>Ga0180218_1000549_pt1 | contig 32654 bp, 27 predicted proteins | sample eDN3rd37CKraftBY_FD_151334 | JGI IMG/M metagenome (GOLD analysis project Ga0180218, IMG submission 151334) | Enriched backyard soil microbial communities from Emeryville, California, USA - eDNA 3rd pass 37_C Kraft BY (version 2) (version 2) | ecosystem: Environmental > Terrestrial > Soil >... | reverse complement strand
ACGCGCATGATATCCCCCCAGACATCGAGGGTAGTGTTTCTCAACCTGCGGCTGAGGGCAAGAGCGGGCCGCGACTGTGCACATCGGTCACAGCCAATCTGAGCGCGCGCTGCTTCGCGCTTGGGGGCCATGGAGGGGGGCGAGCAAACTCGCTGGTTTGGTGAGCCCGATGGGATTCGAACCCATGACCTACTGATTAAAAGCTTTCGCTCTACGTTCGGCTGGTCGGTCTACTAACGACGAGCCGTTATCTCAGCTTTTCCGCGATTTGAGCCGCCGCGTGCCGCAGGATTTTGAGCACGGTCGGGAAGCGTCGTTCGGTAAGCCGTGTTGCCGGGCCGAAGCACGACATGACGCCCAGGAACCTTTGGTCCACATCGAACACCGGAATGTTGACTGCATTGACGTCCGCGATCCAGGTGCCCTGGCTCAGGGCAAAACCCGCTTTTCGTATCTGATTGAGCTTGGCCGGGGTAATCCGGCCTCTCTTGCTTTCTGAATCGCTCAACGTCTGCTCGAGCGGGCGAAACGCAAGCGCCACCTGTTGCAGAGCGGTCAATCCCTTGCCGGCGCGGATGATCTGATCCATCCGGAATGATTGGCCGAGCGAGAAGTAAACCCTCACAACCTTCTGAGTTTCGACCTGATCGATAATGATGAGCTCGTCGTTTTCAGCAGCCGCAAAAAGAATACTGTCGTCGGCCTGGTCAACGGCACTTCTGAGAATGGGTCTTGCAATGAGGCGCAGGTGGGCGAAAGGGGGCGAAAGCTGCGCGAGGCGCCACAGTCTGGAAGATAGCTCGTATCGATCCGTGGCCTCGTCCTTGTAGACAAAGCCGCTCGCGATGAGCGTCTGCATCAGGCGGTGGACGTTGCTTTTTGTGAGGGCCAGCTCTCTTGCCAGCTCTGAAATGCCGCGCGTGCCCTGGCTTTTAGACATCGCCTCGATAAGCATCAGGCCTTTCGTGAGCGACTTGTCACCGCTGATCTTTGATCCCCTCGACACTGTCACGGATGAAAGCTCGTAAATGGAAAGCGATTAGTGCGGCGCGCCTGTCGCCCGAGCGTAGGCTGGCCCAAACATTCGTTCGCTCTGCGACATGTCAAATTCCCAGATACCGGGCTTTGATGGCCTGATCGGCTCGCAACTCCGCGGGGCTGCAGCGGTGCACGATACGCCCTTTGCTCATGATCAAAACCGTGTCAGCGCAGCGTAGCGCAAACGTCAGTTGCTGTTCAATCAGCAGAATCGATGTACCGAACTTTTTCAGCGAGTCGATGGTTCGGCCCAACTCCTTTACCACGATCGGAGCCAATCCCTCGGTGGGCTCGTCCATGATCAGCATTGCCGGATTACCGACCAGTGCTCGCGCTACTGCGAGCATCTGTTGCTCGCCTCCGCTCAGTTTCGCCGCCAAGCTGGTCAGACGATTTCCAAGATTGGGAAACAGGTCGATGACCTGGTCAAACGTCCAGGGGCCGCGTCCGCGTGCCGTGACTTCCAGGTGCTCCTTTACGGTGAGCGACCCGAACACCTGGCGTCCTTGCGGCACATATCCGATGCCGCCGCGAGCGATCCGATGCGGAGAGGATTGCGTGATGTCTCTGTCCTGGAAGCTGATCGTTCCGCGGCGGGCCGGCGTTAGCCCCATAACCGACCGCGCTAGGGTCGATTTTCCTACGCCGTTGCGACCTAGCAGGGCGACGACCTGAGCGCGCTGAACACTGAGGTCAACGCCTTGGAGCACATGCGAGTCACCATAGTAGGTGTGCAGGTCGTTGATCTCAAGCATCGTCTTCAGCGCCAAGGTAGATTGCCGCCACTTCGTCCATTGCGCGTACGCTCGCCACATCGCCTTGCGCGATGACCTTGCCCTGGTTCATCACGGTGATGCGCTCGGCCAGCTCAAGTGCGACGTCCATGTCGTGCTCTATCATCATAACGGTCATGTCCCCGGGCAGGCGCCGGATCATGCTCGACACGCGCACCACTTCCGCAGCCGAAAGGCCCGCCATCGGTTCGTCGAGCAGCAGGATTGACGGAGTTCTGGCCATCGCCAGAATCAAATCGATTTGCCGTTTCTGTCCGTAGGAGATCGTGCTGACTGGGTGATGTGCGATATCGCCAAGCTCCCAGTGATCAAGGAGTTCGAGCGCGCCGCGCAGGAGGGTCTTGTCGCCCAGCATTCGCGTGAACAACGCCAACTGCGTCGCCTTCGGCGGCTGCAATGCGAGGATGACATTCTCGATAACGGTCAGCTCTGAAAACAGATTTGTAATCTGAAAGGTGCGCGCTATTCCGAGTAATGCGCGCTGGTTGGCGGTTAGTGTTGTGATGTCCTTGCCGAAGAAAGAAGTTCGGCCGGAAGAAGCGGGGACCGCGCCGGAGAGAATGTTGAACAACGTGGTCTTGCCGGCACCGTTGGGGCCGATGATGAGATGCCGCTCGCCTCGTTCGACGGAGAGCGATACATCGGTGACGGCGCGGACACCGCCAAAATGCTTGCTGACGGATTGCGCAGAGAATGCTGTCATGGCTGTTCTTTTCGACGAACGAGGCTTTTGACCGCGCCGATCAGGCCCTTGGGTGCAAACAGCGCGACCATGACGTAAACAGCGCCGAGGATCATAAGCCAGCGCTCCGTAAAGGCGCTGGCCAGGTTCTCGAGGCCAATGATCGCAGCAGCGCCAACGATCGGTCCCACCAGCGTTCCGGCACCTCCTAGAACGACCATGAGCAGGACCTCGGCCGAGCGCTCGACGTGGAGAAACTCGGGGCTCACGAAGCGGTTGAAATACATGTACAGGATGCCGGCGAGCCCGGCGAACAAAGCTGAAATAACAAAAATCGAAAGTCTGTAGCGCTTTACGTCATATCCGAGCGCAAGCATTCGCGTCTCGCTCTCCCGGATTCCGCGCAAGACATAGCCGAACGGAGAGGCCGCAATCTGGAAGATGAAGAATCCCGCCACGGTCACGACGATCAGAACAAAATAGTAGAATGTGACCTCGTTGTTCAGGGAGACAAACTGCATGAGGTCGGGGCGCGGCAGGTTCGGCAGCCCGTCGGTACCGCCGGTCAACGATCGCCAGCCGACAGCCATTCCCCAGATCAGCTGCGACAATGCCAAAGTGATCATCAGGAAGTAGCTGCCGCGCGTGCGCAGAGCGAGGAATCCGAAGAGCAAGGCTGTCGTGCCTGTGATGGCCAGCGTGACAGGGACGGCAAGCCAGAAATTCCATTCGAGCTTTTGCGCGAGCAGGCCTGCTGAATACGCGGCAAGGCCGAAATAGGCCGCATGGCCGAGCGAGGCCATTCCAGCATAGCCGATCAGCAGATCGAGGCTCATCGCGAACAGCGCGAAGATGAGCGCTTTCACCACGAGGCCAAGATAATAGGACGGCAATACCTGCGGAAGGGCGACAAGCCCCACAGCGGCAATAGCGACGACGATAGCAATCGTCAGTGGTGAAAAATGCCTCGTCATGTCACGCACCCCGACCGAACAATCCGGCAGGACGCAATGCCAGGACCAGTACCATCGGTGCAAAGATCGTGAACAGAGCCAGTTCTGGGAAAAAGACCTTTCCGAAATTGTCGAGGAGGCCGACCAGCAAGCCGCCGAACAATGCGCCGCGCAAGCTGCCAAGTCCGCCAATGATCACAACCACGAAGCCGAGCAGCAGCACCTCGAAGTCAGCTCCAGGATAGACGCCGACGATCGGGCCGCCCAGGATGCCCCCCATTGCGGCCAGAAACGCGCCGATGCCGAATACGATCGAAAAGAGGAGCGACACGTTGATCCCGAGAGCGCGGGCGATTTCCTCATTGTCCACGCCGGCTCGTACCATCGCGCCAAGTTTGGTCCCGTCCTGGAACCACCAGAGCAAGGCTGCGATGACAAGACCGAAGCCGATGATGAACAGTCGGTAGGAAGGATAAACCAGCGGGCCGATCTGGATAGAGCTCCTCAGAAAATCCGGTCGCGGTACGGTTTGCGGATTGCCGCCCCAGGCCAGCATGGCAAGGTCCGCAAAAATCAACAGCAGCCCGAACGTCAGAAGGACCTGCGGCAGTTCGCGCAGATGCAGCGGCCGAAGCAGGACACGCTCGATGACGACGCCGATCAGGGCGACGATGAGGCTTGCGGATATAACAGCAAGGACGAAGCTTCCTGTCTTGCTGAAGATGGTCAGTCCGATATAGCCGCCGAACAGATAAAAAGAGCCGTGGGTGAGATTGAGAATTTTCAAAAGACCGAAAATAAGGGACAGGCCTGAGGCCAACAGAAATAGCAGCATCCCAAAGGAAATGCCGTTGAGAATCTGCAAAATCCAGAAGTTCATTCGATGATACCCGTCACGGAGCGACCGTGGTCCGCAGGCGTTGCCTGTGACGAAATGTTTGTACGGATTGGGCGAGAGGCGGGGCGGCCACTTGACCGCCCCGCTTTCAGTTACTTGGGAAACATCTTGTAGGGGTCTTCGACCTGCGGGAGGCGGTCAGTGCAGATGTTCTGAAGCTTTCCATCTGGTCCGACGCCGACCTTCAGAAGGAAGAAGTCGGTTACGATACCTTGATTTTCGTCGAACTTGGTGACGCCCATCGGGCCCTTGGATTCCAGCTTGGACAGTGCGGCTGTAAGGGCCTCGCGGTCCTGAACGTTACCCTTCACGTCCTCGATCGCTTTAATCAGCATCTTCGCGGCCTGGTAGCCAAGGTATTGATACGAGCCGGGGAGGGCGTTGTATTTGGCGTTGTAAGCCGAAACAAATGCCTTGTTCTCGGGCGTGTCCAGGGTCCCGCAATAGGGGTATGAGCTCAGGATGCCGACGGACTCGGGCGGCATGTTTGCGAGCAGTTCTTCGCTGGTGAAGGACGCGAGTCCGAAAAACTGCATCTTCTTGGAGAGGCCATACTCGGCGAATTGCTGCGTAATTCTGGGCGCATCGGATCCCCACAGCGCGACAAATACGCCATCGGCCTTGGATGGATCGATCTTGGTCAGATAGGGGGCGAAATCCGCCGTTCCGACGTTCGCGAACATCGCGTCCACGATGCCGTCTCCGAACACCTTCTTGACGGCGTCGAGGGACTCACGACCCACGGGCGCGTTCCACCCGATGAAGTAGGCCTTCTTCCATCCAAGCTTCTTTGCGCTTTCGGCCCCTGCGACTGCGAACTGATAGGACGATGGCGCGAAACGGAAGATGTACGGGCTCTTCAGGTCACGGGTCAGGCTGGACAATGCGACGGTAGAGAGCCAGGGTATCTTCTGCGCGATCACATATGGTGCGACCGCTGCCCCGACCGAACCGGTGAGCTCGGACAACAGAAGATCAACCTTGTTTCGCTCGACAAGCGACTTGATCTTGGTCAGGCCGATGTCCGGCTTTCCGGCGCTGTCCTCGAAAATCAGTTCGACCTTACGACCGGCCACTTGGTTGCCGATTTCATCGAAGGCAAGCTTGATCGCGTCGCGCGTAGGAACGCCGTTCGCGGCGATCGGACCCGTCAGAGGAAACATGACGCCGATTTTGATCGGTTCGTTGGCCAGGGCCGACGAACCCAGAGTGAGCATGCCGATGATCGGCAAGCTGTAGGCGAGGCGGTGATGCATTGCGGTTCCTCCGATTGCGTTGAATGTGGCTCGCGCTTGTGTTTGCGCGATTCAGATCGGGATTCGTTGAAGCTCGTGAGGGAAGCGGTGCATATACCGCGCCCCGGATTTGGTGATGTGGATCGTTTCCGCGAATACGGCACCGGTCTCGCCATTGCGCCATTGTGGATCGAAGAGATCTATGTTGAAGGCGAACACCATGCCGGGCACGAACATGTCGCCGCTGCGCTTAAGCGCGGCCTGGTCCCCGGCGAGCGCGTGAAAGCGATAGCGCGGGTACTCAAGAGATGCGAGCCCGTGCCCGTGGATTCCGAGCTCACAGATCCCGAGTCCGGCTTGATCCACGACCTTCTTGACCTCGTTGAGCGTCTCGGCGATCGGTGCCCCGGGAGCGAACAATTCCATGCCCCGATCAAAGGCGGCGACGCATCCGTCGTAAATGCGCTGGGTGTTCTGATCGGGCTCACCGAGGCAGAACGTGCGCTCTACGTGCGTGAAATACCCCCCGATCTTTGGATGGATCTCGCAAACGATGATGTCCCTAGATTCCATCCGGCGCATAGCGGGCAACCGGAACGGATGCGGGAACGGATATTGGTCGCAGGCCCACAGGAACAGGGTCGGCTCTTCGCCTCCTTCCGAAAGCATCGCGTGCATCATGGCGGAGTAGACCTCGGTCTCCCGCACGCCCGGTCGCGCATTCTCGATACATGCTTGCAGCATTCCGTCACCCAGGGAAGCGGCGCGCTCGAGCATGGCGATCTCCTCCGCGCTCTTGATGGAGCGCATCATTTCGAGATCGTCATCCAGGTTCACGAAGCGCACTTCCGGCAGCCCAGACAGGACACCGTCATAGACACTTCTTGGCAGCCAGCCGTCGGAGTCGAGCGGACCTGCCGATCCGTCCATTCCGATGGACGCCCTGTCGAGCTTCAATTCCTTCAACCGTCGCACGACCGTTTCCGCCCAGCTTTTCTCCCGCGCGCGGACATCCGAGACCCAATTCTGGGAGCGCTTCCAGTATTCGACAAAGGTCGGCATGAGTACGAAGGATGTCGGTTCCCCATTAAGCGGGAAGATCAGAACGTTGTTTTCCGAATTTCCTCCGATGGGGCAGAGATAGCGCGCATTTGCCGTGTGAAAATCCCAGAACGCCGGCCAGCCCCACAATACGAGGCAATCCAGCCCTTTTTCGCGCATGGTCTTGCGCGTTTCCGCCCAGCGGCGATCGCGTTCGGCGATGGACAGGCGAGGAAGCTCGATCTCGTTACGCATGGATGGATGTTCGGCGCGGTGTTGCTTTTGCCTTGACGCTATCTGTTTCCGGTTCTGCTCTCTGTCGTTCTGGCAGCAGACCTTCCAGTTGCGCCTTGATGAGCAAAGTCGTGTAACGCGAGTAGGAGCGTGCACCGGCGAAGCCGCCGCCTGTGACGTAGAAGTGTGGCTGTCCCGTTGCCGCGTACATGTTCTGCAATTCTCCATCATTTCCGATCCCGTAGATCGGACCCACGCGGGCAGCCATGTCGTCGCCAAAGAGGCGGGCGACCGATTTTTCAAGAGGCTGATATCCGGTGGCGAACACGACGATGTCGGCAGGGAGTGTGCTGCCGTCGCTGAGGACGACAGATGACTCCTCCAGCCTTGCGACGCTCACGCCGGACCGCAGCTTGATCTTCTCTTCGACGATCAGATCCGATGCCCCGATATTTAGGTAATAACCGGCCTGATATCGAAACAGCTTCATCACCCAACCGGTGTCGTCATGTCCGTTATCCAGGAGGAATCCGACCCTCCGCAGTCCAGACAGAAGCTCCTCGTCCAGTTGCATCATCGTCTTGCTCATGCCGATCTGTAGACGACGGACCAGATCGTACGGGACGGATGCATAGATCAGATCGAGATCGTCGATATGCCTTATGCCGTCGTTGTTACGATAGACGCCGAATGGGAGAGCTGCGCTAGGCTCAAGACTGACGACTGTGATCGGAGAACGCTGGATCATCGTGACCCTGCCACCGTTCACGTACGACATCTGCGCGATGTCGTGCGCGCTCGTTCCCGCGCCGACCACCACGACGTTCTTATCGCGAACGTCGAAGCCGTCGTTAACCGCGCTGGAATGAACGATGGTTCCGGTGAAGGTCTCTGCTCCGTCGATCGCGGGGATGTCTGGAAATCCGCTCACACCAGTGGCGAGGACGACGTGCTTCGGCTTGAGCGTGTATTGGGGCCCGTCACGAGGTTGAAGCCGGATAGCCCAAGTTCCGCTTGCCTCATCAAACCGGCCACCGAGACACGTTGTATCATGGGCGATATTGAGTTCCATGCTTTCGGCATAGAATTCCAGCCAGCTTACGACCTTGTCGCGCGGCAGATAAGCCGGCCAGGTCTCTGGAAACGGCATATAGGGAAAGTGGTTCATGCACGTTTCGTTGTGCAGCTTAAGCGTACGATAGCGCTCCCGCCAGATATCTCCCACGCGACTGGAGCGATCCACCAGCAGTGTGTTGATGCCGTTATGAGACAGACGGGCAGCCAGCATCAGTCCTGATTGCCCGGCGCCGATGATCAGAACGTCGGGGTCGTTGCTGGACCGACTTGCAGCTTTAGCGTCTTCGTCAAAAGTCATTGCAGTTACGCGCGGCCTGCGCTGCTTGCTTGGTTCCGGGAAATCGCGAAGTTCGCGCATCGCCGTGAGGATCGTGACCGCGCGCGCGCCGGTCGGCGCATTGGAATCAGGGACCAGACGCAGATAGCCACGCCCCGTTGCGACGCTGGTCTCAAAGTCGAAGAAAGTTTCGATCGTCTCCGAGAAGACATCACCGAGTCCGCCACGCGAGCCTTCGCCGATCAGGCGGAGGTTTTGGCCGGCATCTTTTCTATACGAACCGCGGAGCCAAGAAAGAATTGCCGCAATGCCGTGATTCGTCTGCAGCTTCCATCCGAACGTCAGCAGGTCGCGCCAGTAGCAATCCTCAGCGAGGAGGTCGCCGAGTCCATGGAAGTCGTCTCGTCCCAACGCTTCACGAAACTGTTTGAACCAGCCATCCAAAAGATCGCGGCACTTTGGATCGCTGTGTTGAGGCGCAGTCATCGTTCCTCCCGGACAACGAAGCTGCATTGGCGTCGTCGTTCCGTATTTCAGACCAGTGTTCTGTAATTCGTCGCAAAACGAAGGTTCGAAGTCAAGCGATGGCAATTGACGTGTGCTCATGTGCGCCACGCGCGAGCGGATGAGTTGTTCACTCGGGTCCGAGATATTGCAGATCGAACCCTCAGCGGCCGATAACGCCGTGCGTTACGCGCGTCACTTGCCCATGTTCCGCTGGCCATAGAATTTATCTTCAGCTCGTGAAGGTGCTATCTATGGCCGGACGTTGTGCGCATGGCATGCGGCGCCGATTGAACGTCGTGGAAGTACAGCAATTGCGTTATCATCGCGCTGTGTCCGCGACTACGCCGGCAATATGGGAGCGGGTACGGGCCAGTCGTCTGCGATGCTATGTCAACGTTCCCGCTGTCATGTGATGCGGTCGCATGCTGCGGTAAGCGCGCATTGGTTGCGCCGACCTCGATGTTTTTGTTAAGTTATCGCGACATACAATAATGGTTCCGCGAGCCGTCCTGATCAGGTGAGCAGGTCGCGAGTGCCTCTTCGAGTGTGGCCGCGCGGTCGGCGATTGTACGACGATGGATATCAGACAGCTCAAATACTTCATCACGATCGCGGAGAAGGGCGGCTTCACGAGGGCGTCCGAGTTGCTGGGTATCGCCCAGCCGTCCCTGGGGTTTCAGATCAAGAAACTCGAGGATGAGCTGAACGTTCAATTGCTGATCAGGACGACGAAAGGTGCGCAACCGACAATCGCCGGGGAACAGTTTCTGCATCGGGCCAAGAAGATCATGACCGATGTTGACGGACTTAAGCGCGATATTTCGAATCTTTCTCAGGAGCCCCACGGAACGGTCGCACTGGGGATGACCCCGTCACTGTCTGATCGGCTTCTGCTGCAGATCATCGGAGAATGTACCGAGCGATATCCGCTGATCAAACTTAGCGTCACTGAAGAAATGAGCCAGAACCTGATCGATTTGCTCGAAGTCGGACAAATTGGTCTGGCGTTGGCTTATAATGTAAGAGTAATGCCGGCCAAGGGCATAGCGGTCGATCATCTGGCCGACGAAGATATTGATCTGCTCGTGCATCCCGACAATTCGAACGACGATGTCGGCGACATCGACTTTTGCGCTGTCGCGAAGTTTCCACTTATCCTGCCGCGCAAGCCGCACCGTCTGCGCTATCTTGCCGAGCGCGCTGCGGCACAATGTAGCGTCGAACTGAATGTTGTTTATGAGATGCAGTCGCTGCCGACGATCTTGCGACTGGTTGAGCATGGTCTGGGTGCGACGCTCATCGCGGGTGGCAGGGCAAATCCGTTGGTAACAGACGGCAAGCTTATCTCCAGGCGGGTCGTGAACCCAAGTCTGCGTCACGATGTCTCGATAATTCAGTTGGAGGCGAGACCGATGTCTCGCGCCGAGGAGTGCGTCGCGGCGGTCATCCGGCATAAGGTCGGCGCCGAGTACGGCGTGTTATGATGCACCGCGCCAAAGACGTGGTCTATATCTCCGAAAGGTATTTTGTATTTCCGGCGGACTCGCGGTTCGCGTAGGACACCTCCGAACGGTCCAAAGAAGAAAATGGAAATCTCGGTACGCCAGCCGGGATTGAGGGAGGTGTAGTGGCTACGAAGCTGTTTTCGCCAATCCGTCTGCGCGATTTGGATCTCACGAACCGCGTGGTCGTGTCGCCGATGTGCCAATATGCAGCGGAAAGCGGTACGGCGAGTGACTGGCACATCATGCACCTCGGCAACTTCGCCGTGTCAGGCTCGTCGCTGGTCATCTCCGAGGCAACGGCTGTCGAACCAGAGGGGCGGATCTCGCCGCTTTGCCTCGGCCTCTATTCTGACGAGAACGAGCGGGCTATCGCGCGGATTGTGAAGTTTTTCCGCGATTACGGCGGGCATACGAAGTTCGGCATCCAGCTTGCGCATGCGGGGCGCAAAGGTTCGGTCCTTCCGTCCTTCATGGTGCGCAAGTTCGTTCCCGTCGAGGAGGGCGGTTGGGTGCCACCGAGCCCGTCCCATTACGAGGATGGGGTTCATGCGCCACCGCGGGTGCTAACGATCCCGGAAATTCAGGAAATCACTGCTGCATGGGTGCAGTCGACGATCCGCGCGGATCGCGCCGGCGCCGATCTCATCGAGTTGCACTTCGGTCATGGCTATCTGGTCAATCAGTTTCTATCGCCGCTGATAAACCAGCGGACCGACCAATACGGTGGTTCGATCGAGAACCGGATGCGCTTCGCGCTGGAAATTTACGATGCGTGCCGCGCGGTGTGGCCGAGCGGGAAGCCGATCGGCGTGCGGATCACGGCCCAGGACTGGGTCGACGGTGGCTGGCAGTTGGATGATTCCGTCATTCTCGCGCGGCATCTCAAGGAACGTGGCTGCGATTATCTGTGCCTGACCAGTGGCGGCGTATCACTCAAGCAGAAGATCGATACCGGTCCGCTTTATCAGGTCCCGTTTGCGGAGCGGGTTCGGCGCGAGTCCGGCATCACGACGATGGCGGTCGGACAGATCTGGGAGCCTCAATCTGCCGAGGGCGTCTTGCAGGATGAGAAGGCCGATCTGATCGCAATCGGGCGCCGCATGCTCTACGACCCGCGATGGGCATGGCATGCCGCGACGGAGTTCAACGAGTTCGTTCCCTATCCCGCGCGTTACAAGAGCTGTCATCCGTTGGTGGGGTCAGCTGCAAAGTTTGCGGAATCGCCCGAGCAAACGCGCGCGCTCAACCAATTGCGCGAGGCTGAAGACCGCTTCAACTCCAAACGTACTGTACGGAACTGACTCGAGATGGACCTGACATTCGAATTGCCTGAAGAGCTGCGGCTTCTGCAGAAGACCGTCAAGGACTTCGTTGATCGCGAAATCATCCCGGTGGAAATGACGGCGATGGACGGTCCGGTCATGAACCCGAAGGTTCGTGCCGGTCTGGAGAAGAAGGCCAAGGAGATCGGGCTCTGGCTGCTGGATGTGCCGCAGGAATATGGGGGGCAGGGTCTCAGTCTGCTCGGGATGGTTATCGTATGGGAACAGATCGCGCGGACCATCGGTATGCCGCCGCGCGGGCCGAATGTGTTCGGACCGGACGTGAAGCCGATCCTGTTCACGCTGAATCCCGAACAGAAGGAGAAATATCTGTTCCCGGTTCTGCGCGGGGAAAAGACGACTGCCTTCGCGCAGTCCGAGCCGGATGCCGGATCCGATCCTGGTGCGATGCGGACCACGGCGGTGCGCGACGGCGATAACTACATCATCAACGGGTACAAGCGCTGGATTACGCATGCCGCGACCGCGGACTTCCTGCAGCTTGTCGCGGCCACTGACCGCGCCAAGGGTAGCAAGGGCGGGCTCAGCATGTTCCTGGTGGACCGTGAAACACCCGGTGTTTCGATAGCGGGCAAAACCGTCACCATGATGGGCGATGTCGCGTACGAGATCGCGCTCGACAATGTCGTCGTGCCAGCCTCGCAGATGATCGGCAAGGAAGGCCAGGGCATGGCTCAGGCGCAGTCCTGGATTACGGCGGGCCGCCTCTACCAAGCGTGCCGGGGTCTCGGTGTCGCGCAGCGATGTCTCGATCTCGCGATCGACTACGCCAAGCAGCGGGTCACATTCGGTGCGCCGCTGGCGGAGCGGCAGGCGGTCCAGTTCATGATTGCCGACGCCTATACGCGGCACCGGATGGTTCAGCTTCTCGTGTATCAGACGGCGGCGCGGTCGGATGCGGGAATGCTCTCGCGGCATGAAAGTTTCATGGCGAAGATTGCAGGAACGGAGCTCGGCTTCTGGGTCGCAGACCGGTGCATGCAGATCCACGGCGGCATGGGCCTCGCTGTCGAGATGCCGATCTCGAAGATGTGGCGCGATGCACGCAGCTTTATGATCACGGAAGGTCCGGTCGAGGTCATGCGGATGGTGCTGGCACGCGAAATTCTTCGCGGGCGCGCATAGCGATCAAAGAGAAGTGAGCAGGCGAGATGAAGAAGCAGACCATCGAGGTCCAAATCAGCGACGGTGTTGCCAAAGTCGTGCTGAACCGGCCGCAGAAGAAGAATGCCATGAGCCCGCAATTGCATCGGGACATAGTGGATGTGCTCGAACAGCTGAGATACGAGCCGGCAGCGAAGGTTCTCGTGATCACCGGGGCCGGCGATTCCTTCTGCGCCGGGATGGACTTGAAGGAGTTCTTCGCCGAACTCAAAGACCGGCCTGAGGAATACGATCGCGTCTATCGCATGGCGACGGAATGGCGCTCGCGCACGCTGCGGCACTTTCCAAAGCCGACCATTGCGATGATCAACGGATTTTGCTTCGGCGGTGCGTTCTCGATCGTGGAGGGCTGCGACCTGGCCTTCGCTGCGGATGAGGCAAAGCTCGGTCTTTCGGAGATCAACTTCAAAGGCTTTCCGGGCGGCAGCGTCAGCAAGTCGCTCGCAAACCTGCTGCGCCCGCGCGATGCGCTGTTCTATGGCCTCACCGGCCGCCCGTTCGGCGGGCAGGAGGCAGCGAGAATTGGCCTAGTCAACATGTCGTTTCCGCTGAGTCGACTTGAGGCGGAGACCATGGCGATCGCCAAGGAAATCGCCGGCAAGGATCCGGTGGCGCTGAAAGCGACCAAGGATGGCTATCGCTTCTCGCTCGAAATGCCGATGGATGCGGCTTTGAACTTCATCACCGCTAAAGAAGCCGAGATGACCTTGAGGCAGGGGGACGCCTGGCGCAACGAGGGCATCGGGGACTTCAACAAAGGCAAGTTCCGCCCAGGCCTTGGTGGCCACGAGGCAGTGAAGCGCTGAAATTGAAAGACGGTCGGATGGTAGCGCCACTATCCAATATCAAGGTCATCGATCTTGGAACGATGATCACGGCCCCGTTAGCCGCGATGATGCTCGCAGACCTTGGGGCGGAGGTGATCAAGGTTGAGCGAAATGGCGGAGGCGATCCGTTTCGCAGCTTCAACGGTTCGCTCTACAGCCCGCATTTTGTGTCGTTCAATCGCAACAAGACCAGTGTTGTGCTTGATCTCCAGACCGATGAGGGGCGCGAGGCGCTGCTCCGGCTTGTGGATGACGCCGATGTGGTGCTCGACAATTTCCGGCCAGGCGTGCTCGACCGCCTGAAACTCAGCTCTCAGGTTCTTCAGAAGCGAAATCCGCGCATCATCCATTGTTCGATCACCGGGTTCGGTGAGAGTGGGCCGTATCGGGATCGTCCCGCTTACGACACGGTCGGTCAGGCACTGAGCGGGATCATGGGGCTGTCGATTGATCCCGATGCGCCGCGAATGTCCGGAACGACGATTTCGGACAACGTGACCGGCATGTATGCCTGTTACGGCATCATGGCCGCGTTGCTGGAGCGGCAGACGACCCAGAAGGGGCGGAAGATCGAAGTCAACATGCTGGAGGCGTCGGTCGCATTCATGCCCGACTCCTTGATGAACTTGGAAATGCTCGGACTGCACAACAGTCCCTATACGCGCGTCTCGTTCTCGCAATGCTATGTGCTGCGATGCGCCGATGAAAAGCTCATTGCGATCCATCTGAGTTCTCCTGACAAGTTCTGGCGTGGTCTGCTCAATGCGATCGAGGCGGTAGAACTTGGCGATGACAGCCGGTTTGCTACGCGCAAGGCACGGATCGAGAGCTATCTGATCCTGTCGGACGAACTGCAGAAGCGGTTCACGACGCGCACGCGCGCGGAATGGGTCGAGCGCCTGGAAGAGCAGGATGTGCCGTTTGCGCCTGTCCATCGGATCGGGGACGTCTTCGCCGATCCCCAGCTCGAAGCGCTGGGCAGCCTGAAGCCGATGACGCTTGCCGACGGCACGGTAGTCCGTTGCGTTCAGGCGCCGCTGCTGTTCGACGGCCAGCGTCCGAGTGCGTGGTCGCCAGCACCACTATTCGTCGATGCGTCGAACGCAACGGAGACTCCGGACGCGCAGGCGAAGAAAGTGCGCCGGACCAATGGCTGAAAGCGCAGCTGTTCAACCCCTGTCGAATGTGAAGGCAGCCATCGGTGAATCGCCGCTATGGTCCCCGGACGATCAGTCGCTTTACTGGGTGGACATCAAGAATCCGCGCGTCCTGCGGTACGATTTCCGGCTCGCCACGCTTCAGACCTGGACCATGCCGTCCGAGATCGGAGCGATATGTCGCGCCGATGGTGGACGCTTCGTCGTTTCGCTGCGGAACGGGGTCATGAAGTTCGACCCTGCGACAGGGGAGCTTGATCCGATTGTTCATCCCGAGGCGGGACGTCCTGCTTATCGGCTGAATGACAGCAAGGTCGATTGCCGCGGGAGGCTTCTGGTCGGATCGGTGGAAGATCCCGGCTTCGCGCCAGACGGCAAGCTGTACAGCATTGCCGGAGCGTCGGCCGCAATCCTGCAAGATCGTATTGCCATGCCGAATGCGCTTGGATGGAGCTGGGACTGGCGGACGCTGTATTTCGCAGACTCCTTCCAGCGCCGGATCTGGACGTACGAATATGACAACGAGACCGGGGTCGTCGGCAACCGGCGGGTCTTCGCGGAGATTCCCGAAGGCGAAGGATTCCCGGACGGCCTTACCGTCGATGAGGTCGGGTTCGTCTGGAATGCCCAGATCGATGGTTGGCAGATCAAGCGATACGATCCTGACGGTCGTGTCGAGCGCGTTGTTCGCCTGCCGGTCCGGCGCCCGACCAGTCTGACCTTCGGTGGCCCCGACTACCGGACCATCTTCATCACAACAGGAACGATGAAACTGACCGACGAAGAACTTGCCGCGCAACCTCTATCCGGGTGCGTGCTGGTGCTTCCATCCGACGTTCGTGGTCGCCCCGAGCCGATATTCGGTGTCGGCACGCAATGATCTCCAGCAACCAAAAAGAAGCCGCCTGACGGACAACTCGAGAGGAGGAAGACAAATGTTCGAACTGAAATTCCGAAAGTACCCTGTGGCCCCGGCAATCGCGCTTGCTGTGGGAACGTTCTTCTCCGGAGCCGTGCCGGGACACGCGCAACAGCTCAAGATCGGCTTCATAGCCCCGCTGTCCGGAACGGTAGCGGTGACGGGCAAGCAGGGCCTCGACGGCTTCAACCTGTTTCTCGACATGAACGGCGGCAAGCTGGGCGGTGTGCCCGCGACTGTCGTCGCAAAGGACGATCAGGCGAAGCCGGACCTCGGGCTCCAGGCTGCCAATGAGCTGATCGAGCGCGACAAGGTCGATGTGATGGTCGGACCGTTCTTCTCGAGCGTCATCATGGCGGCCTACAAGCCGATCACCAACGCAAAGATTCCGATGATCGGCCCCGTGGGCGGTCCGTCCATCATCGCCGGCAAGCAATGCTCGCCATATTACTTCTCGACGTCCTGGCAGAATGAAGAGCCGCACGAAGCGATGGGCCAATACCTGCAGGACAAGGGCCTGAAGCGCGTTTATATCCTGGCGCCGAACTATCTTGCGGGCAAAGAAACGCTGAACGGCTTCAAGCGCAGGTTCAAGGGTGAAATCGCCGGAGAAGTCTACACCCCGCTGAACCAGCTCGATTTCGCGGCGGAGATTGCCCAAATCAGGCAGGTGAAGCCTGAAGCGGTTTATGTGTTCTATCCGGGCGGCTTCGCGATCAATTTCGTCAAACAATATGCGCAATCGGGCGTGTCCAAGGACATACCGCTCTATTCGGCGTCATCGATCGACGATACGACCTTGACCGCCATCGGCGATGCGGCTTCGGGGACATTCCAGACCGCTTCATATCATCGCGATCTCGATAATCCGGCCAACAAGCGTTTCCGCGAAGCCTTTGTAAAGAAATTCGGTTACGAACCGTCGTTCTATTCCGCTTATTCCTACGACGCGGCCCAGTTGCTGGATGCGGCGATCAAGCAGGTTGGCGGAAAAGTGGCAGATCGTCCGGCGCTCATTGCTGCGCTGGAGCAGGCGAACTTCAATTCGGTCCGCGGCAACTTCAAGTTCAATCACAATCACTTCCCGATTCAGGACTTCTACCGGCTGGAAGTCGTCGAGAAGGACGGCAAGGTCGAGCAGGTGTCGCGCGAGGTGGTTCTTCGCGACAAGAGCGACGCCTATGCCCACGAATGCAAGATGGCCAAGCCCTGATTGTTTCTTGAGTGATCCGGCGGAGTCTCGTCAAGGCTCCGTCGGACATTAGGAAGAAGAGCCGGACTCCATGGGTATTGTGCTTGCGCTCGAGCAGACACTGAACGGCATTCAACTCGGCGTCATGCTGTTTCTGATGGCCGCGGGTCTAACGCTCGTGTTCGGGATCATGAACCTCGTGAATCTCGCGCACGGCTCCTTCTATATGGTCGGGGCATTCGTCGCCTCGACCTTCGTGGTCATGACCGGTGACTTCATCGCTGGCGTGGTGATCGCCGTTGTCATTACCGGCCTCGTGGCTGTGGCGATCGAACTCGGTCTTCTGCGTTTCATCTACACACGGACCCATCTCGATCACGTGATGATCACGATCGGCCTGATCTTTATCTTCGACGAGATGACGCGGATCATCTGGGGCGTCGTTCCGGTCTCGCTCCCGATTCCGAAGTATCTGTCGGGCTTTGTCGAGTTGCTGCCGGGTGTTCGGTACCCGACCTATCGCCTCACCGTGCTCATTGTTGGCATCATGGTTGCGCTGGCGCTCTATCTCGCCATCTCTCACACCCGGGTAGGCATGTGGGTGAGAGCCGGGGCAAGCGATCGTCCGATGGCGCTCGCCCTGGGTGTCAATGTGCCGAAGGTCTTCTCGATCGTGTTTGCGGTCGGAGGTGCTCTCGCGGGACTCGCGGGAATTATGGCCGGACCAATCGTTGCGGTTCAAGTCGGCATGGGCGAGCCGGTGCTCGTGCTCGCACTGGTGGTCATGGTGATCGGCGGGGTCGGGTCGTTTCGCGGTGCATTTATAGCAGCGCTGATGGTGGGCATCGTCGATACCTTCGGACGGGTCCTCCTGCCGCCGGCGATCGGGAGCATGGTCATCTTTATCTTCATGGCGGCGGTCCTCGCCTGGCGCCCTACCGGACTGTTTTCCGCCCATGCATGACCCGCGCTCAATCAAGCTTCCGGCGATGCCTGGGCGGTTCGTTCTAGACCGCTTGCCCGCCTTTATCATTGTCGGGCTGCTGGCGCTGGTTCCGCCAGTTTGCCTTGCGCTCGAGGATCCGTTTTTCATCCGTGTCTTCATGCGGGCCATCAATCTCGGCATCGCAGCGGCTGCGCTCAACCTCATTCTTGGGTTTGGAGGACTGGTCAGCCTGATGCACGCGGCCTTCATGGGCATTGCGGGCTATGTCGTCGGAGTTCTCGCGCACCATGAGCTCAACGGCGACGCGTTGAATATCGCGGGATTGAGTATCCCGGGCACGGGCAACCTTCTCGTTTCGATTCCGCTTGCGCTCGTCGTCGTCGCGGTTTTGTCGCTTGTGACCGGCGCGATCTGTGTGCGCACCAAGGGGATCTATTTCATCATGATCACCCTCGCGTTCAACCAGATGCTGTATTATCTGGCGGTCGCGGCGGAGCCCTATGGCGGGCAGGACGGCCTTCAGTTGCTCAGCGACCTGCATTTCGGCGGGGTGCCGCTGCCGGCGCAGGTCGGCTTCTTTTACATCTGTCTCGCCGCGCTGGTCGTCGTGCTGGTGTTGCTCGATCTGATCGTCAAAAGCCGCTTTGGCATGGTGCTCATCGCGTTGCGCCAGAACGAAACGCGTGCGGCTGCTCTGGGCGTCAACGCATATCCCTACCAGCTGGCGGCGTTTGTCATCTCCGGCGTTCTCGCCGGCCTTGGTGGCGCGCTGTTCGCGGTGGGACAAAAATTTGTCAGCCCGGCCGATCTCGCCTGGCTGCGGTCCGGCGATCTGGCGATCATCGCGGTGCTGGGCGGAATTGCCATGGTCTGGGGTCCGATCCTCGGCGCCGTTGTCTGGGTGATGCTCGAGCTTGTGTTCTCGGCATGGACTATACACTGGCTCCTGTTGATCGGTGTTTTCATCATTCTGGTCACTCTGTTCCTCAATGAAGGATTGGCGGAGCTCTGGAAGCGCTTGATCTTCGCAATCGGGAGGCGAAACCGTGGGTAGCTTCCTGCTGGAGACCAGGGGACTGAGCAAATGGTTCGGTGGCCTTCTCGCTTCCAACAATATTTCGCTCTGTGTCCGGCCGGGCGAGACGCACGCCCTGATCGGGCCAAACGGCGCGGGTAAGACCACGCTCATCAATCTGCTTCAGGGCGAGATACGGCCCGACGCCGGGGAATTGATGTTCGACGGTCGCGACATCACGCGGCTGCCACGCCATGCCCGCGCGAAAATCGGGATGGCGCGGACCTTTCAGATCACCTCGGTGTTTCCGGAGATGACCGCGCTGAACAATGTGGCGATCGCGACGCAGATGCAACAAGGGCACAGCTTCCGCTTCTTCAGGGATGCGGCCGGCGATGTCGGCTTGACCGAGCCGTCATATGCTGCGCTTGAGGCGGTCGGCCTGTCGCAGAGGGCGAATGATCTCGTTGCGGAGCTGTCCCATGGCGAACGACGTCAGCTTGAACTGGCGATGGCGATTGCGATGAAACCGAAGCTTCTGCTCCTTGATGAGCCAATGGCCGGTATGGGGCGGCAGGACAGCGCGCGGATGACTGAGTTGCTCCGCCAACTGAAGCAGCATCACACGATTGTTTTGATCGAGCACGATATGGACGCCGTCTTCGCGCTTGCTGACCGGCTGTCCGTGCTTGTGTCGGGCCAGATCATTGCGACGGGGGAGCCGGATGCGATCCGGTCCGACAAGAAGGTGCAGGCGGCATATCTTGGACATGCCGGTTCGGTGCACTGATGCTGCTGGAAGTTTCAGGCATACGGACCTCTTATGGTTTGAGTGAGGTGCTGTTCGACGTCTCGTTCGATCTTCAGGAGGGCGAGGCGATTGCGCTGCTTGGGCGCAATGGAATGGGGAAGACCACGACCGTTCGCTCTATCGTCGGCATGTCGCGGATTTCGTCCGGCGAGATCAGGTTCGCGGGAGAGCGCATCGACCGGATTCCGCCCTATCAGATACCGCGCCGCGGGATCGGGCTTGTGCCGGAGGGGCGGCGGATTTTTCCAAACCTCAACGTACTCGAAAACCTGCAGATGGCTTTCGCAAATCGGCGTGCGGTTGCGGATCCATGGACATGTGAACGCGTTCTTGAGCTGTTTCCGAGACTGGCGGAGAAATTGCGAAACCCGGGAAACCGACTTTCGGGCGGCGAGCAGCAGATGCTCGCGATCGCACGCGCGCTTGTCACCAATCCGACTCTCCTGATCCTCGACGAGGCTACGGAAGGGCTTGCTCCGCTGATCCGCCAGGAAATCTGGGATCGACTTGCCGAGCTTCGAAAATCGGGACTTTCGATGATCATCATCGACAAGGACATCGATGCCATTTCGAAGTTGGCACATCGTCATCTGATATTTGAGCGGGGCGAAATTGTCTGGCGCGGAACATCCGACGAGCTTCGGGCCGCGACCGAGATCCAGGCCAAGTACCTGAGCGTCTGATCGATCAGAATAAGAAAGTGGACGACAAAGAGAGGAGTAGCTGCCTTGGGCTATGTTACAAAAGCAGACCGGATGCTGATCGGCGGCGAGTTGGTCGAAAGCACAAGCGGTTCATGGGACGAGTCGCTCAATCCGGCAAATGAATCGGCCATCGGCCGCGTCCCGGCCGGGACCAAGGCGGATGTCGATCGGGCGGTAGAGGCGGCGCAACGCGCCTGGCCGGCCTGGGCGGCGCGATCGCCAAAAGAGCGCGGCGAGGTCATGCGCGCCTTTGGCGAAAAGGTCCGCGAACGTGCGGAAGAAATTCTGCAGGTCGAGGTCGCCGACACCGGCAACACCATCAATCCGATGCGGGGCGATGTCGGGCACGCGGTCGACAGCCTCAATTATTACGCCGGCATCGCGCATGAATTGAAGGGCGAGACTATTCCTGCGACGCCCAACCATCTGCATCTGACGGTCAGAGAGCCATACGGCGTCGTCGCGCGCATTGTCCCTTTCAACCATCCGGTGATGTTCGCGGTGGCGAGAACGGCTGCAGCGCTGGCGGCTGGCAATGCCGTCATCGTTAAGCCGCCGGAGACGAGTCCGCTTTCGGCGATGATTCTCGCGCAGATCGCACAGGAAGCGTTACCGGCAGGCATATTCAATATCCTGACCGGATCCGGCGCGACCGTCGGCGATGCGATCGTGCGTCATCCTGAAATCAAGCGTATCGCGTTTATCGGTTCGGTCGGGACCGGACTCGCCATCCAACGAGCGGCCGCCGAAGTTTGCGTCAAGCATGTTACGCTCGAACTCGGTGGCAAGAACCCGATGATCGTGTTCCCGGATTGCGATCCGGACGAGATCGCGCGCGCCGCGGTCAAGGGCATGAACTTCACCTGGCAAGGCCAGTCCTGCGGTTCAACCAGCCGGCTGATGCTGCACGAAGACATTTACGATGCCGTTGTCGAGCGCATCACCGACATCGTCTCGCGCCTGCGCGTGGGCGACCCAATGCGGGAAGAGAGCGAAATGGGGCCGCTGAACTCCGCCGGCCAGTATCGCAAGGTAATGGATTTCATCGAGAGCGGTCGCAATGAAGGCGCTCGATTGGCGACCGGCGGCAGCCGGCCCGAAGGCGAGTTGTTCAGAAAGGGATATTGGGTCCGGCCCACGGTGTTCGCAGAGGTCGATCCGAAGATGCGGATCTGGCGCGAGGAGATCTTCGGACCCGTACTGTCGGTTTGTCGCTGGAATTCGATTGATGAGGCCATCAAGCTTGCGAACGGCGTCGAATACGGGCTGACGGCCGCGATCTGGACGCGCGATCTAAAGAATGCCCTCAAGACGGCCGGCCGGATTAACGCCGGGCACATCTGGATCAACGGAGCTGGACCGCATTATCTCGGAGTGCCGTTCGGCGGTATGAAGAACAGCGGGGTCGGTCGCGAGGAAGGCATCGAGGAGATGCTGAGCTACACCGAAACCAAAGTCATCAACATCGTCCTCTGACCCGACAAATCGCTCGGTGTCCGGCGCGGCGCGCGATGCGCCGCGATCCGGTGACGAGCGAAAGCCAACGCAGTGACGGGCGAAAGGTCCCGCGCCGCGCAAAACAAAGCTCTTGCGTCGGGGCAAACCCGTGCACGCGCGAGGGATATCAGAAGGGAGAAAAGACGTGTTTCGCAGAGCAGCCAGAACAGACAACGATGTGGCGTCATGGTGGCGCGTGAACGCGCGGGCGACTGTCGGCATCATCGCTTTGGGCGTCGCGCTGACTGGCCCTGCGTCTGCACAGCCTTCGACTGATCAACCCCTCAGGATCGTCGTCAGCCTCGCTCCGGGAGGAGCGACTGATGCCGGATCGCGGCTGCTGGCGAAGGCCTATACGGAGGTTACCGGTCGTCAGGTCGTGGTGGAGAACCGGCCGGGCGGGGGTGGTACCGTTGCTGCGCTGGCGGTCAAGCAATCGCCTCCGGATGGAAGCACGCTGGTGGTTCTGGACAATGGCGGATGCTGCGCCAATGCCTTGCTGAACAACGTGGGATATGATGCGACCAAGGATTTCAAGCCTGTTCTGATGCTGTGGGAATACCCGCTGATCCTTGTCGTGCCGGCGGATAGCGCCATTCGCTCGGTGCAGGACCTGATCGACGCCGGGAAGAGCAAGCGGGGCGGCCTGACCTATGGATCGCAAGGCGTTGCCACGGGCGGCCATATCCTCGGAGAATTGCTCGCGAAGGCCTCCGGCCTGTCGCTGGTTCATGTCCCGTTTCGTGGTGCAGCACCCGCCGCGACAGAGGTATCCACTGGGCGTGTCGACATGCTGTTTGCGAGTTACGCCTCGGTCAAGTCGATGATCGATGCTGGCAAGCTGAGGCCGATCGCATCGACAGCCGAGCGCGGAACGCGCATTGCGGTGCCTGGCTTTGGAGATCTCCCCACCATGGCTGATCTGGGATTCCCGACCGTAACATTCGACGCATGGTTCATGCTCCTCGCACCGGGCGAGACGCCTTCTGAGGTTGTCGAAAAGCTGCACGCAGACCTCAGCAAGGCGCTGCGCTCAAGCGAGGTGAAGCTGGCACTCGATAAGCTGCAGATGATTGTTCGGAAGGACACTTCGCCGCGGGCGTTGCGGGACCGCATGTCGCAGGAAGTCGCGACGGTGACTCCGATCATCAATAGCCTGCAACGAGGCGAGGCTCATAAGTGATTCTGCTTTCGGCGCATCCCATGTGTTTCCGGTGCGCCAACCGCCCAACAATCCAGTTCGCTCAAATAAGTAGTTGGCGGTAGCCGCGGCGACTCGGTGGCGACAGTCATTACACGGAACCGTCGAGAAAAAAGGCTGTAACAATTCTGTCTTCGTTATCAGCACCTTATTGGTGAGCCCGATGGGATTCGAACCCATGACCTACTGATTAAAAGTCAGTTGCTCTACCGACTGAGCTACAGGCTCCCGGAGCGATCCGGATCAGGCTGGCGGGGCGAATGGGAGATGCCGCGCGAGCCATCTGCCGCGAACGGCTGGGCGGACACATAAGCCGAGTTCGCGGGCGGGACAACGAAAAAGTCGCCCGTTGTCCCCGGGGAATGGACGCGACCGCGGCGGCCCCCGGGGCGGGCGAGGCTGTCGCAGAACCTCGCGGTTGCCCCTCAGCGTCCGGCAGGATTTACTGGCTGCCGATCCCCAAAGACCGCCGGAGCCTTGCCATGCCGATCGTGAACCGTATTGCCGAGTTTCATCCCGAAATCACGGCCTGGAGGCGCGATCTGCACGCCAATCCGGAGCTTTTGTTCGACGTGCATCGCACTGCGGCCTCGGTCGCGGAGAAGCTGAAGGCGTTCGGCTGCGACGAGGTGGTGCCGGGGATCGGCCGGACCGGGGTTGTCGGGGTCATCAAGGGGCGTAAGGAGGCCGGGGGCGGGCGCGCCAGGGTCATCGGCCTGCGGGCCGATATGGATGCCCTGCCGATCGAGGAGGCGACCGGGCTGCCCTACAAATCGACCGTGCCGGGGAAAATGCATGCCTGCGGCCATGACGGGCATACCGCCATGCTGCTCGGCGCCGCCAAATATCTTGCCGAGACCCGCAATTTCGGCGGCACGGCGGTCGTGATCTTCCAGCCGGCGGAGGAAGGCGGCGGTGGTGGCAAGGAAATGGTCAATGACGGGATGATGGACCGCTTCGGAATCGAGGAGGTCTACGGCATGCACAATTATCCCGGCATGCCGGTCGGGCAATTCGGCATGCGGGTCGGGCCGATGATGGCGGCGGCGGACTATGTCGAGATCGAGATCGAGGGGAAGGGCGCGCACGCGGCGCGGCCGCATCTGGGCATCGATCCGATCCTGGTCGGTGCGCAGATGGTCAATCAGTTGCAGTCGATCGTGTCGCGGAATGTCGACCCGCTTGAATCGGGCGTCGTCTCGATCTGCGTCTTCCAGGCCGGCACGACCAACAACGTCATCCCGCAGACTGCGACATTGAAGGGCACCATCCGCAGCTTGACCGACACGGTGCGCGACCAGCTCGAGACCCGCGTGAAGGAAATCTGCGACGGCGTCGCGAAGCTCCACGGTGCAACCGCGCGGGTGCGCTACCATCGCGGCTACCCGGTCACGGTGAACCACGCCGATCAGACCGCGTTCGCGGCACAGGTCGCATCCGAGATCGCTGGACAGGGCCGCGTAAACGCGGATCTTCCGCCGATGATGGGTGCGGAGGATTTCTCCTACATGCTCAATGCGCGACCGGGCGCTTTCATCTTTGTCGGTAATGGCGAGAACAGCGCGGGCCTCCATCACCCGGCCTACGACTTCAATGACGACGTGATCCCGGTGGGTTCGTCCTACTGGGTGCGGCTCGTTGAAACGGCGTTGCCGGCGTAGGCAGGGTGCGTTCGAGCGCCCCAAATGAAACGACCCCGCTTTCGCGGGGCCGTTCGCAACTCGGTAAAGTGCCGTTGGCCTACTGAACCGTCTCGGGCTGCTTCTCGCCAGGCGCCGCAGCGTGCACCTCGGCGATCGCATTCGCGATGACCGGCGTTTGCCCAATCTCGGCGGGGCGGCGGCGAAGCGCGGCCAGCACCTTGGGCTGCAGACCCGTCCAGAACGCGAACTCGTTGATCCGGCGTCCTTCGATCGCGGCGATACCCGCAGCCGACAGGAACGGCAGGCTCTGCACCACCAGCACGATCGCGAAGAGATAGATCTCCGTGATGTGCAGCGGGTTGTTCGCGACCAGCACGATCGCGCCGATGATCAGCAGCGAGCCTAGCACCAGCTCCCAGAAGCCGTCGAACTGAACCGGCTTGCGGGCGCGATTGCCCTTGGCTGTCCGGTTGAACGGCAGGTGATCCTTGATCAGTCCATCGACAACCGCGAGCGCAACGGTGAGCTGAACCGACATCGCGGCGAACACGGCACCGAGCATCTGCTTCTTCGGGATCGCAACGCGCAGGCGATACAGCACACCGAAATGCAGCAGCGTGACCGCGAACGAAGCCAGGATCGGGACGGTGAGGATCTTCGCCGGAATGCCGATTTCGGCAAAGGCGACGACCGGCACCCAGATGAGGTTCGCGAGCGCTACGAGCACACCGAGCGCTTCCGCTCCGAGCCAGCTCATCCAGCCGAACAGGAAGGCGCGCTTCTGTTCGCGGGTCAGGCTGGAGACGCCCGGCAGGAAACGCCGCCAATGCTTCTTGACGATCTGGCAACCGCCATAGGCCCAGCGGTGGCGCTGCTTCTTGAAGGCGTTGAAGGTGTCCGGCAGCAGGCCAAAGCCGTAGCGGCGGTTGGTGTAATGCGTCGACCAGCCGAGCTCGATCATGGTGAGGCCCAGATCGGTGTCCTCGCAGATGGTGTCGCTCGACCAGTTGCCGGCGGCTTCCAGCGCGGCGCGGCGCATCAGGCACATCGTGCCGTGCACGATGATCGCGTTCTTTTCGTTACGCTCCACCATGCCGATGTCGAAGAAGCCGGCATACTCGCCCGCCATGGCGTAGTGCATCAGCGTACGGTCGCCGTCACGATGCTCCTGCGGCGCCTGCACGAGGCCAACTTTCGGATCGGCGAATGCGGGCACGAGGTCGGAGAGCCAGCTCGGCGCCACGACATAGTCGGCGTCGATGAGGCCGATGATTTCGGCATCGGGCGCCGTCTTCTCGAGCGCGATACGCAACGCGCCGGCTTTGAATCCCTCGACCTTGTCTTCGCGCAGGAAGATGAAGCGATCGCCAAGCGTCTTGCAGTGCGCCTCGATCGGCTCCCAGTAATAGGGGTCCGGCGTGTTGTTGATGATGACGATGCACTCGAAATTCGGATAGTTGAGGCCCGCCACAGCATCGAGCGTAGCCTTCAGCATCTCCGGCTCTTCCTTGTAGGCCGGGACGTGGATCGACACCTTCGGGGCGTAGGCCGGTGCGTCCGGCGCCAGCGACGGCGAAGGGACCTGCAGCAGGCGGCGCGGTTTGCGGCCAAAGGCGATCGCGGCGATCTCCTCGATGCGGGTCATCGCGATGAGGACGAGCGGCACCAGCAGCACGACGCCGAGGCCGAGCGCGAAAGCTTCGCCCCAGACGAAATAATGGCCCTTCCAGAATGCGAACACCGCCGCGAACCACGCGCCCACGACGTGGGCTGCAACCGCGAGCACGGCGGCTTCGGTCAGCGTCACGCTCATAGCAAGCAGCGGCAGCGAGAACAGCACGCCGAGCAGGATCGCGAGCAGGGCGAGCTTGCGGAAGTCCGGATCGGTGATGGGGCCGGTCCACGAGAATTTCTGCTGACCGGCGTCGTTGAACAGACCCCAGTACGCGCCGACGCTGCCTTCGGAGATCTTCCAGGGCTGATCCAGCGCTTCGATGATGTTGTAATCGATGCCGATGGCGTTCGCGCGCGAGACGAAATCGCGGATCACGTGTGCCTGCTCGAAATAGCCGGGCTGCGCGAGCTTGAAATTGTAGCCCGCACTTGGCCAGCCGAACTCGGCGATCACGATGCGCTTGCCGGGATACATCTGGCGAAGCTGATTGTAGCCGCCGATCGCGGCGTCGACCGCGGACTGGTCAGGCGCGCCTTCCCAATAGGGCAGGATGTGCACGGCGATATAATCGACGGCTGCCACCAGTTCCGGATGGTCGCGCCACACGCTCCAGATTTCACCGGTCGTGACCGGCACCGACACCTGACGCTTAACGTCACGGATCGTCTTGATCAGACGACCGACGTTGATTCGTTCCTTGACGCGAGTCTCTTCCGCCTTCGACACCTGAGCGGCGGCGCGGACAAGTTCGACTTCTTCAGGCGACAACGTTTCGTTGTCGTACATGATGGTCTCGCCGCGGTAGATCGCTTCGTTCGCGAGCACGAGTCCGTCGATGTTGGAGTTGCGTCGCGCGATGTCGATCACCGCATTCAACTCCGCGGTGTTGCGTGCACGGGATGCCATCCGTTCCCGGTAGCGCTTGCCGTTGGTCGCGTCCGGACCCTTGCCCTGCCACTCGGCGTCATCAAGGCTGCCGCCAAGCCACGCGCCTGCGGTCACTCGCAGACCGGATTCGGCTGCGACCCGCGGGACCAGCTCGAGGCCCTTGGTGGATGAGTAAGTGCGCACCGCACGCGTGTGCGGCGCGAGCACCCGAAGGTCTGACCGGATCTCCTGCAGACCAACCTGCACTTCGGGATGCTTACCGTAGGACACGCTCGCGAGCGGGCCCTGGATATCCGGTGCCGGGATTCGCTTTTCGGAAAATGCCCACAGCCCTGCATGCACACAGGCAACGAGCGCGACGACGACCGCGACGAGGCGCATAGAACGCGAAACCAAGCGGGGCTGGGTGAAGGTCACTGCCCCGTCCCCTGGGACAAGTGCCTGCTACGACAGTCAGATAGCTCAGGTGAGCCAAATTTTCAATTGCACTGCGGCATGGCGAATTAATGACGATAACGCTGACGTCGTTTCGCCATACGACAACGACGTTACTGAGTGGTTGTTCCTGCCTGCGGCGTAGTGGCTGCGGCGGCTGGCGGAGGCGGCGATGCTGGATTAACCCAGCATGAATGGACGCGGCTAAGGATGTTTTCGGCCTTAGCGTCGACGACCGGACCCTGCTTCACGACGCAACGGAAGGCTGCCTGGATGTGACCGCCGGGGCAGCCGAAGCGATCATACAGGTCCATATGCCGGAAGGCCGTATCGAGGTCGTCCTGGAAGAGGCGGTGGACGACGCGGCGGCCGACCCAGACGCATTCCGGGTTACCTGCGGGACCGGTCAGTTGCTTGGAAACTTCCGCCAGATCGTTCAGCCGCTGGGCTTCCTTCTTGGCCTGCTCCGCCGCCTGCTGCTTGGCCTTGTCGGCCTGTTCGTTCTGCGCCACGGCCGGGGAGATACCGACAAGCACGGCAAGGCAAAGGGCGGAGAGAGCGTAGGGTCGGCGGAACGGCATGATGGCGGATAACTCTGGCGCTTGAGCGCGATGTTGGTTGTTGATGTCATCAGTCTACATCGGATTCCGTCGGCAATACGGCTTTGTTCCGACCAGATAAGATTTCCGTCTTTCCTACATTTTGTCCAGCTTTGCCGTGACAGAAGGTAGCGGTGGCAACGGTGATTTGGCGTCGAACGGTGTTCGTGCGATGGCCTAAGCCGAAGAGTTCGGACGACGACCCTTGATGCATGAACGCACGTTAACCGGGACGCTGATCCCGGCGGTGTTTCTGACTGCCGTTGCGATCCTGATCGCGCTGCTATGGTGGTGGCTTGGCCGTCCGGTCGCGATGCCTGCCACAAGCGCGGCGAGCGAAAAGCTGCAATGCCTGTCCTACGCACCGTTTCGTGGTGAGCAATCGCCATTGCGGCCCGATACTTACATCGCAGCCGCACAAATTGAGGATGACCTGGTCCGACTCAAAACTCTGACTGATTGCATCCGCACCTATTCGATCGAGCATGGCCTCGTTCAGGTGCCCGAGATCGCCCGAAAGGTCGGGCTCAAGGTCATTCAGGGGCTTTGGCTGTCGAGTAACCCGGAGAAGAACCGCGATCAGGTCGAGACGATTGTCAGGCTGACCAAGCAATTCCCGGACGTGATCCAGGCGGTGGTGGTCGGCAACGAGGTTCTGCTGAGGGGCGAACTGTCCGCCGATAATGTTGCGGCCTTCCTTCGCGAGGTGAAAAGCCGGACCGGCATGCCGGTCACCTATGCCGATGTGTGGGAGTTCTGGCTTCGCCATCGCGACCTCGCCAACGCCGTCGACTTCGTGACGATCCACATCCTGCCTTATTGGGAAGACTTCCCGATTTCCGCGGCGGCCGCCGCCCCGCATGTCGAGTCGATCCGCGAGCGGATGGCGGCGGCATTTCCCGGCAAGGAAATCCTGATCGGCGAGACCGGCTGGCCGAGTGCCGGGCGCATGCGCGAGGGCGCCTTGCCATCGCTGGTCAACCAGGCGCTGGTCCTGCAGGAGGTGCTCGCGGTGGCCAAGCGCAAGGGCTACCGGGTTAACGTCATCGAAGCGTTCGACCAGCCCTGGAAGCGTCGTCTGGAGGGGACGGTCGGCGGCTATTGGGGGCTGTTCGACGACGGGACGCGCCAGGCGAAGTTCGACTGGGGCAAACCGGTCTCCAACCACCCGCGCTGGGGCCAGCAGGCCGTCGGCGGCGTTGCGTTCGCGGCCCTGATTTTCGGTGTCGCGCTGTGGAGCCGGCGCAGGGAGACGACGCTTGCGTGCTGGACCGCGATTGCCGTGATCGCCTTTGCCGGCGGCAGCATGATCGGATGGGCGATCGAGCTCATGTTCTACGAGAGCCTCGGTGTCGGCGGCTGGCTCCGGTCCGGTGCGCTGGTTGCTCTGGCCGGGCTCACGCCGGTCGTTCTGGCCGCGGTCCTGATGCGCGGCGAAGGATTGCCGTCGTTTGCCGACACCCTGACCCGGCGACCGCGTGGCGCATTCTCAGGCGCGGACCGGGTTGCGGGATTGCTGGTTGTCCTGACGACGGTCATCGCGATCCAGGTCGCGCTCGGCCTGGTTTTCGATCCGCGCTACAAGGATTTTCCGTTCGCGCCGCTGACCGCTGCCATCGTTCCCATTGCACTGGTAGCGCTGTCGTCTCGCCGTGCATCTGCGGGCGCGGGACTCGCCGAGCGGATCGCATCCGGGACGCTCGCGCTGTCCGCGATCTACATCTTCTTTAATGAAAGTGTCGCGAACTGGCAGTCGGTCTGGCTTTGCGTGTTGCTGCTTGTGCTGTCGCTCAGTCTAGTTCGCTTTCGATGGCCACGGGCCGTGCAAAGCTGAGGACGAGCAGGGCCGCGGCGAGCGCGGATAATTCGACATTATAAAGAACGACACCGAACGCGGCGGCCATGAGCCCGAGCGCAAAGACCGGCAAGGTCGGCCGGATCAGATTGATGGTCGCAGCGCCGATGGCGACCCAGCCGAACACCGAATTGTTGAACAGCGTCATGACGAACTGACGCGTGGCGCACAGCCAGGTCTGAAGGCCGCCCTGACAGGCGAGCCCGACGCTCGACAACTCGACCGCGAGGTAGCGCAGGTAGAGCGCATAGCCGAGCGAAAGCAGACCGAGCAGAATCAGCCAGTTGGTCTGCCGGGCGGTCGGGGCGAAGAGCGGGCGCGATGTCATGGCCGCACTATGCCGGTCAGAAGACGGTCGGACAATGTCGTGCGTCTTAAGCCGTCAGCGAACCGCGAGTCGCTGACCCTCGAACATCGTCGGCTGGCAGGACAATCCCGAGGCGGCGAGCGAGGCACAGATCTTCGTGGCCGTCGCGGCGTTGCCGATCGGGCCGACGATCAGCCGCAGTTCGACCTGTCCGCTGCGGCCGTCGCGGACGGCGATGAGCGGCCGCATCCCTTCCAGCACCGCCGCGTGATTGCGGCGGATGCGGTCCCAGGCGGTCCGCAGGCTGGCGACGGTTGGAGCGCCCCCGACATCGACCCCGAATTCGCCCCTGGCGGGTGCCGGCTCGGCCGGCTCCGCCGTGACCGGGACCGATGCGACCGCCGATGCAACCGGAGCCGCCGTGGGTGCGGGTGGCGGCGGCGCGGAGGCAACCGGCGGGGGCGGCGGAGTGCCGGCGGCCGCGGCTTCGGCCGGAGGCACCGGTGTCAGCTCGGCCGCTGGTTTCGCGGTCTTGGCGAGCTTGCCGATCGATCCTGTGACGTCCTCGTAGTTGCGCTCAAGCGCGGACATTCGCGTCAGCAAGCGATCGCGATCCTCTGTCAGATTGCGGATCGTTTCGGCGATCCGTTCGGCATCCTCGGCTTGGCGCTCACGCTCGGCCTTTCGCCGGTCCTCGACCTGGGTGTCTTGGGTATTGCCAGTCAGGGACGCGTAGGCTGCCGCCAGACGCGCATGTCCGGTTTCCGTTCGGGCCACGATCGCAACCACAAGCAGGCACGCAGCCGCAATTCCACCCCAGACCCCGAGATGAAACAGGGCGCCGGAGTCGGCGGTCGCATCCTCGTCAAAGGGGGCGGCCGGCAGCATTGTGGAGGCGGGTTTTCGCAGGTCCAGACGAATCATCTTGCGGAATCTAGCAGGAAGCGGCCTCCGCTGGCCCGCCGGGGCAGCTTTTCTACGCTATCCGGTCGGGCTATGACGCGGGGCTGAAACGGGGTTCTGGATGACCGAACGAACATGTCTGGCGGTGGTGCTTGGGGCGGGCGAGGGGACGCGGATGCGCTCGTCGCTGCCGAAGGTGCTGCACCCGATCGGCAACGAGCCCCTGCTGGCGCATGTCCTGCGGGCCGTTGCGGGAGCCGGGGCATCCGATTGTGTGGTCGTGGTCGGCCCCGATCATGACGCGGTGGCTAAGGAAGCCGGACGCATCTTTCCGAAGGCGTCAATCGCCCGGCAGATGGAGCGGCTCGGCACCGCCCATGCGGTGCTTGCGGCGCGCTCGGCGCTCGAACGCGGGTTCGACGACATTCTGGTCGTGTTTGCCGACACGCCGCTGGTGAGAGCGCAGACGCTGCAGCGCCTCCGCGCGGCGATCGCGGAGGGGGCAGCGGTTGCAGTGGCCGGCTTTACGCCGGCTGATCCGACGGGTTACGGGCGCCTCATCACGGAGAACGGCCGGCTCGTCGCAATCCGCGAGCACAACGATGCGAGCGAGGCGGAGCGGGCGATCGGTCTTTGCAATGGCGGGCTGATGGCGCTCGACGGTCGGAAGGCGCTCGCGCTCCTCGACCGTATCGGCAATGCCAATGCCAAGAAGGAATTCTATCTGACTGACGCGGTTGCACTGGCGAACGAAGCCGGTCTGCGCGCCGTTGCCGTCGAAGTCGAGGAGGATGATGTGCGAGGCGTCAACACCAAGACCCAACTCGCAGAAACCGAAGCCGTGTTGCAGCGGCGGCTGCGTCAGGCCGCGCTCGATGCGGGCGTCACCATGACCGCGCCCGAGACGGTCTATCTGTCGGCCGACACGAAGCTCGCGAGCGGCGTGACGATCGAGCCGTATGTCGTGTTCGGTCCCGGTGTGACGGTGGAGGCGAAGGCCGTCATCCATTCGTTTTCGTATCTGACCGAGGCGCATATCGGCGAGGGCGCGCTGATCGGTCCGTTCGCGCGGCTGCGGCCCGGCGCGCGGATCGGCAAGGGTGCGAAGATCGGCAATTTCGTCGAAGTGAAACAGGCCGTGTTCGAAGACGGGGCCAAGGCCAACCATCTTGCCTATATCGGCGACGCGCGGGTCGGCGAAGGCGCGAATATCGGGGCCGGCACCATCTTCTGCAATTATGACGGTTCGGCCAAGCACCGCACGGACATCGGAAAGGGCGCGTTCGTCGGCTCGAATTCGGCGCTGGTGGCGCCGGTGAATATCGGCGACGG
>Ga0180218_1000548_pt1 | contig 32675 bp, 42 predicted proteins | sample eDN3rd37CKraftBY_FD_151334 | JGI IMG/M metagenome (GOLD analysis project Ga0180218, IMG submission 151334) | Enriched backyard soil microbial communities from Emeryville, California, USA - eDNA 3rd pass 37_C Kraft BY (version 2) (version 2) | ecosystem: Environmental > Terrestrial > Soil >... | reverse complement strand
TCCATGGCTACCTCGGCGACGTCCCGCCCGTCGAGTTCGAGAACGCGTTCTATGCTGTCCAAGCCGACCGCGAACTGCTGGTCGGAATCAAATAGCGCGAGTCTCCATCAGACCCAGGGCGCTTCAGGTTGAAGAGGTCCGTGGGGTTGGCTTCGGTCTGTTGTTCGCGGGGGAAGAGCCGGTTCGCGAGTTCGCGGAGTTCGGCTTCTTGCTCTTCGGTCCAGGTCATCGGCGTGTCTGCTTTCTCTTGGGGGTTCGGAATCTGCCGTTGGGCCATACGGTTTCGGGCAGCAGGTTCGGGGGTTGGGTTTGTTTGGCGATGACTTCGCGCATGCACCTGGTCTTGTGGGTTTCGCGTTGTTCGGGGGTGAGGGCGTGGCAGCGGTAGCAGTCGGACATGGCCGCGTCGAGGTCGGCTTCGTAGTCGCGTGGGGGTCGGGGGGTGTAGGGGGTCATTTGTTCTCCTCGAGTTGGTCGCGGAGGTTGAGGAGGGCGGCGAGCGCCTGCCTCACCTCGACCTCCTTCTGCGTCGGTGCCCTGTTGCCGTAGGTTTCGCGCTGCCACTTCATGGCTGCCTCCCTCGACAACGGGCGGCGGTTGATGCGTCCGGTTTCCCGACGCCACCTGTCCCACTCCTCGAAGGACATCTGCGAAGGGTCTTGTTCAGTCGCCACTTAGGGCCTCCAGGTCGGATCGGGAGAGCTTGGGGTAGTTGGGGCAGTGGGGTTCGTGGAGCGTCTGCCGAACGGGAAGGTTGGTTACCGCATTGGGCCAGAGACGCACCCACGGGTGGCAGGTGAGGCATTCAGCGACGACGACGTGCTTCATGCGTTCACCTGCCGTCTCGGTTCGGTGATGTCGGGGTTGGGTTCACCGATTTGGGCGTAGTACTTCGCGAGCTCGGCAGCGAACGCGTAGGGGTCGTTCCACGCACGGCAGAGGGCGTCCCAATTGCTGGGCTTCGGTGCGCTCATCGGTACATCCACTCCTCGTTCTTGGGGACGACTCGACGCTTCTCCGGGCAGTAGTTGCAGGTGCCGTCCGCGAGCCACTTGTGGTTCCCCTTCGCGCAGAAGACCTCAGCCGGATCGAACGCGATCTTCTTGGGCTCACTCGCCGCCCGCGCTTCACGAGCCGTCTTGCATCCCCAGCAGGACACCCCGGCGTCGCCGTCCGGGTGCTTCGCACAGACAGTGGGATCGACCTTCTTCGCGTCGAGACGAAGATCCGCGTTACCGGTCACGTAGGCAGAGGCCCCCTTAACTGAATTAACTTCTTGGGGGCCTACGCCTACGTGTTCGGCAACGTGACCGGTAACGTCACCGGACTCCAAACGCGATCTGAGACCTTCGCGATACTTGGCCTGGTTCTTACGCTTGCGCTCGCGGTACGCGTGCACAGTGGCCGCTGAGGACTGCCTGAGGCCACGATCATCAGCCCAGCCCTGCAACTGGAAGCCGTCGTCGGTGCGCTCCGCCAGTTCCGCGACGACGAGGCTGTCGATGTCGTCTTCGGTCACACCGTCCGAGTACAGGAACCGGTAGTGGCGGGACTGCACCGCCCCGTCCGTGCCCTGCTCGGCGCACCACATCAGAGCGTTGGTGAAGATCCGCCAGAGACGGTCGGACATGTCCATGAACCGGAGCTCTGTGAGCCAGTAGCCCGGAAGCCTTGCATCTGTCATCGCGCCTCACCGCCTCGAGCACGGTCGCGTGCCTCAGCGATGCGGTCACGGGCCTCACGGAACTTGGTCCACTTGGTCTGTCGTCGGGTTGCCCTCCCGGGCTTCTTGTTGGTCTTGGTCATTGCTGCTCCGATGTGAAGTTGTGAAGTAGAAGAAGGGGTCCGACCCGTAGGCCGGACCCCCGAAGGGTCAGTTGTCGACGAGCATCCGCAGCGCCGCCGCCAGAATGTCGATGTTGTTCTCGTTGTTGACGAGCGAGGCCGTCGCCTTCGCGTCACCGGACCTCACCGCCGCGACGATCCGAGCGGACTGCGCCGCCTCCCGCTCACGGCGACGACGATGCACCTCCGCAATACGCGCCTTCTCGTACTTGGCGACAGCGGCTCGAAGCTGCTCCTCGGTCGCGTCCGCGGGTCCGAAGCTGATCGCGTCGAAGTAGATGTTCCAGTGGGTCTCGAGGGGGTTTTCCCGGTCCCAACCCTGCGCGAGACGTTCCGCCCTGAGCTCCTCGAATCGCCGCTGCGACATGCGCTCGTGCTGACGGACGTCGACGAGCATCCGGGCTTCGTGCTTCGAACACTTCGGCTCGATGTGCCCGAGCCGGTCGATGCGGTGGTCGACGATCAGGTGCATGCGGTGCGCGAGGTCTTCGCGGGTCAGGCCCGCGGCCTCCCGAGCCCCCTGCAACTTCGCCCCGACCTCACACTGGCGGCGTGTATCAGACCGCGTGGCAGTGGGCTCTGTGGGGGTGGGTTGGTGTACGCTATAAACAGACATAGCCGGTTCCCTTTCCGTGGTTGGTGGGGTTCTGGTCCTGGCCCTGGCTGAGCTGCACACTCAGGTCAGGGCCGTTTCTTATGCCGGGGGGGGCGTTTCTTGCCCCCGACGTCTCGGGTGTGTCGATGTGATTCCCACTCGCCGCCGATCATGCTGTCGACGAGTTGGTCGATGCGGAGCAGAACTGTGTCGTAGTCGTGCTGCCGCAGGTGTTCACGGATGATGCGGGCGAGCTTCGCGTGACTGATTCCGGCGATGGCGGTGCGCCCGTTGTGGGTGAACACCATGCCTGCTTCAGTGAGTCTCTGCATCCCGTGTCTGAGAAGCTTGTCGACCTGGTGCGGATCCAACATCCTCCGCGTGCCGGTCGACGTCCTGTAGACGGTCACCGCTAGGCGGATACCTCGAACGCGGCTGCAATGTGCGCCTCCACGTCCTCCCGGCGAAACATCCGCCGGCCCATGATGATCGCGCTCTTGGGCGCGGTGCCCATGTGGATCTGGTATCGCAGCGCAGCCGGCGTGCGTCGGAGCATTGCCGCGACTTCTTCGACCGTGAGCAGCTCCCCGAAAGCGTTCCGCTTCATGTCGCTCCCTCCTGTTGGCTTGCATTTCTGCAAGGTTGGTACTCCCAGAATAGGGACCTAGGGAGCGTTTGTCAAATTTGGGCGCGCCGCTCTTTCAGTTGTGAGATAGTGGGAGGGTGGCACCTGACGACACTTCAGCCCTTGACGAGCGGTATGGCCGACAGTTGCGTGCGATTCGAGAGGAGCGCGGCGTGACGCAGGCCGAGCTCGTTGCGCAGATGCAGGAGCGGGGAATCCGCTACATGAACACGTCTACCCTCTCCCGCATCGAAGCAGGCACCCGCCCGGTGCGTCTCACGGAAGCACAGGTGATCGGGCGAATCTTCCAGGTCAGCGTCGACAGCATGACGTCCGACTTCGAAGAAATCGCGTTGTACGAGTCACGTGCGCGGTCGGCGCGCCTCAGGTACATGACATTCCGGGACTCGGTAGTGATGGTCACGCGGTCGCAACTCGCGCTCGAGGAATACCTCCCTCGCCTTCATGAGATCCGCGACAGCGGCATTGACAAGAGCCTTCGTGACGCGGTGGAGCACACCATTCGCAACATCGAGGGTTACCTCCAGATCGACGTGGCGGAGGAGGCCGCTGCCCTGCGAGATGAGACGCGCGCAGAGGAGAAGCCTGCCGACACACCCGCAGGCCGGTTCCTCAAAGCCCGCCGCCGCCGCGCCGTCTACTCTCCCGGCTCGCCGTTCATCTTCAACATGAGGGAGGACGCCGACGATGGCGAGCCTGAAGCAACGCCCTAACGGATCATGGCGCGCCCGCTACCGCGACGCGACGGGGAAGGAGCACGCGCGGCACTTCAAGCTGAAGCGGGACGCGCAGCGGTGGCTCGACGAGGAGACCGCGAAGCTGGTCACCGGAAGTTGGACGTCGCCGCGCGACTCGAAGATCACTGTTGGGGAATGGTGCGACCGGTGGCTTGAGGGGTACTCCGCACGCCCGTCCACGGTTGCTCAAGCCCGCGTGCACGTGAAGCTCATCAAGGAACAGTTCGGGTCGCGGCAGATCCAGTCGATCAAACCGTCTGATGTGAAGGCGTGGACGCGCAGCCTTGAGAGCACGTATGCGAAGTCGTATGTTGCGGCGCTGCATGCCCGCCTGGGTCAGATCCTCATCGACGCGGTACATGACGGGATCATTGCCCGCTCCCCCGTGTCTCGACGCACATCGCCCGGTCGCGGTTCTCAGCGCCCGTACGTCGCGTCCACCGAACAGATTTGGGCGATCTACGACGCCCTTCCCGAGCACGCCCGCGGGATCGTCATTCTGGGCGCGTTCGTCGGCCTCCGCAGGAACGAGATCATCGCGCTGCGGGTCCAGGACGTGGACTTCATGCGAGGCGTCGTCACGCCCGCGATCCAGTACGGCGGCAAGCCATTGAAGACTGACGAGTCCCGGAACCCGATCCCGATCCCGCAGGAGGTCGCGTTGGAGCTCAACCGGATGCCGGCGAAGTACGGAAGCGACACCATCGTCGTGAACCCGTGGGGGAGGCAGATGTCTCCCAGCATGGCGAACGCGCTGTTCAGCGCCGCGTGCAGAACGGTGAAGGGTCTGCCTGAGGGATTCCGGATCCACGATCTCCGCCACTACTTCGCGAGCCTCCTCATCGCCGCGGGCCTCGACGTCAAGACCGTGCAGGCGCGCCTGCGACACACGTCCGCGAAGACGACACTCGACACCTACGGGCACCTGTGGCCGGACCGTGACGAGTCCTCCCGTCAGGCCGTTTCTGAGGCTTTTGCGGACCGGTTGCGGACTATCGCCCCGGTTGCCGCGGAATCACGCGGATAGTCTCAGTACAGGAGGAACTGCTTCGACGTCGTCGATGCGAAACCGCCGATCTCGACGCTCAAGTGGTACGAAGCACCGCCGCCCGCGGCCCGCGGACGCTCCGCGCTGCCGCATGTCGAGACCGACGAGCGCGTGCGATCCCATACGAGGGGTGCGGCGCTCGCGACCGACTGACCGGCCTTGAGCGTGACGACGACATCGCTCGGCTCCGACTGGCAGTCCGTCGAACGCCACCACGTGTCACTGCCGCTCGTGATGACGAACGACTGAGTCGCGGTTCCCACATTGATCGTGCAGTCCTGCGCGGAGACGTTCGTGAGCCGGATCGACAGCTGCGGATTCTGCCCCGGCGCGTACGTGTCCTGGTCGGTGACGGCTTCGACGGTCACGTCCCGCGCGAGGCACGGTTCGATCGCCGGCGCGGCGGGCGGGGGCGCGGCATCTTCGGGCGGCGCCGATGGCGTCTCGGGCCCGGGCTCCTCCGGAGCGGGCGTCTGCGAACCGGCGGTCTCGGGCACGGGAATCGCTGTTGTGACATCCGTCGTCTCACTGCTCGACGGAGTCGGAGTCGACGCGGATGCGAACGCGTCAGCCCAGCTGCGCCAGGGCTGTGCGATGAGGAGCCAGATCGCCGCGATCACGATCACCAGGCCCAGCAGCACCGTCAGCCGCCGGCGCCGATACACCGCGGGCGGATGCCGCCGTCGCCGTGTCGTGCCGCTCATGCGTCCAGGGTAGGTCGGGCCCCGCGCCCCGCCCCGGCGGCACGCCCGTGTTCAGCGCGTGCGGAGGCCGTCGAGCGCGACCGCGAGCACGTCGTCGGCGAGCTCGTCGGCACCCTCGGGACCGGTTGGCCGGTACCACTCGACGATCGAGTTGACCATGCCGAACACGAGACGGGTGGCGACGGATGCCTCGATGTCGGCGCGCACCGACCCCTCGCGCTGCGCTTCGCGTACGAGCGCTGTGATCGCGTGGTCGAACGTGCGGCGGCGTTCGAGGGCCGACCGCTCCACGGCGCTGTTGCCCCGCACACGCAGGAGGAGCGTCACATAAGGAAGACGCTCGACGAGCACGCGCACCGCCCCGCGGAGCACGAAGGCCAGCCGCTCGGTCGCGGTGCCCTCGGTCGCCCCGGGCTCGGTGAGCACTCCCTCGAGTGCGCCGAGTGCTTGTTCGAGCGCGACGCCGAGGAGCTGCTCCTTCGAATCGAAGTGGTGGTAGAGGGCCGACTTCGACAGCCCGAGCCTGTCGGCGAGGGCCGCGATCGACGTGGCGTCGTACCCGTGCTCGTTGAAGACGGCGACGGCGACATCGAGCACCGCGTCCTGGTCGTAGCCCGGGCGGCCTCGACGGGAGGCGACGGGCGGATCAGCGGCGGTCGTCACGCGCTCCAGTCTGTCACCGGCGGTGGCGGATGAGGGGCGCGTCTGCCATAATTCCTGAACGATCGGTAAGTAATGGCGATCGAGAGGACGACGATGCCCGAGCCCGCGACGCGCGTCTGCCTGCGCGTCGAGCGACTCGGCGATCGGGTGGTCGCGACCCTCGACCGTCCAGAAGCCCGCAACGCGATCGATCAATCGATGATCGACGCCCTTCACGCGCTGTGCGAAGGGCTCGAGGCGTCGCCCGCGGTGCTCATCCTCACGGGCGCCGGCGGCGTGTTCGCATCCGGCGCCGACATCGCGCAGTTGCGCGACCGCCGGGCCGAAGACGCGCGGCGCGGCATCAACGCGCATGCCTTCCGACGCGTGAAGGCGCTGCCGATGCCGGTGATCGCCGCGATCGACGGCTGGGCGCTCGGCGGCGGCGCAGAGCTCGCGTATGCGGCCGACCTGCGCATCGGCACACCCCGCATGCGCATCGGCAACCCCGAGACCGGCCTCGGCATCATCGCGGCTGCCGGCGCCACATGGCTTCTGCCGCGGCTTGTCGGCGACGCGCGGGCGAGCGAGCTCCTCTACACCGGCCGCGTGCTCGACGCCGAGACGGCACTCGCGTGGGGACTCGTCTCGTCGCTCCACGAACCCGACGAGCTGCTCTCCGCCGCGCACACGCTCGCCGACCGCATCACGGCGAACGACCGGCTCGCGACGATGCACACGAAGCGAGCGCTGCGTGCTCCCGCGGAGGCGCACCCTGACATAGAGCTCGAGCTGCAGGCAGAGTTGTTCGAGAGTCCCGAGAAGTTCCGCCGCATGACCGAGTTCCTCGAGAGGAAGAAGCGATGAGCTCCGTTGACCCTTCGTCTCGCTTCGCACGCTCAACGACCGATGCGCGCGGCACCGCTCGCGCCACGACCACCGACGCCGCCGAGGCGGGGCCGGCCCGAGTGCCGGCGCGCGTCGGCGTGCTGGGCGGCGGGCGCATGGGCTCGGGCATCGCGCATGCGTTCGCAGTGGCGGGCGCGCGCGTGGTCGTGGTCGAGCGAGACCGCGAATCGGCGGATGCGTCGGGCCGCCGCATCCGTGATTCCCTCCGTCGCACAGCCGAGCGCTCCGCCGCCGCGGGTGAGCCGCTCTCGCCGCTCGACGCGCTGTCGTCCGCATTCACGATCACGACCGACGTGTCGCTGTTCGAGTCGTGCGGCCTCGTGATCGAGGCCGTGCCCGAGGACCGCACCCTCAAGGCCGCCGAGCTCGCGCGCGCCGAGGCCGCGATCGCCCCGAACGCGGTGCTCGCGACGAACACGTCGTCGATCCCGATCGAGGCGCTCGCAGCGAGCCTCACACGCCCGCAGCGGTTCCTGGGCCTCCACTTCTTCAACCCCGTTCCGTCGTCGCAGCTCGTCGAGATCATCGTGGGCTCCGCCACCGACTCCGCGGTGGTCGACGAGGCGTACGGCTGGGTCTCCGCGCTCGGCAAGCGCCCCATCGTCGTGCGCGACAGCCCCGGGTTCGCATCGAGCCGGCTCGGCGTCATGCTCGGACTCGAGGCGATCCGCATGCTCGAGGAGGGCGTTGCGAGCGCCGAAGACATCGACGCGGCGATGGAGCTGGGATACCGGCATCCGATCGGGCCGCTGCGGACGACCGACATCGTCGGGCTCGATGTGCGCCTCGCGATCGCCGAAGAGCTCGAGCGCACGCTCGGCCCGCGCTACTCCCCGCCCGAACTGCTGCGTCGCATGGTCGCCGAGGGCGACCTCGGGCGCAAGACCGGCAGAGGCTTCTACGAATGGAACGACAGGTGATGACGGAGATCGTGGCGAGCTACCTGCGCGACGAGTGGTGGAGACCGGATGCCGCGTCGGACGCGACCGTCGTGCGCGACGCGTCGACGGGCGAGGAGTTCGCGCGCGTCAGCGCGGCAGGCGCCGACATCGCGGGTGCGCTCGAGCACGCCCGCACGGTCGGGCAGCGCAGCCTGGGGGCCATGACGTTCCACCAGCGCGCGCTGCTGCTCAAGCAGTTCGCGCAGGCGCTCACCGAGCGCAAGGCGGAGCTCTACGAGCTGTCGAAGCACGCCGGAGCGACGCAGCGCGACGCGATGATCGACGTGGACGGCGGCATCGGCGTGCTGTTCACCTACTCGTCGAAAGGCCGGCGCGAGCTGCCGAACTCGTCCGTGATCGTCGACGGCCCGGTCGAGATGCTGTCGAAGGACGGCACATTCCTCGGGCGGCATATCTACTCGCGCCTGCCCGGGGTCGCGGTTCAGATCAACGCGTTCAACTTCCCCGTGTGGGGCGCTCTCGAGAAGTTCGCACCCGCGTTCCTCGCCGGTGTGCCGACCCTCGTCAAGCCCGCGACGCCTACCGCCTACCTCGCGGAGGCCTGGGTGCGAATCCTCGTGGACTCGGGGCTCCTCCCCGCCGGCTCGCTGCAGCTCTTGAGCGGGTCGGCGCATGATCTGCTCGACCACCTGCGGCTGGGTGACCTCATCGGCTTCACGGGAAGCGCCTCGACCGCCGAGCGGCTGCGGGCACATCCGAGCGTGCAGACGGGCGGCGTGCGCTTCACGGTCGAGACCGACTCCATCAACGCGTCGGTGCTCGGGCCCGACGCCGAGCCGGGTACGCCCGAGTTCGACGCCTACATCAAGCAGCTCATGGTCGAGCTCACGAGCAAGACCGGCCAGAAGTGCACCGCGATCCGGCGGGCGATCGTTCCCGAGGCATCCGTCGACGCCGTCGTCGAAGCGCTGCGCACCGCGATCGAGAGCCGCGTCGTCATCGGCGACCCACACAACGACACCGTGACGATGGGTCCGCTCGTGTCGACCGAGCAGCGCGACGACGTGCTCAAGCAGGTGGCGGCGCTCAAGTCCGCAGGCGGTCGCGTGCTGGTCGGGTCGACGGATGCCCCGCCCGTCGTCCACGCCGACGGAACGGTCGCGCCGGCGCCCGAGGGCGCGTTCGTCGCGCCGATCCTCGTCGGCTTCGGCCATGACGCGCCGGACGCCGTGCACGAGGTGGAGGCGTTCGGGCCCGTCGCGAGCCTCCTGCCGTACTCGACGCTCGACGAGGCGGCTCGCCTCGTCGACCGCGGCGGCGGCTCGCTCGTCACGAGCGTCGCCACGAACGATCCCTCCGTCGCGGTGGAGCTGCTCTCGCGCATCGGCGCGTACAACGGCCGCGTCCTCTTCCTCAACCGCGACAACGCCCGCACATCCACGGGCCACGGCTCGCCCGTGCCGCATCTCGTGCACGGCGGTCCCGGCCGGGCGGGAGGCGGCGAGGAGCTCGGCGGCATCCGCGCGGTGCTGCACCACATGCAGCGCACGGCCGTGCAGGGATCGCCCGAGATGCTGACGGCACTCACCGGAGTGTGGCACGAGGGCGCGCCGGCGCGTCAGGACGTGCATCCGTTCCGCAAGTCGCTCGCCGAGCTGCGCCTCGGCGACCAGTTCGCGTCGGAACCCCGGCCCGTCACCCTCGAGGACATCGAGACGTTCGCGCACTTCACGGGCGACACGTTCTATGCACACATGGACGAGGATGCAGCATCCGCCAACCCGTTCTTCCCCGGCCGGGTCGCGCACGGCTACCTGCTCGTCTCGTGGGCGGCAGGGCTGTTCGTCGACCCCGACCCGGGCCCCGTGCTCGCGAACTACGGCCTCGAGAACCTGCGGTTCCTGACGCCCGTGTCGCCGGGCGATGAGATCCGCGTCGTGCTGACGGCGAAGCAGATCACGCCGCGCGAGACCGAGGACTACGGCGAGGTGCGCTGGGATGCGGTGATCCGCAACCAGCGCGACGAGACGGTCGCGACCTACGACGTGCTCACCCTCGTGGCGAAGGAGCACGCCGCGGTCGCGACCGTATGAGTCCCGCTAGACCTTGATGAGGCCCTGCGTCGAGGTGCTCGTGAAGGCACCCGACCAGAACCAGAGGCCGGTGAAGTGGCCGCGGAACCAGATGTCGTTCCCCTCGACCATCTCGCCGCGCGTGAAGGCGTTGAAGGTGCCCGCGATGCCCGCGGCGAGCGACCCGCGGATCGGAGCCTGGCGCGACGGCGCCACGCGCCCGTTGACGAACGCCTTCGAGACGCGCTGCTGGATCGAGGCGGGCATCGGGACCGGCTGGCCCATGCGGTTCGCGATCCACGTGACGGGGTCGACCGTCTTGACGAGCTGGCCGCCGCGGAAGAAGCGGACCTCGACGTGGTCGCACTTGCCCTGCGCGTTGCCGCTCTCGCCCATCAGACCGATGGGCTGACCCGCGACGACCTGGGACCCCCTCATCACCCGGAGCGAGCCCGGCTGGATGTGCATGCGCACGACCGTCACGATCTGCCCGTCGATCTGGTTCGGCAGATCGATCGCGACGGAGACGCCCGCCGCGGAGTTGAGCACCCCGGCGAAGGTCACGTTCCCGGGCTCGATCGCCCGGAGCTCGCTGTAGCCGATGAAGTCGGCGCCCGCGTGCGTGCGGCCGCCCGGGCGCGGTGCGCCGAATTGCCCCCCGTTCGAAACGTCCGGCCTCGTGGCCAGACCGTTTCCCCAGACCGTCGTGATCCTCTCCTCACAGCAGGCAGGCCGGATCCGGAGCTTCGGATGCCACGGGCGGCGATGCTTCTTGGAAGAGGGGAGGCGCGGGCGGCGCGCGTGATACGCGTGCGCGTGCCGTCAGGCCGGCGGAAGCGTGCGGTCGGTCGTGAGCGAGCGTCCGCGGAACTCGGCGACGACGTCGCCCTGGTCGTCGACGACGGTCACGTCGTAGAGCCCGGACCGGCCGGTGCGCACGCGGCGACGTGCGGTGGCGGTGAGCTTCTGGCCGGGAGCCGTGGACTTCAGGAAGGTGATGTCGGCGCCCTGCGAGACGGTGATGCGCTCGTCCTCGTTGCACGCGATCGCGAACGCGGTGTCGGCGAGCGCGAACACGAGGCCGCCGTGCGTGATGTGGAATCCGTTCGTCATGTCGTCGCGCACGATCATGCTCACGACGGAGTGCCCCGCCTCGTCGTGCACGACGACCATGCCGAGCGCCGCCGACGCAAGATCGCGCTCCATCATGGCGCGCGTGGGGCGAACGGATGCCGCGCCCGCGCGGTCGGGATCGGTCGGTTCCGTCGTCATCGAAGGTCTCCGGGTCGAGTTGAGACCGAGCCTAATGCGGTCGTGGGCGACGGGCCCCAAGGACGGTCGCCCGATCATCATCGACGTCCGCTCCGGCTGCCCCGACATGACGATCGCGTCCGGCAATGTCGTCCTCATGGGAGGCGGCTCCGGGTACAGCATCACAGTGAAGGAGGGCGCGCACCTGGTCTATTGGGGCTCAAGCTGCGCGTACGCCGAGGAGATCCTCTACCTGATGTATCGGGGATACGGCTACGCCGCCGCGAACGTCTACTCGGGGAAGCGCATCATCAGCGTGTGCTTCTGGTGGACGCGTGCTGGCGTGCGCCTCTCGCCCAACACCTGCTCGAACGCGTGGGAGCACGGGATCGTCCTGGAACCGCGGCCTCCAGGTCGGCCGAGACCAGTGGGACACCCTGGACCCGAACGCGCCGCCCACCGTGTTCAACATCCAGACGACTCGAATCGACCCGGGCATCTTCGAGGCGGCGCCGTGAGTTCGCCTCTCGCGGGGTGTCCTCGAGGGGTGAACTCACGAGTCGTGCACTTCATCGGGGGCGTAGACCAGGAGATCGCCGGGCTGACACCCGAGAACCCGGCATATCGCCTCGAGCGTGGAGAACCTGACTGCCTTCGCGCGCCCGCTCTTGAGAACGGAGACGTTGGCGGGTGTGATGCCGATCGCTGCGGCGAGCTGATTCACCGTCATTTTCCGCTTGGCGAGTTCGACGTCGAGGTTCACGACGATCGGCATCAGATCACCTCGGCGAGCTCGGCAGCGTAGCTCGTCGCCGTGGAGAGGAGGCCGCGAATCACGATGAAGACCAGGAGCGCCATCACACCGATGAGCGCCCCCGCGATGAGTCCGATGGCGACCAAGCCGGGGAGCGCAGAGGTGACAGTCAGCGCTGCGAAGGCGAGCGCCATCAGTCCGGTGAACACCGCCGCAACCCACGCCATCGCCGTCAGCACACCCAACGCTGTGGGAACGAAGATGCGACCACGGCCAACCATCGACAGCAGAACCCACAGGAGGACAAGGACCGACTGGATGCACGCCACCGCGACGATGGCCCAGACGATCCCCGCGATCGCTAGGGGGCGGTAGTCGGGGAAGTTCGCCATGGTCTCACTCGCCGCAAGCGGAATGATCACGGCTTGCACGGGAATCAGCAGCAGAACCAAGAGCGCACAGGCGAGCTTCGCCAGCCCGGTGACCCAACCGTTCATGCGACTTCCGTATCGTTTCTCGATACATTACATCGACAAACGATAATCTCGGTAGTGGCTGGGTGGGATCGCCGCGCTCGAATCGGAACCGGCCGCATGTCCGGTGGGGCGCTTGCGCGCTTTGGAGGACGGATCGTCGGGTTGCTCACTAACGAGCAGCTATGAGCATCTCCGGGCACCCCTCCTCACGGGCGACGCCCGCATCGCGCAGGCCGCGGGCGTCCGCTGTCCCGTCGAGGTCTTCCGCTGATCCTGTCGACGGATCGGCCCGGGTGACACCCATCCGCCGCGTGGTGGCATAATAACTGAACGAACGGTCTGTAATTCGGATCGTGATCCGTCAGGAGTCGACGATGACCACCACCACCCTCGACGACGTCGTCGAGCGCTCGCCCGAAGAGGCCGCCTTCGACGCGATCATCGACGCCGACTCGCGCGTCGAACCGCGGGACTGGATGCCCGAGGCGTACCGCAAGACGCTCATCCGGCAGATCTCGCAGCACGCGCACTCCGAGATCATCGGCATGCAGCCCGAGGGCAACTGGATCACGCGGGCGCCGAGCCTCAAGCGCAAGGCGATCCTCATGGCGAAGGTGCAGGACGAAGCCGGCCACGGCCTGTACCTGTACTCGGCGGCGCAGACGCTCGGGATCACCCGCGACGAGATGACGCAGCAGCTCATCGACGGGCGCGCGAAGTACTCGTCGATCTTCAACTACCCGACCCCGACGTGGGCCGACATGGGTGCGATCGGATGGCTCGTCGACGGCGCCGCGATCTGCAACCAGGTGCCGCTGTGCCGTGCGTCGTACGGACCGTATGCGCGCGCGATGATCCGCATCTGCAAGGAGGAGTCGTTCCACCAGCGGCAGGGTTTCGAGATCCTCCTGACGCTCATGCAGGGCACGGACGCCCAGCGCGAGATGGCGCAGGACGCGGTGAACCGCTGGTACTGGCCTTCGCTCATGATGTTCGGCCCTCCCGACGACCAGTCGCCGAACTCGGCGCAGTCCATGGCGTGGAAGATCAAGCGCTTCTCGAACGACGAACTGCGCCAGCGGTTCATCGGGATGCTGGTGCCGCAGGCCGAGATCCTCGGTGTGACTCTGCCCGACCCGAACCTCCGCTGGAACGAGGAAACGGGCCGGTGGGACATGAGCGAGATCGACTGGGACGAGTTCCGCGAGGTCCTCTCCGGCCGCGGACCGTGCAACGCCGAACGGCTGCAGCGTCGACGCGACGCACACGAAGACGGTGCGTGGGTGCGCGAGGCCGCGGCGGAGTACGCCCGAAAGCAGGCCGCGAAGGCCGAGAAGGCGGTGGCGTGATGGCGACTCCGGGAGCCGAAGGCCGCGAGACGTGGCCCTTGTGGGAGGTGTTCGTGCGCGCGAATCGAGGCCTCAGCCACGTGCACGCGGGGTCATTGCACGCCCCCGACGCCGACATGGCGCTGCGCAACGCGCGCGACCTCTACACGCGGCGCGGTGAGGGCACATCGATCTGGGTCGTGCCGGCGGATGCGATCACCACGAGCGACCCCGACGCGAAGGGCGCCTTCTTCGAGAGCCCCGCGGGCAAGAACTACCGCCACGCGGTGTACTACACGGCGACGGAGGGGGTGCCGCACCTGTGAGCGGGCAGACCCCCACCACCGCAGCCGGTTCGGGGCGGAAAACCGACTTCGGGGCGGACGAAGTACGCCCCGAAGTCGGAAATCCGCCCCAAACCTCAGACGCTGCGCCCGACGTCGACCTCCACGGCGAAGTCACCGTCGACCAGATCGCGCTCGCTGCCGAGCTCGCGGGCGAGGGCGGGCGCGCGGCATCCGCCGAGATCGCCGAGTACGCGCTGTGGCTGGGCGACGACGCGCTCATCCTGTCGCAGCAGCTCGGGTACTGGATCGCTCGGGCCCCCGAGCTCGAGGAGGATGTCGCGCTCGCGAACATCGCCCTCGATCTGCTCGGCCACGCCCGGTCGCTGCTGCACTACGCCGGCTCCTACGACGGGCGATCCGAGGACGACCTCGCGTACTGGCGCGACGAGCGCGACTTCCGGTGCGCATGGCTGTTCCAGCAGCCCAACGGGGACTTCGCCCACACGATCGCGCGGCAGCTCGCGGCATCCGCCTATTGGTTCGAGCTGTACGGGGCGCTGCGCGCATCGACGGATCCGACGCTCGCGGCGATCGCGGACAAGGCCCTCAAGGAGGTCGACTATCACCGCGACCACGCCGTGCAGTGGACGCTGCGCCTCGCGGGCGGCACCGATGAGTCGCGCCGGCGCATGATCCGCGCGATCGGGGACATGTGGCCGTACGTCGACGAGCTCTTCCGCGACGAGCCACTCACCGACGGCCTCGCCGACGAGGGTGTCGCGGTGCGTCCGTCGAGTCTGCGCGCGGGCTTCGACGAGGTCATCGCCGAGGTGTTCGCCGAGGCGGAGCTCGACGTGCCCGACCCGAACGCGAAGGGCGCGTTCGTCTCAGCCGGCGGTGGGCGCCACGGCCGCCACTTCTCGGCGCTCGGACACCTGCTCGCCGAGATGCAGGTGCTCGCGAGACAGCACCCGGGGGCGACATGGTGACGACCGCGCTCGACTCCCGGCTCGCCGTCGCTCGTGAGGTCGCGGCATCCGTGTGCGACCCCGAGGTCCCCGTGCTGACGATCGCCGACCTCGGAGTCCTGCGCGACGTGCGCGTCGACGCCGACGATCCCACACGTGCCGTGGTGACGATCACGCCGACGTACTCCGGATGCCCTGCGATGGATGCGATCCGCGACGACCTCGTTCTCGCCCTGACCGACGCCGGCTTCGAGCACGTCGAGGTTCGCACGGTGCTCTCTCCGGCGTGGACGACGGACTGGATGACGGATGCCGCGAAGCAGAAGCTCCGCGAGTTCGGCATCGCCCCGCCGACGGGCCGCGCGGCCGCACGCGGGCCGATCCGCGTCGCGCTGGGCGTGAAGTGCCCGCGCTGCGGATCGCTCGACACGCGCGAGGTGTCGCGGTTCGGGTCGACATCGTGCAAGGCGCTGTTCGAGTGCCGCTCGTGCCTCGAGCCGTTCGACTGGTTCAAGGTGCACTGATGGAGGCACGGCTTCCGCACGCGCCCGCGACCGACGAGCACTCGACGCTCGACAACGCGCCCGAACTCGCCGAGGCATTCCTCGCGAGCGCCGTCGGCGGCACGCGCAAGGGGCGGGCACGATTTCACGAACTCGAGGTCGCCGACGTCCGGCCGCTCACCGACGACGCGATCGAGGTGACGTTCGCCGTGCCGGAAGAGCTGCGGGGCGAATTCGACTACCTCGCCGGGCAGCACGTCGCGCTGCGCACGCACCTCGACGGCCAGGAGGTGCGCCGGTCGTACTCGTTGTGCCGGCCGCCGACGCGGGGCGCGGCATCTGGAACCGGATCGATCAGCATCGCCATCAAGCGCGACATCGGCGGCCGCTTCTCGACGTGGGCGCACGGCAGCCTCAGACCCGGCGACCGCCTCGACGTCATGAGCCCGCAGGGGTCGTTCACGTCGGCGCTCGCCGACCTCGACGGGCGCCACGTCGCCGGCATCGCCGCGGGCTCGGGCATCACCCCGCTCATGGCGCTCGCCGCGACCGTGCTCGCGCGCTCCGACACGTCGCGGTTCACGCTCATCTACACGAACCGCTCCACGAGCGACGTGATGTTCCTCGAGGAGCTCGGCGGGCTGAAGGACCGCTACCCGGCCCGGCTCGCACTGCACCACGTGCTCTCGCGCGAGCAGCGCACGGCTCCCCTGCTGTCGGGCCGCATCGACGAGCCGAAGCTCCGGACGATGCTCGACGTGCTCCTGCCGCCCCAGACGGTCGACGAATGGTTCCTGTGCGGGCCGCTCGACCTCGTCCAGCTGTGCCGCGATGTGCTCGCCGATGTCGGCGTCGACCGCGCGCACGTGCGGTACGAGCTCTTCACGACCGGCGAGCCCGGGCAGCCGGCACCCGTCGCACCACGCAACGTCGAGGTGCGTCGCGGAGAGCCTGTCGTCACGGTCGAACTGACGCTGGACGGCGTCTCGTCGACGGTCGAGAGCCCCGTCGACGCGCACGAGACGATCCTGAACGCGGCGCTGCGCGTGCGCCCGGACGCACCCTTCGCGTGCACCGGCGGCGTGTGCGGCACGTGCCGTGCGCGGCTCGTGTCGGGCTCGGTGCGGATGACGGAGAACTGGGCGCTCGAACCCGACGAGCTCGAGCGCGGATACGTGCTCACCTGCCAGTCCCACCCGACGACCGACCGCGTCGTCGTCGACTACGACGGATGAATGGAGTCCCATGATCGACCTCACCATCGACGACGCGGTCGCCACGGTCGTTCTCAACAACCCCGAGAAGCTGAACGCGCTCGGCGAGCAGGCGCTCAAGGACCTCGGCGCCGCGTACGACGAAGCCGAGGCATCCGGGGTCCGCGCCCTCGTGCTGCGCGGCGAGGGGCGCGCATTCTGCGCCGGCCGCGACATCTCGGGCGTCGACCCCCGCGACGACGATGTCATGGGATACCTAGGCGGACTCGTCACGCCATTGCTGCGGCGCATGTCGGTGTTCCCCGCACCGACGTTCGCGGCCGCGCACGGTGCGTGCCTCGGCGTCGGGCTGGGCCTTCTCATCGCGACAGATGTCGTGTACGTCGCCGACACCGCGAAGATCGGCTCGCCGTTCGCGGCGCTCGGGGCGACACTCGACTCGGGTGGGCACGCGCTCTTCTTCGAGCGGCTCGGCGCGCACAAGACCCTCGACCTCATCTACACGGGGCGCCTCATGTCGGGCACGGAGGCCGTGGCATCCGGTCTGTTCTCGCAGGTGTTCCCGGCGGACGAGGTCTTGGCGGCAGCCGAGTCGGCGGCCAAGACAGCGGCGGATGGCGCGACCGGCGCGTTCCTCGCGAGCAAGGAGCTCGTGCGGCGGCTGCGCGACGAGCGGCTCGGACTGTGGGAGTCGGTCGACCACGAGAACGCCGCGCAGGCCGCGCTGTGCGACACGGACGACTACCGCGAAGGTTTCGCCGCGTTCCAGGACAAGCGCAAGCCGGAGTTCCGCGGGCGGTAGCCCACGCCTCGACGGGCTCAGCGACCGGGGTCTACTCCGGGTCGAGCACCTTCAGCATGCGGGTGTTGCCGAGCGTGTTCGGCTTGACGTGCGCGAGGTCGAGGAACTCGGCGACACCTTCGTCGGGACTGCGCACGAGCTGCGAGTAGACGTCGGGGTCGACGATCATCTCGCCGATCGGCGAGAACCCGCGGCGCTGGAAGAACTCGACCTCGAACGTGAGGCAGAACAGGCGCTTGAGGCCGAGCTCGCGCGCATCCGCTTCGAGTCTCTCCACGAGCGCCCGCCCCACTCCGCGATGGAGCCACTCGTCGATGACGATGAGCGTGCGGATCTCGCCGAGGTCCTCCCACATGACGTGCAGGGCGCCGCAGCCGATCAGGTGGCCGTGCGCGTCTTCGGCGACGACGAACTGCTGCGTCGACTCGTACAGCACGACGAGGTCCTTGCCGAGGAGGATGCGCCGCTGCACGTACGGTTCGAGCATCGACTGGATGCCCCGGATGTCGGCGGTACGGGCCCGCCGGACCGTGAAGTCGCTCACCCGTTCAGCCTAGAGCGGTCACCCGCGCATCAGCCGCGCGACGTGCTCGCCGATGAACACCGCCGTCGCGAAGGGTCCGCGCGACGGGACGTCCGGGAGCATCGACGTGTCGGCGACCCGCAGCGCCTCGACGCCGTGCACGCGGCCTTCGCCATCGAGCACCGGACCCATCGGCGCCGACCCGCACAGGTGGATGGCCGTGCCGAGGTGGGCGCGCATCCACGCGTCGAGGCGCGCGTCGTCGTCGAGCGTCGCGTCGTCGAGCTCGGTGAGCCGATCGAGCTGCCCGTCGAATGCGTCCGAGCGCAGGAGCGCGGCGGCCGTGCGGATGCCGACGCGCATGCGCGCGAGGTCCGACTCCTCCTCGAGGTAGCGGTAGTCGATGCGCGGCGGCGCGGTGGGGTCGTCCGACTGGAGCGTGATCGACCCGCGCCCCTCCGGCCGCTGCAGGCCCACGATGAGCTGCAGGTCGTCCGCGTGCGCGAGCTGGGCCGCCATGCGGCGCGCTGAGGCCCCCATGACTCCGCGAAGGGTGCGGATCGGATGCCGCGCCACCGCCCGCAGGCCGCCGGCGAGCGTCCGCGTGGACCCGGTCAGCAGATACCCGAGCGGCTTGACGGAGAGCAGCACCTCGAGGTCGCCGTCCGAGCCGCCCGAGAGCCCGGAGGAGAAGTTGAGCGCCGTGGGGAACGCGAACCGCTCGCCGGGGTCGAACACGGGCCGACGCGCCTGCCACCCGACCGCGATGTCGGGATGGTCGCTGAAGGCCTCGCCCACCGGAAGATCGCTCACCACCCGCACCCCGACCGACTCGAGGTGCGTGCGCGGTCCGACGCCCGACACGAGCAGCAGGTGCGGCGTGCCGATCGCACCCGCGCAGAGCACGACCTCGTCGCCCTGGATCACGCCGGACGTCGTCTCGACGCCGACCGCCCGAGTCCCTTCGAAGCGCACGCGCAGCGCGCGTGAGTCGGCGACGATCCGCAGGTTCGGACGATCGCGCGCGTCTGCGAGGTACGCGAGCGCAGTGTTGACGCGCACGCCCTCGATGACGTTCGCCGGCACCGGCCCGATCCCCGGCGCACCCGGCGCGTTCTTGTCGGGCTCGTCCGCGAAGCCGAGCTCGCGTGCGGCCGTCGTGAACGCGCGCACGACGACGCCGTCCTGCCGAGGGCGCGCGACCGGCATCGGCCCCGACGAGCCGTGCCCCTCTCGCGACCCGAAGTCGCGGTCGCTCTCGAGGGCCTCCAGCACGGGCAGCGCCCGCTCGTACGACCACGCGGGACCCGCGGCATCCGCCCATCGGTCGAAGTCGCCGGGGCGCGCGCGCACGAAGTACCCGCCGTTGATCGCGCTCGAGCCGCCGAGCACACGCCCCCGCGCGATCGTGTAGGGCAGGTCGGGCGTGAGGCGGCCCAGGTACGACCAGCTGTACGGATGTCCCGGCATCGCGCCCCGGACGGTCGTGCCGTCGAGCAGGTCGGCCGGGAACCGCTCGGGGGCGGGACCCGCCTCGACGAGCACGACTTCGCGATCGGGATCCTCGCTCAGCCGGGCGGCGAGCGGAGCGCCTGCGGCCCCGCCGCCGACCACCACGATCCGCGTCATGCGTCGCCCGTGTACGCCGCAGCGAGACGCCGGAACGACGCGTCGAGCAGTTCCAGCAGGTCGACGTCGTCGTGCGCGAGCCATTGCTCGTATGCGGCGAGGCACAGTCCGAGGCACGACCACGCGATCGCCTGCGGCGTGAGTGAGTCCACCCCGACCCCGAGGCGTCGGGCGACGTACTCCGCGATGACCTGCCGCCACGATGCGTACCGCAGCGTCGAGTGCGCGACGAGGCTCGGCACGTTCAGCAGCAGCCACATGCGCTCGCGATGGAAGGTCAGCTCCTCCTCCGGGAAGCGGTTGAAGTCGACGACCGCTTCGCGCAGCGCGTCCATCAGGGGGATGTCGTCCGGCACCGCCTCGAGGTGGGCGCGCATCTCGTCGAGGAGGCGGTCGAAGTCGCCCCATGGCAGGTCGTTTTTGGACGCGAAGTAGCGGAAGAACGTGCGGCGGCCGATGCCGGCGGCCTGGACGATGTCGTCGACGGTCGTCTTGTCGAATCCGCGCTCGAGGAACAGCGACAGGGCGAGGTGGCTCAGGTCGCCGTGGGTGGTGACGGGGGCACGGCCCATGCGAGCGCGTTGCGACTCGGGTGCGGGGGCGGGGGCATCCGCTTCGAGACGATCCGCGTCGAGCGTCATTCGTCCTCCTCATGGCGCCGCGAGTCTGGGCGGCTTCCGATGGATGGGAGGCCCTTCGGCAAGGGACTCTTCCAATCGGCACTCGGTGTCATTAGTATCGCCCGCATCGGGGCATCGAAGAAGATGACCAGCCCCATGAAGGAGCATCCCATGGACTCGAAGCAGATTGTGGCAGAACCGGAGAGCGCTGCGCAGGACGTCATCGAGGTCGACACGCTCGTCGAGGAAATCTCGATCGACGGCATGTGCGGCGTCTACTGACTCGCGCCGCAAGACCCGTGAACCCCGACTCGGCGTGGCGCCTGCACCCCCAGGTCTCGGTGAGGCCTGAGCCGTTCGGCGCCTTGCTCTACCATTTCGGCACCCGCAAGCTGTCGTTCCTCAAGGACCGCACACTGCTCGCGATCGTCGAAGGCCTCGCGGATGCTCCGAGCGTGCGCTCGGCGTGCGAGGCCGCCGGCGTCGCCGCGGATCAGCAGGGCCGATACCTGCGGGCGCTCGACACGCTCGCCGAGTCACACATGATCCAGGAGCGCGCAGCAGCATGACGATCGCCCTCGACGCACCGACGCGTCCCACGACGGGCACGCGGCTCGTCGACCTGTTCGAGTTCGGGCTCGACTCGCCCATCTGCCTCACGTGGGAGCTCACGTACGCATGCAACCTCTCGTGCGTGCACTGCCTGTCGAGCTCCGGACGACGCGACCCGCGCGAGCTGACGACCGAGGAGTGCAAGGCCGTCATCGACGAGCTCGAGCGCATGCAGGTCTTCTACGTCAACATCGGCGGCGGTGAGCCGACCGTGCGCCCGGACTTCTGGGAGCTCGTCGAGTACGCCACGAGCCATCACGTGGGGGTGAAGTTCTCGACCAACGGGGTCAAGATCACGCCGGATGTCGCGGCGATGCTGGCCGCGAACGACTACGTCGACGTGCAGATCTCGCTCGACGGCGCGACCGCCGACGTCAACGACGCGATCCGCGGACCTCGGTCGTATGAGACCGCGATGCGGGCGATGCAGAACCTCGCGGATGCCGGCATGAAGAACTTCAAGCTGTCGGTCGTGTGCACGCGCACGAACATCCCGCAGCTCGACGAGTTCAAGGCGATCGCCGACCGCTACGGCGCGCAGCTGCGCCTCACCCGCCTGCGCCCGTCGGGGCGCGGCGCCGACGTGTGGGACGAGCTCCACCCCACCGCCCCGCAGCAGCGCGAGCTGTACGACTGGCTCGTCGCGAACGGCGAGAACGTCCTGACGGGCGACTCCTTCTTCCACCTGTCCGCCTACGGCCAGGCACTGCCCGGCTTGAACCTGTGCGGCGCGGGCCGCGTCGTGTGCCTCATCGACCCCGTCGGCGACGTCTACGCCTGCCCGTTCGCCATCCACGACGAGTTCCTCGCGGGCAACATCCGCCAGCCCGGCGGCTTCGAGCGCGTGTGGCGCGAGTCCGAGCTGTTCACGCGCCTGCGGCAGCCGCAGTCGGGCGGCGCATGCTCGTCGTGCCAGTTCTTCGACACGTGCAAGGGCGGTTGCATGGCCGCGAAGTTCTTCACGGGACTGCCCCTCGACGGCCCCGACCCGGAGTGCGTGCGCGGCTTCGGCGAGGAGGCGCTCGCGAAGCACAAGGACTCCGGCGGTGGCATCCCCAAGCCGTCGGGTGACCACTCCCACCGGACTTCCCCGCCGCGGCCCCGCTCCGGCGCGGGCCCCGTGCGCGTGACCATCCAGCGTAGGAACGACCTCTCTCGCCCGCCCGTGAGTGCGTGCGAGGAGAACCCGCTCGCGGGATTCGTCCCGCAGCAGACCACCGGCGCCGATGGGCGCCAACAGGAGGGCAGCCGCTCCAGCCACGCGTAAGACCCGAGCAACCACGAGACGCCCGCGACGAGGCAGGCGCCGAAGTGGGGTGCGGTCTCCCGCGGGGCCGCTCCGGTTCGCCCTCGATGAGAGAGAGGGAGGACGAGATGGGACTGCTCGAGGGCAAGGTCGTGCTCATCACAGGGGGCTCGCGCGGGCAGGGTCGCGCCCACGCGATCACGAGCGCGCGCGAGGGCGCCGACGTCGTCATCATCGACACGCTGCAGCAGATCGGGACGGTGGCGTACCCGATGGCGCAGCAGGCCGACTTCGACGAGACGGTCAAGCAGGTCGAGGCTCTCGACCGCCGCATCGTGGCCGTGGAGGGCGACGTGCGCAACCAGGCGGATCTCGACCGCGCGGTCACCGAGGGCATCGCGCAGTTCGGCAAGATCGACGCGCTCATCGCCAACGCCGGCATCTTCTCGCTCGCGCCCGCGCACGAGATGACCGAGGAGATGTGGGACGACATGATCGCGGTGAACCTCACCGGAGTCTGGAAGTCGGCGAAGGCGGTGCTGCCGCACATGATGGAGCAGGGCGGCGGCTCGATCGTCATGACGTCGTCGATCAACGGCATCGAGCCGGGCGCGAATTACGTGCACTACTGCGCCGCGAAGTTCGGTGTCGTCGGCATCATGAAGACGCTCGCGCTCGAGTACGCGCGTCACGGCATCCGCGTCAACGCGATCCACCCCGGCGCGATCCTCACGCCGATGACCAGCTGGCAGGGCGCGTGGGACATGATGTCGGGCAAGCCGGCCGGTGAGGGCACCGAAGAGGACATGCTCGAGGCCGGCTACGCCTTCCATGCGCTGAAGGGCGCCGGCTTCCTTTCGCCGCAGCGCATCGCGGATGCCGCGCTGTGGCTCAACTCGGACCTCGCGTCCGCCGTGACGGGCATCTCCGTCCCGGTCGACGCGGGCCACCTGCTGCTGCCCGGCTACAACCCGGATCCGGTCAAGTAGGCGCGGCCGCAGCATCCGTCGGTTCCGTTCAAAGGAGAAGGGAAAGAGAGATGGCAGGAGCACTCGAAGGCAAGGTCGCCTTCATCACGGGGGCCGCGCGGGGGCAGGGTCGCTCGCACGCGATCCGCCTCGCGCAGGAGGGCGCCGACATCATCGCCGTCGACATCTGCTCGCAGATCGAGACGGTCGGCTACCCGATGTCGACTCCGGACGACCTCAAGGAGACCGTGAGCGCGGTCGAGGCTCTCGACCGGCGCATCTTCGCGGCGCAGGCCGACGTGCGCGACCGCGAGTCGCTGCAGAAGGCGTTCGACGAGGGCACGGCGCAGCTGGGCCCCGTCGACATCGTGCTCGCCAACGCGGGCATCGCGCCGCTGTCGCTCGAGCCGTCGCCGCAGGAGTGGTACGACGTGCTCGACGTCAACCTCACGGGCGTCTACCACACGATCGAGGTCGCGAAGCCGTCGATGATCGAGGGCGGTCGCGGCGGCGCGATCGTCATCACGAGCTCGACGGCGGGCATCAACGGCATCGGCGGAGACACCCCGGGCGGGCTCGGCTACACGGCGTCGAAGCACGGCGTCGTCGGCCTCATGCGCTCGTATGCGAACACGCTCGCGCCGCACAGCATCCGCGTGAACACCGTCCACCCGACCGGCGTCAACACGCCCATGGTGGTCAACGAGGTCATGCAGAAGTTCCTCGAGCAGGACCCGCAGATGGGTCAGGCGATGGCGAACGCCCTGCCCGTCGACATGATCGAGGCCGTCGACATCTCGAACGCGATCCTGTTCCTCGTCTCGGATGCGGGCAGGTACGTCACGGGCGTCACACTGCCGGTCGACGCCGGGTTCACGAACAAGCGCTGAGGCATCCGCCAACGGAGGCGGAGATCAAGGGGAGGAAACAGAGATGGCAGGAAGAGTCGAAGGCAAGGTCGCCTTCATCACGGGAGCCGCCCGCGGACAGGGTCGGTCCCACGCTGTGCGACTCGCGCAGGAGGGCGCCGACATCATCGCGGTCGACCTGTGCGACACGATCCCGAACGTCGCGTACCCGTCCGCGACACCGGAGGATCTCGCGGAGACGGTGCGACAGGTCGAGGCGCTCGACCGGCGCATCGTCTCGGCGCAGGTCGACGTGCGCGACGGCGCGGCGGTCAAGAAGGCCGTCGAAGAGGGCGTCGCGCAGCTCGGGAAGCTCGACATCGTCGTCGCGAACGCGGGCATCTGCGTCATGACCACGTGGGACGAGACCTCCGAGGAGGTCTGGGACCAGACGATCGACACGAACCTCAAGGGCGTGTGGAACACCGTGCGGCACACCGCGCCGCACCTGGTCGAGGCCGGCGGCGGTTCGATCATCATGACGAGCTCCGCCGCGGGCCTGAAGGGACTGCCGTTCCTCACGGCATACGTCGCGTCGAAGCACGGCGTCGTCGGGCTCATGCGGGCGTTCGCGACCGAGCTGTCGGAGCACGGCATCCGCGTCAACTCCATTCATCCGACGGGCGTCGACACCCCGATGGGACAACTCGGCGACCCGGAGAAGGCGACGAAGATCCAGGAGATCATGGCCGCACACCCGCGGCTCATGCCGATGATGTCGAACCTGCTCCCCATCCAGATGACGGAGCCGATCGACATCTCGAACGCGGTGCTCTTCCTCGCCTCCGACGAATCGCGCTACGTCACAAGCCTCGCGATGACGGTGGACGCGGGCAACACGCAGTACTGAGAAGTCCGGATGCCGCGGACGTCGGTGCGCGGCATCCGGCACACCCCCATCTCGACGAGGAGGAAGGGAATCGGAAATGGCAGGAAGAGTCGAAGGCAAAGTCGCCTTCATCACGGGAGCCGCGCGCGGTCAGGGCCGTTCGCACGCGATCCGGCTCGCGCAAGAAGGCGCCGACATCATCGCGATCGACGTGCTCGAGGAGATCCCGGGCGCGCCGTACGGCCCGGCCACCGAGGAGGATCTCGCCGAGACGGTGCGTCAGGTCGAGGCGCTCGACCGCCGCATCGTCGCCAAGAAGGCCGACGTGCGCGACTACGACGGCCTGAAGGCAGCGGTCGACGAGGGCGTCGCCGAGCTCGGACGACTCGACATCGTCGCGGCGAACGCGGGCATCTCGACCGCGATGGCACCGGCCGAGCAGCTCTCGGAGGAGCTGTGGGTCGACATGGTCGACGTCAACCTCAACGGCGTGTGGCGGACCTGCAAGGCGGCGATCCCTCATCTGAAGGCATCGGGCGGCGGATCGATCATTCTCACGAGCTCGGATGCGGGGCTGTTCGCGTTCCCGAACATCGCCCACTACGTCTCCGCAAAGCACGGTGTCGTCGGACTCATGCGCACGCTCGCGCTCGAGCTCGCACCTCACATGATCCGCGTCAACAGCGTGCACCCGACGGTGGTGGACACGCCGATGGTCAACAACGACGCGACCTATCGGCTGTTCCGGCCCGACCTCGAGAACCCCACCGTCGACGACTTCAAGGAGGCGGCGGCCGGCATCAACGCGCTGCCGATCCCGTGGGTCGAGCCGGTCGACATCTCGAACGCGGTGCTCTGGCTCGCCTCGGATGAGGCTCGCTACGTGACGGGCGTGCCGCTGCCGGTCGACGCCGGTGCGGCCGTGAAGTGACCTGATCGAGTGGATCGAAAGGAGAACACCATGGGACGACTGGACGGAAAGGTCGCATTCATCACGGGCGCGGCCCGCGGGCAGGGTCGCTCGCACGCGATCCGCATGGCCCAGGAGGGCGCGGACATCATCGCGGTCGACCTCGCCAAGCAGATCGACACCGTGCCGTACGGCATGGCGACGGCGGACGACCTCGCCGAGACGGTGCGCCAGGTCGAGGCGCTCGACCGCCGCATCGTCGCGAGCGAGGCGGACGTGCGCGACTACGAGGGGCTGAAGGCGGCGCTCGACGAGGGCGTGGCCCAGCTCGGGCGGCTCGACATCGTGTCGGCCAACGCCGGCATCTTCTCGAACGCGACCGCCGAGGAGCTGACCGACGAGGCGTGGAACGACATGATCGCCGTCAACCTCACGGGCGTGTGGCACACGGCGAAGGCCGCGATCCCGCACCTTCGGGCCGCGGGCGGCGGATCGATCATCATCACGAGCTCGACGGCGGGGATCAAGGGGTTCCCGAACTTCGTGCACTACGTCGCGTCGAAGCACGGCGTCGTCGGTGTCATGCGCACGCTCGCGCTCGAGCTGGCACCCGACAACATCCGCGTCAACACGGTGCATCCGACGAGTGTCGACACCGACATGATCCAGAACGACGCGCTCTACGCGCTGTTCATGCCGGATCTGCCGGAGGACCAGCGCACCAAGGACGAGTTCCGCGGGCGCATGGAGACCATGAACGCCCTGCCGGTGCCGTGGGTGGAGCCCGTCGACATCTCGAACGCCGTCCTGTGGCTCGCGTCGGACGAGTCGAGATACGTCACGGGCATCCAGCTGCCGGTCGACGCAGGGTCGACGCAGAAGTGAGCGAGACGGATGCCGCACCCGTCGCTGCCGGGGAGCACACGCTTCCCGGCGGCGACGCCGCGTCGCTGCGCGAGAGCCGCGAGCGCATCGCGCGCCACCTTGTGGGCCGCGAACGTGAGCTCGAGTTGACCCTCGCCGCCGTGGCGGCCGGGCGCGACATCGTGCTGGAAGGGCCCCCGGGCACGAGCAAGACGACCATGCTGACCGCGATCACGCGGGAGTGGGGCATTCCGCTGCTGTTCGTCGAGGGCAACGCCGACCTCACGCCCGCGAAGCTCGTCGGGCACCACAACCCCGCGCGCGTGCTGCGCGAGGACTACTCGGCCGACAACTTCGTGCCCGGTCCCCTCGTCGAGGCGATGCAGCAGGGCGGGTTCCTCTACATCGAGGAGTTCAACCGCGCCCCGGAGGACACCCTCAACACGCTGCTGACCGCGATGGCGGACCGCTCGATCGCGGTGCCGCGGGTCGGCCGCATCCGTGCCCTTCCGACGTTCCGCGTGATCGCGTCGATGAACCCGTACGACAACGTCGGCACAACCCGGCTCTCCACGAGCGTGCACGACCGGCTCAACCGGCTCGCGGTCGACTACCAGAGCGCCGAGGCGGAAGAGGAGATCGTGCGCTTGCGGACAGGGGCGTCCGGTCCTGTGGGCGACCGGCTCGTGGGGGACGCCGTCGCCGTGACGCGTGCGACGCGCGAGCACGAGGACGTCCGGCAGGGGTCGAGCGTGCGCGGCGCGATCGACACGGTGCTCGTCGCGCAACGTCTCGCGGCGCTTCGCGGGATCGACGACCCGGAGGACGCGGACTACCCCGAGATGGTGTTCGACGCGATGATCGTCGCGCTGTCGGGGCGCATCCACCTCGACGAAGCCGCCGAGACGACGCCCGAGCGCGTGCTGCGCGAGCTGTGGGAGGACCGGTTCATCCTGCATCCGCACCAGGCAGCGCCGGGGTGAAGAGAGGTCGCGGCGGACTCGCCGATCCAGCGGCGCAGCAGCCGGCGCACAGCCGCGCGCGGCGCACCGCTGCGCAGGCGGCCGAAGGAGCTCGAGGAGCCGCCGCAGGCGTTCGACCTGTCGCGCGGTGCCGCGGGCGCGGTCGTGATCGGCTCGGGCGGCACGCGCAGGCAGGCGAGCGCGATGCCCGGCGGGCGCGCTCGCGCCGTGACCGTCGAGCACGGAAGCATCGTCCCCGTTCCGGATGAGGCGGTCGAGATCGACCCGCAGGTGCGCGCGCGGGCGCGGCAGATCGCGGCGCGCCTCGCGGTTCCCCGCGCGCGCCGCGACGTGACGTCTCGCCGCGGGGTCGGCGACCTCGCGAGCGTGCCGTACCGCGGTGCATCCGACGACATCGACCTCGACCGCACGATCGAGGTGCTCGCCGAGCGACCGATCCCCGAGGATGAGGACATCATCGTGCGCGAGCGCGTGCGCACGAAGCGATCGGTCGTGCTGCTCGTCGACGTGTCGGGATCGATGCGGGGAGAGAGGATCCGCACAGCAGCGGCGACGGTGGGGGCGCTCGCCGGCGAGCTCCACCGCGACGCGCTCGGGGTGATCGCGTTCTGGTCGGATGCCGCGATCCTGCTCGGCCTCGGCAACGAGGTCGTGCCCGACCGCGTGCTCGACGCGCTGCTGCGGCTGCCCGCGCGGGGACTCACGAACGTCGCGTTCCCGCTCGAGCTCGCCGCGAAGCAGCTCGCGCTCGCACCCGTGCGCGACGCGCGCGCGATCCTCCTGTCGGACTGCGTGCACAATGCGGGGCCCGATCCGCGGCCGTTCGCCGCGCGGCTCCCGCGGCTCGACGTGCTGCTGGACGTGTCGGGGGAGAACGACCTGGAGCTCGGCCGCGAGCTCGCCGCACGCGGGCGCGGCCTGTGCCGGGTCATCCGCAGCCACCGCGATGTCGCGCCGGCGCTCAGCGCGATGTTCGCGGGGTAGGCTCGCGCTCCGAACTCGTCTCTCGCTCGGCGAAATCCCCCTACGATTTGGCACTCGGTGCCATTACACTGGCCGATGTCGACGAGGAGGTCACCACAATGGCTAACGGTTGGTTCGAGACGGTCGCCGAAGCGCAGCGACGCGCGAAGAGGCGGCTGCCCGGCTCGGTCTACAGCGCCCTGCTCGCGGGCTCCGAGCGAGGGGTGACGTACGAAGACAACCTCAAAGCGTACGCGGAGCTCGGATTCGCTCCGCACGTCGCCGGCCTCTCCGGCGAGCGGTCCCTGTCGACGACCGTCATGGGGATCGACATCTCGTTCCCCGTGCTGATCTCGCCGACGGGCGTGCAGGCCGTCCACCCCGAGGGCGAGGTCGCGGTCGCGCGCGCCGCCGCGAACCGCGGCACGATCATGGGGCTCAGCTCGTTCGCGAGCAAGCCGATCGAAGACGTCGTCGCGGCCAACCCCAACACGTTCTACCAGATGTACTGGATGGGCACGCGCGACGCGATGCTGCAGCGGCTCGAGCGCGCCAAAGCCGCAGGTGCCAAGGGCATCATCGCGACCCTCGACTGGTCGTTCTCGAACGGCCGCGACTGGGGCAGCCCGTGGATCCCCGAGCGCCTGACCCTCAAGGCCGCGATGCGCTTCGCGCCGCAGGCGATCGTCAAGCCGTCGTGGCTGTGGAGCTTCGTCAGGACCGGCCGTGTGCCCGACCTCACGACGCCGAACCTCGCGCTCCCCGGCCAGGAGGCGCCGACGTTCTTCGGCGCGTACGGCGAGTGGATGCAGACGCCGCTCCCGACATGGGAGGACGTCGCGTGGCTGCGCGAGCAGTGGGACGGCCCGTTCATGCTCAAGGGCGTCTCGCGCCTCGACGACGCGAAGCGCGCGGTCGACGCCGGCGTCACGGCCATCTCGGTCTCGAACCACGGCGGCAACAACCTCGACTCGACACCGGCGGCGATCCGGATGCTGCCGGGCATCGCCGACGCGGTCGGCGACCAGATCGAGGTGCTGCTCGACGGCGGCATCCGTCGTGGCGGCGATGTCGCGAAGGCCCTCGCGCTCGGCGCGAAGGCGGTCATGATCGGCCGGGCCTACCTGTGGGGCCTCGCGGCGAACGGCCAGGCGGGCGTCGAGAACGTGCTCGACATCCTGCGCGGCGGTCTCGACTCGGCCGTGCTCGGCCTCGGTCGTTCCTCGGTGCAGGACCTCCGCCGCGAGGATCTGTGGATCCCCGAGGGCTTCACCCGCGAGCTGGGCAAGGAGGCGGCTGCGCCGAAGCCGCGCTCGTCGCGCCCCGCGGTGCGGAAGGACCCGTCGAAGCCGAAGGAGAAGGTCGCGAGCGGAAACGCGTGATCGATTCCGACGAACGCTCCGTGTGATGGCCGATTCGCCGCACCTCGCCTCGCGCACGTGGCGTGAGGTGCCCCGGGCCCTGCTCCTCGTGCCGCTCGGATCGACCGAGCAGCACGGTCCGCACCTGCCGGTGTCGACCGACACCTTCATCGCTACGGCTGTCGCCGACGACCTCGCCGCGCGCTGGCGCGCAGACGGCCGCGACGCGATCGTGGCACCGCCTCTCGTGTTCGGCGCGAGCGGCGAGCATCAGGGCTTCGCGGGGACCATCTCGCTCGGCACCGCCGCGCTGGCCTTCGCGCTCCTCGAGCTCGGACGCTCGGCGTCGGAATGGGCCGAGCGCATCGTGTTCGTGAACGGACACGGAGGCAACCTCGAGGCGCTCCGCGATGCCGTGCCGACCCTTCGCTCGGAGCGACGCGACGTCGCATGGCTGCCGTGCGCGCTCGAGCGCGGCACCGACGCCCACGCGGGTTTCGACGAGACTTCTCTCATGCTCCACCTGTGGCCCGCGCACGTGCGCCTCGACCTCGCCGAGCCCGGTGCGACCGCGCCCATCGCCGAACTGCTCCCCCGGCTGCGTGCCGAGGGCGTGAAGGGGGTTGCGCCGAACGGCGTGCTCGGCGACCCCACGGGCGCTTCGGCCGACCACGGCGCGCGCCTGTTCGCCGAGCTGTGCGAGACAGCGTGGAGCCGCCTGTCCGCCGGAACGGTCGCGGAAGGCGGATGCCTCACCCACGGGCCCGCGGCATGACACTGCCCGACGGATTCACGGTCCGCCTCAACCGGCACACGCGCGTCGAGGACGGCGGGCGCGTGCTCATCGGCGGCTCCCCCACGCGCGTCGCGCGGCTCAAGCGCGCCGCCATCGAGGCATTCGACAGGCGGGAGCTCGTCGTGCGCGACGCCGCCACCCGTGCGCTCGCCGAGCACCTCCTCGCGACGGGAATCGGCGACCCCGTGGCGGAGTCCCTCCCGGCGATCCCGCTCTCCGAGCTCACGGTGGTCATCCCGGTGCACGACCGCCCGGCGCAGCTCGCGCGCCTGCTCGCGAGCGTCCCTCGCGGGGTGGCGCGGGTGATCGTGGTCGACGACGCGTCGGAGCAGGCGGAGGCCGTGGCATCCGTCGCATCCGCCCACGGTGCGCAGCTCATCGCGCTCGACCGCAACACCGGGGCGGCCGCCGCCCGCAATGCCGGGCTCACCGCGGTCGAGACGCCGTTCGTCGCGTTCGTCGACTCGGACGTCGTGCTCGAGGACGGATGCTTCGAGCTGCTGCTGCGGCACTTCGCCGATCCGAAGCTCGCGATGGCGGCGCCTCGGGTCATCGGACTCGACACCGAACGGCCGAACTGGATCACGCGGTACGAGAACGCACGATCGTCGCTCGACCTGGGCGGCGACACGGCGAGCGTGCGGCCGCGAAGCCCTGTCACGTGGGTGTCGAGCACGTGTCTCGTGGCGCGCGTCGCGCACCTCGGCGACGGCTTCGACGCGTCGATGCGCGTCGGCGAGGACGTCGACCTCGTGTGGCGGCTCGTCGACGAAGGACACCGCGTGCGCTTCGAGCCCGCCGCCGCCGTGCGGCACGAACACCGTACGCGGCTTCGCACCTGGCTCGGGCGCAAGTTCTTCTACGGCACGGGCGCGCACCTGCTCGCGGTGCGCCACCCGCAAGACGTCGCCCCTGTCGTGCTGCCCCCGTGGGGCGCGCTCGTGCTCGCGCTGCTGTTCGTGCAGAAGAAGTGGTCGCTGCCGGCGATCGCGCTCACGGGCGTGGTCGTCGCCGGCCGCATCGTCAAGCGCCTCGGACACGTCCGACGGCCGTGGCCGATCGCCGCGCGGCTCACCCTCAACGGGATGGTCGCCGCCCTCGGCCAGGGCTTCGCGCTGCTGCTGCGCCACTGGTGGCCCGTCACCGTCGTGGTGGGACTCTTCTCGAAGACGATGCGCCGTGCGGCCGCGATCGCCGCGATCGCCGACGTCGTATGGGAGTTCGTGCGCCTGAAGCCGAAGATGGACCCGGTGCGATTCGGCGTCGCGCGTCGCCTCGACGACATCGCCTACGGCGCCGGCGTGTGGTGGGGAGCGCTGCGCGGACGCTCGGCCAAAGCGCTGCTGCCCGCCATCATCCGGACTCCGCGCGCGCCGCGCGAGCCGCGCGACTGAGGCTGCGCACGCCGCGCGACTGAGGCCGCGTGCGCGGCGCGACTGGGGCCGCGTGCGCGGCGCCGTCCCCGCGCCGAACTCCGGAGAAACTCGCGCCTTCCGGGCCGGAGGCCCGGGTTCGGCCGGCCAACACGCGGATCTCCGGAGTTGCGCACGCGTGCGGCGGCGCGCCGTCCTGCACCGCCCGCGGGAGTCCGTCGCCGGCGGCTGGGCTGCGCGCCCCGTTCCATCGCGGGGCGCGTGTTCGTCACGCCGGAACGGGTGCGTCTCGTAGCGTGGTGTCACTTCCCGCGGGTCTTCTTCGTCGTTGACGTAGGAGGGCCATCGTGGGATACCCAGTTGTTTCCGCCAAGAAGCAAAGAAGAGACCCCACGATGACCCACAAC
>Ga0180218_1000547_pt1 | contig 32686 bp, 34 predicted proteins | sample eDN3rd37CKraftBY_FD_151334 | JGI IMG/M metagenome (GOLD analysis project Ga0180218, IMG submission 151334) | Enriched backyard soil microbial communities from Emeryville, California, USA - eDNA 3rd pass 37_C Kraft BY (version 2) (version 2) | ecosystem: Environmental > Terrestrial > Soil >... | reverse complement strand
CAGCGCCCGCGTGGCGCGCGGCGTGATCCAGCCCGCCACGCGGCCGGTGACGGTAAGCGGCCGCGAACCCGAAGGCGGAAGTTGCTGAATGCGGGGCACGAGGCGCGCGTAACGTTTCTCGAGCGTTGAAAGCAGCGATTTGGCGGGAGGAGCGTTCATCCGGCAATTGTAATGGAAGGCCCCTGGCGCTTTACCAACGTACTTGCACAGGCCTAATATGTGGGGTGCGACAACCAAGAGTCTGCCAGTTCGCTATAATTCTGCGGTCTCTAAGTAATTAAATCGAGCAGGCAGTCTTGAGGCCGAGCTACAGAAAAGCCTGCCATCCAATCATTGTGCCTTTTCCAAAGGGCGTCTTAATCACGCCTTGATTCAACTCGTCATTCGGCGAAGGCACTCCGTATTTCGAGGTCAGCATGAAGAAGTTGAGAGGGGTACTGGGAACAGGCGCAATGCTCATGGCAGGCGCGGCCAGTGCACAGGTCACAGATATGCCCGGGGGCCCAAGGGTCAACCAGCTCAATCTCCCTCCGGGGGTAACCGAGATTGCCAACGACATCATGTGGCTGCACTGGATGATGCTCATCATCTGTACGGTCATTTTCATCGGCGTCTTCGGTGTCATGTTCTATTCGATCGTGATGCACCGCAAGTCTCGTGGCGCCAAGGCGTCCAAGTTCCACGAGCACGTCGGCGTCGAAGTCGCCTGGACAGTCATCCCCTTCCTCATCGTCATCGCCATGGCCCTGCCCGCCACGCGCACCGTGGTCGCCATGAAGGACACCTCGAGCGCCGACCTGACCATCAAGGCCACCGGCTACCAATGGAAATGGGGCTACGAGTACCTTGACGGCGCGGCCAAAGACGTCAAGTTCCTCTCCACGCTCTCCACGCCTCGCACCCAGATCATGGGCACCGAGCCGCGCAGCAACACCTACCTGATGGAAGTCGACAACGAACTGGTCGTTCCGGTCGACCGCAAGGTGCGCATCATCGTCACTTCGGCCGACGTCATCCACGCCTGGATGGTGCCCGACTTCGGCGTCAAGCAAGACGCCATTCCCGGCTTCCTGCGCGACACCTGGTTCCGCGCCACCAAAACCGGCACCTACCGCGGCCAGTGCGCCGAGCTGTGCGGCAAAGACCACGCCTTCATGCCCATCGTCGTGCGTGTCGTCAGCCAGGAAGAATTCGATGCCTGGGCCAACGAGCAGAAGCAGGCCCTGGCCAGCGCTGCCGACGACCCGACCAAAGAGTGGACCAAAGAAGACCTGATGGCCCGCGGCGAAAAAGTATTTGCCGCCAATTGCGTCGCCTGCCACCAGGCCAACGGCAAGGGCATGCCGCCCACGTTCCCGCCCCTCGACGGCGACGAAAAATACGTACTGGCGCCCAAGCAAGGCCAGATCGACACCGTGCTCAACGGCCACCCCGGAACCGCCATGGCGGCCTTCCGCGACCAGCTCAACGATGTCGAAATCGCTGCCGTCATTACGTATACGCGCAACGCATGGAGCAACGCCGGCAAGGGCCCCGACCCGGTCGTGCAGCCCGCCGACGTTACCGCGCAGCGCTAGAACCGACGCCATGCGCACTGTAAATTCAAACGTTTTCGTCGAGGCCGCCCAAGGCGGCGCCTCGATCCAGTAGGAAGGAGTCCACCATGAGCAGTGTTACTGCCGATCACGTACCCGCGAGCCACGGGCACGACGACCACCACGAGATGCCGCGCGGGTGGCGACGCTGGCTGTTCGCCACCAACCACAAAGACATCGGAACGATGTATCTCATCTTCTCGTTCCTGATGCTGCTCGAAGGCGGCACGCTGGCCCTGCTGCTGCGTACCGAACTGTTCGAGCCGGGCCTGCAGTTCTTCCAGCCCGAGCTGTTCAACCAGTTCACCACCATGCACGGCCTGATCATGATTTTCGGCGCCATCATGCCGGCCTTCGTGGGCTTCGCCAACTGGATGATCCCCCTGCAGATCGGGGCTTCCGACATGGCCTTCGCGCGCATGAACAACTTCAGCTTCTGGCTGCTGCCCGTAGGCGCCATCCTCTTCACCGGCTCGTTCTTCGTGCCCGGCGGCGCCACGGCCTCGGGCTGGACCATGTACGCGCCGCTGTCGCTGCAGATGGGCCCCGGCATGGACTTCGCCATCTTTGCGGTGCACATCCTGGGCGCCTCGTCCATCATGGGCGCGATCAACATCATCGTCACCATCCTGAACATGCGCGCCCCCGGCATGACGCTGATGAAGATGCCCCTGTTCTGCTGGACCTGGCTCATTACGGCCTACCTGCTGATCGCCGTCATGCCCGTGCTGGCCGCGGCCGTCACCATGCTGCTTACCGACCGCCACTTCGGCACGTCGTTCTTCAATGCGGCCGCCGGCGGCGACCCGGTGCTGTACCAGCACGTGTTCTGGTTCTTCGGGCACCCCGAGGTCTACATCATGATTCTGCCGGCCTTCGGCATCGTGTCGGCCATCGTTCCCGCGTTCGCGCGCAAGCCCCTGTTCGGCTATGCCTCGATGGTGTATGCCACGGCCGCCATCGCCATTCTTTCCTTCCTGGTGTGGGCGCACCACATGTTCGCCACCGGCATGCCCGTAACCGGCCAGCTGTACTTCATGTACGCGACCATGCTCATCTCCATTCCCACCGGGGTCAAGATCTTCAACTGGGTGGCCACCATGTGGCGCGGCTCGCTCACGTTTGAAACCCCCATGCTGTTCGCCATCGGCTTCATCTTCGTGTTCACGCTGGGCGGCTTTACGGGCCTGATCGTGGCCGTTGCGCCCATCGACATCGCCGTGCACGACACCTACTACGTGGTGGCGCACTTCCACTACGTGCTGGTGGCCGGCTCGCTGTTCGCGCTGTTTGGCGGCGCCTACTACTGGCTGCCCAAATGGACAGGCCGCATGTACGACGAGCGCCTGGGCAAATGGCACTTCTGGTCCACCATGATCTCGTTCAACGTCACGTTCTTCCCCATGCACTTCCTGGGCTTGGCCGGCATGCCGCGCCGCTACGTCGACTACGCTGCGCAGTTCACCGACTTCCACCAGATCGCCACCATCGGCGCCTTCTGGTTCGGCCTGTCGCAGATCCTGTTCATGTACGTGGTGCTCAAGGCCTATGCGGGCCGGGGCGAACCCGCCGCAGCCAAGCCCTGGGAAGGCGCCGAAGGGCTAGAATGGACAGTCGCCTCGCCGGCCCCGTTCCACACCTTCGTCACCCCCCCTGTGGTCAAGTAAACAGCCATGACGCCTGAACAACGCCGCCGCAACCGCATCGCAGGAATCATCCTGGCCATTATCGTCATTGCGATCTTTGCCTGGACATTCGTGCGCGGTTCGGCGCTGATGAATTGACAACGCAGTATCCATGAGCAAAGACATCCGCGAACTGTCGCAACGCAAGCTGAACTTCTTCCAGACCCTCAAGGCGGTGCTGTGGGGCTTTTTCGGCGTGCGCAAGGGCAAGGGCTACCAGGAAGACATTTCCAAGCTCAACCCCGTGCACCTTATAATTGCGGCAATCATTGCCACCGTGCTTTTCGTGGTGGGTCTGGTCATGGTCGCCAAGTTCTTCATCAATCAGGCGGTTTAGCGTCCAAATTTGCAATATTGAATAATTCGTAGGAGATCACCATGAGTGCAAGTCACTCGGCTCACGGCAACGAGGCGCCTTACTACTATGTGCCGTCCGATTCGCCGCACCCCGTACGCGCCAGCTTCTCGCTGCTGCTGACGCTGCTCGGCGCCGCCCTGTGGATCAACAGCTATGCCATCGGACACTGGGTTTTCCTGCTTGGCATATTGACGCTCTTCGTCGTGCTGTTCGGCTGGTTCGGAGACGCCATCCGCGAATCCGAAGGCGGCCTGAACAGCCTTCGCGTCGACCACTCCTATCGCTGGAGCATGGCCTGGTTCATTTTTTCCGAAGTCATGTTCTTTGCAGCCTTCTTCGGCGCGCTATGGTATGTGCGCCAGGTCACCACGCCCTGGCTCAGCGACCTGGAACACCAGGCCCTGCTGTGGCCGTCGTTCACCGGCACCTGGCCCAATCTTGGCCCCGCCGGCGTGGTCGAGCCCTTTGAAACCATGGGCCCCTTCTGGCTGCCCACCATCAATACGGCACTGCTGCTGACCTCGGGCCTGACCCTTACCATCGCCCACCATGCCTTGCGCGCCAACCATCGCGGCAAGACCATGTTCTGGCTTGCAGCCACCGTCATCCTGGGCTTCACCTTCGTGGCCTGTCAGGCTTACGAGTACTTCCACGCCTACCACGAACTGAACCTGCGCTTTGATTCCGGCGCCTACGGCTCGCTGTTCTACATGCTTACGGGCTTCCATGGCTTCCACGTCATTCTGGGCGCCACCATGCTTACGGTCATCCTCTTCCGGCTGATCAAGGGCCACTTCACCGCCGACCATCACTTCGGCTTCGAAGGCGCCGCCTGGTACTGGCACTTTGTCGACGTGGTCTGGCTCGGTTTATACTTGTTCGTTTACTGGTTTTAAGCCTTGCTCCGCAGGGGTGCGCCAAGCACCCCGCCCCAGACGAAAAAGCCGGCCAATGCCGGCTTTTTTTACGCCCGATCAAGAAAATGCGCCAGTGTCCTGTTTGGTTAATTGTGTGCTTATATTCGGATGCATGGGCTTGTCAGGCAAGGCGCAAACCACAGCGATAGCCGTAGCTATCGCGCGGATTTGCAACGCAGCATGGCGAGCCCAGGCGCCGAAGATAAGTACGCGAATTAACCAAACAGGACACTAACGAAACGTTACGCCGGTGCTTTCGATCCAGCCCAGGTGATGAGCCAGCAGCACGAACAGGAACAGCGCGATTGAAAGCCCCACACGCCATGTAAGGGCGTATGCGGTGCGGCTGGTTCCGCCCTTGTCGCGCATGAGGTACACCAGTGCCGATGCCAGGCTGCCCAATATCCCGAGGAAAGCCAGGATAACGATGATACGCATGAAGGTTCTCCGATGAAACCAGAATTATTGCAGACATGGCCCGCCCTTACCTGAGCGCCCGCACCATTGCCGCCCTGGTGCTGCTGGCCGTCGTGACCGCCGTATGCGTGTCGCTGGGCAATTGGCAGCTTGAGCGCGCGGCCGAACGCGACGCCATCTCGCAGGCCATAGAACGTGGACGGCAAAGCGCGCCGCTTGCCCTGCTGCCCGGCACGCCCGCCGAACAGTTGCAAGACTGGCGTGCCGCGCAGGCCAGGGGAATATGGCTGCACCGGTTCACAGTACTGCTGGACAACAGAAATTTCAATGGCCGGCCCGGCTTCTGGGTGGCAACGCCGCTGCTGCTCGACCAAGAAACCAACACGGCCCTGCTGGTCCTGCGCGGCTGGCTGGCCAGGCCGTTGGGTCCGGGCCAGGCCCTGCCCGACCTGGCGCCGCCGGACGGCGTCCAGGAGATCTCGGGGCAAATACGGCAACGCGTGCCACGCCTTTTCGAGCTGTGGTCCTTCAGCGGCCGCGACCCCAATGCCCTGCCCGGGTCGTTTCCAGCGGCAGACGGCAAGCCCCCCAGGGTGCAGAATCTGGACCTCGATGACTATGCCGCCGCAACTGGCTTAAAATTGATACCCGTCGTGCTGGAACAGACCTCCGACGCAGCGGTCGAACAACACACCGACCTCGTCCGGGACTGGCCGCTACCACCCACCGATTCAGACACCAATCGCGGCTATGCGCTGCAATGGTTCAGTTTTGCCGCCATTGCCGCCATCGCCTGGATCCTGATCGCCTGGCGCGCGCTGCGCAAGCGCGTGGCCAGACCCGGCAAGCCCAGCCCCTGATATCCATTCTCCACAGCAAGGAACCCCCGTGGACCGCAACCCCCGCACTGCTTCCGCCACACCGGCGAAACCGCGCTCGATCCAGCCCCTGGTCTGGATCCTTCTGGTGTGCCTGGCGCCCATCGTGTTCGCCATTCTGGCTTATTACGTGCCCGCCCTGGGCCTGCGCCCCGACGAGGCCTCGAACTACGGCCGGCTGCTCGATCCGCAACGCCCTATCCCGGCCGCCGAAGCGCTGGGCCTCAAGGACAAGGACGGACAACCCTTTGACCTGGCCAGCCTGAAGGGACAATGGGTTCTCGCGTCGGCCGGCCCGGGCGCCTGCCCCGAATCGTGCGTGACCAAGCTGTTCATACTGCGCAATTCGCACGCCAGCCAGGGCAAGAACGTGGAGCGCCTGTCGCGCGTGTGGTTCGTCACAGACGACGCGCCGATTTCCGAACAGATACTCGAGGCCTATCAGGGCACCATCATCGTGCGTGCCGACCCTGAAAAACTGGCCGCTTTTCTGACACCAGGTGCTTCGGCGCCGGCGGAGCAAGCGCTGGCCGCGCCGATGTGGATAATCGACCCGCTGGGCAACCTGATGATCGAGTTCCCCGAAAACGCCGACCCCGTCAGCGTGCGCAAGGACATCAGCAAGCTTATCTACAACTCGCGCATCGGGTAGGGGCATGGCTGAACGCATCAAGGCCCGCTATCGCAAGCTGGTCTATCTAACCTGGTTTCTCACGCTCGACCTCATCATGTTCGGCGCCTTCGTGCGCCTGACCGACTCGGGGCTGGGTTGTCCGGACTGGCCGGGCTGCTACGGCAAGATCAGCCCCATAGGCGCTTCGCAGCACATCCAGGAAGCCTACGCCGCCATGCCCTACGGGGCAGTCAGCTTTCCCAAGGCCTGGATCGAGATGATCCACCGCTATGTGGGCTCGCTGCTGGGGCTGCTCATCATCCTCATCGTCTACATGGCCTGGCGCCATCGCAAGGTGCTGGGCAACACGCCGCGCCTGGCCATTGTCACGCTGGTGGCCGTCTGCGTGCAGGGCGCCTTCGGCGCCTGGACGGTTACACATCAATTGATGCCCATCATCGTGACCACCCACCTGCTGGGCGGCATCGGGCTGCTAGCCCTGATGACCTGGCTGGCGGCGCGCGAAAAGCCCCATCCCGCCGTATACGCCCGGTCCGCCTCGTATCTGCCCTGGATGGCGGCGGGGCTGGCCCTGCTTTTCGTGCAGATCGCCCTGGGCGGCTGGGTCAGTACCAACTATGCCGCGCTGGCCTGCATGGACTTTCCCACCTGCCATGGCGAATGGCTGCCCCCCATGGACCTGCACAGCGGCTTCTCGCTGATTCGCGGCCTGGGCCAGTTGCCTTCCGGCGAAATGATTTCGCAGCAGGCCCTGACGGCCATACACTGGGTGCACCGCAACTTTGCCTTTGTCGTCTTTTTGTACCTGGGCACCCTGGGCTTCAAGCTGCGCCGCGACCCCGGCCTGGCCGGGCCGGCCAGCCTGCTGCTGCTCTTGCTGCTGCTGCAGCTGCTTACCGGGCTTACCACCATCTTTTTTGAATGGCCCCTGCTGATCGCGGTCATGCACAACGGCGGCGCCGCCGGCATGGTGCTGGTCAGCGTCACACTGCTGGTCCGCCTGCATCGTGCGGGCCGGGCTAAAATAACGCTATGACTACCCTACCCGCCCCCGACCCGTCGCTGGTGCGCCAATACCTGGTGCTGACCAAGCCGCGCGTCACCCAACTTGCCGTTTTCTGCGCCGTGATCGGCATGTTCCTGGCCAGCCCCGGCATGCCCGACCTGGGCCTGGTGGTGGCGGGCACCGTCGGCATCTGGCTGCTGGCGGCGGCGGCCTTCGCCATCAACTGCCTCATCGAGCAGGAAATCGACGCCAAGATGGCGCGCACGGCCCGGCGCGCCACCGCCCGGGGCACCATCACCAACACGCAGGTGCTGGTCTTTTCGGGCGTGCTGGGCGGCCTGGGCATGCTGGTGCTGTACCACCTGGTCAACCCGCTTACCATGTGGCTTACCTTCGCCACGTTCGTGGGCTATGCCATCATCTACACCATCATCCTCAAGCCCCGCACACCGCAGAACATCGTCATCGGCGGGCTGTCGGGTGCCATGCCGCCCGCGCTGGGCTGGGCCTGCATCGCCAATGCCGTGCCGGCCGAGGCCTGGGTGCTGGTGCTGATCATCTTCATCTGGACGCCGCCACATTTCTGGGCCCTGGCCCTGTATCGCGACAACGACTACGCGAAGTCGGGCCTGCCCATGCTTACCATCACGCACGGCAACCAGTTCACCCGACTGCACATACTGCTGTACAGCCTGGTGCTGTTCGCCTCCACCCTGCTGCCCTTCATGATACGCATGAGCGGCCCCCTGTACCTGGCCTGCGCCGTGGTGCTCAGCGGAGCCTTCGTCCTTTATGCATGGCGCCTGTACAAAGACTACAGCGACGCCCTGGCGCGCAAGCTGTTCCGCTTTTCCATCCTGTACCTGGCCCTGGTGTTCGGCGCATTACTGGTCGACCACTGGGTCATGCTGGCGCTGTAGCATCCACCCAGCAGCCTGTTTTACCGCTTTGCGCGTTTCGTCTGGAGCCCTCATGTCATTGTTTTTCTCGCTTCGCACTCTCTTTGCAGGTCTGTTCGTTGCCGCCGCGCTGGTATTGGCGGGCTGCGGCAGCGAGGCCGAGTTTCGCGGCAGCGACATCAGCGGCACCAAGCTTGGAAGCGACCTGGCCATGGTCGACGACAGCGGCCAGCCGCGCACGCTGGCCGACTATAGCGGCAAGGTCCTGGTGGTGTTCTTCGGCTTCACGCAATGCCCCGACGTGTGCCCCACGTCGATGTCCCAGCTTGCCCATGCCATGGAACTGCTCGAAGACGACGCCGCGAAAGTGCAGGTGCTGATGATCTCGGTCGACCCCGAGCGCGACACGCCCGAGGTGCTAAGCAGCTACGTCAAGGCCTTCAACCCCTCTTTCGTAGGGCTTACCGGCACGCCCGAGCAACTGGCCGCCACGGCAAAGTCGTTCCGAGCCCACTACGCCAAGGTGCAACAGGGCCCTGGGGCCAACGACTACACGATGGACCACGGCTCTTCGTTCTACATTCTGGATAAGTCGGGCGAGGCCCGGGTGCTGCTGCGCGGCGACGCGCCCGCCGAAGATGTAGCGCATGACGTGCGCGAACTGCTATAAGAAAGCCGGCGCCCAACTAAATGGTTTACGGGTGCCGGCCTTAATCAGGCAACCTTTTTAGAAGCTGCAGGCGGCAAGCCATCCCGCAATGGCACGCCCGTACTGTCTTGCACCTGCTCCCAACTGACATCGGGCGCCAATTCAACCACAGTCAACCCCTTCGGGGTCACGTCCATTACCGCCAAGTCGGTAATGATGCGATCCACAACGCCGACCCCGGTCAGCGGCAGCGTGCATTCGGGCACTATTTTCAACTCGGTGGCCCCGTCTTTCTTGCGAACCAGATGTTCCATAAGAATGACCACCCGAGGCACACCTGCAACCAAGTCCATGGCTCCACCCATGCCCTTGACCATCTTGCCCGGGATCATCCAGTTGGCCAGGTCGCCAGAGCCCGAGACCTGCATGGCGCCCAGGATGGAAAGATTGATTTTTCCTCCTCGCACCATGGCAAAGGACTCGTCACTGCTGAATATGGCCGTACCTTTGATGGTCGTCACGGTCTGCTTGCCTGCATTGATCAGATCGGGGTCCACATCTTCTTCGTAGGGAAAAGCGCCAATCCCCATCATGCCGTTTTCAGACTGCAGCCATACATCCATGCCGACCGGCACATGGTTGGCCACCTCGGTCGGCAACCCGATACCCAGGTTGACGTAATAGCCATCTCGAAGCTCTTGGGCCGCCCGAGCGGCCATTTGCTCATGATTCCAGGACATCAGTTTACCTCCGCAGAGGCGCCCGCTTCACGTGGGCGCACAGTTCGTTTTTCGATTCGCTTCTCGGGGCGCGGGTTGACCACTACGCGGTGAACGTAGATACCCGGCAAATGAATGTCGTCCGGATGAATGCAGCCGTTCTCCACGACGCGCTCGACCTCGGCGATACATAGCTGTCCCGCTTTGGCAACGGCGGGGTTGAAGTTGCGCGCTGTATAGCGAAAACGCAGATTGCCTGCGTGATCGGCCACTTCAGCCTTGATCAGCGAAATCTCGGGTACCAGAGACGGTTCGAGAATATAGGAGGCGCCGCCGAACTCGCGTACTTCTTTGCCTTCGGCCACCATAGTGCCCACCCCCGTCTTGGTGAAGAAGGCCGGGATACCGGCTCCGCCCGCCCGCAACTTCTCGGCCAATGTTCCCTGGGGAGTAAACTCCAGTTCGATCTCGCCGGCCAGATATTGCCGCTCGAACTCCTTGTTCTCGCCGACGTAGCTGGAAATCATCTTCTTGATCCTCCGCTTGTGCAGAAGCTTGCCCAATCCGAATCCGTCGACCCCCGCATTGTTGGAAATTACGGTGAGGCCGTCGACTCCGGTCGCCAGCAAGGCATCGATCAAGGCTTCGGGAATACCGCACAACCCGAAACCGCCCACTGCCAACGTTTGTCCATCGCGCACGACATCTTGCAGCGCTTCATCCGCCGACGCATATAGTTTCTTCATCCCGTTTCTCCTTTGAAAAGACTTCAGGGTCGCCCGCCGCTTGCCCGCCCACGCATGATGTGCCGGCGTCAAGACCGCCCGTTGCTCAACACCAGCGCCAACCCCTGCCCGCCCCCGATACACAGCGTCACTAGGGCATAGCGCCCGCCGATGCGGCGCAACTCGTGCAAAGCCTTGACGACCAGAATGGCGCCCGTGGCGCCAATGGGATGCCCCAGCGAGATTCCCGACCCGTTCACATTGACTTTCTCGGCGTCCAGTTCCAACTCGCGCATCACAGCACACGCCTGGGCCGCAAAGGCTTCGTTCAACTCGATGACGTCCATGTCGGCCAGGGTCAGCCCTGCCCGCGCCAGCGCCAGCCGGCTGGCCGGAACCGGACCCATTCCCATGAAACGGGGATCGACGCCCGCATGGGCATAAGACACTATCCCGCCCAATACTTGGGCACCGCGCTCCCGCGCCACCCGCCGCTGCATCAGTACGACAGCGGCGGCCGCGTCGTTCAAGCCCGACGCATTGCCGGCTGTAACAGTGCCCTGCTCTTTCGCGAACACCGGACGCAGCTTGGCCAAGGCCTGTACGGACGCGTCTTCGCGCACGTGTTCATCCGTATCGAATGAGACTTCCTGGCGTCGCGCCCTCAAGGCTACAGGCACGATCTGTTCGCGGAATCGCCCTTCGTGAATGGCGCGTGCGGCACGCTGATGACTCAGCACGGCAAGCTCATCTTGCTGCAATCGAGTAATGCCGTGGCGCTGAGCGACGTTTTCAGCCGTCACCCCCATGTGCAGGCGATCGAACGGGTCGTGCAGGGCGCCGTTCATCATATCCACCAGGCCGCTGTCCCCCATGCGGGCGCCCCAACGAGCGGCGGGCGCGATGTAGGCCGCCCGGCTCATACTTTCGGCACCGCCGGCCACAGCGATCTGCGCATCGCCCAGCATCAGGCATTGCGCCGCCGATACGATGGCCTGCAGGCCAGAGCCGCACAGCCGGTTTACATTGAAGGCCGGCGTTTCCTGGGAGCAACCGCCTTCCAGAGCGGCTACCCGCGACAAATACATGTCGCGCGGCTCGGTATGAATGACATTGCCGAACACCACGTGGCCCACGTCGACACCATCGACCTCGGCATGCGCCAATGAGCTGCGCAACACATGGCTGGCCAGCTCGCACGGCGCAATGTCTTTCAGGGCGCCGCCGTAATCTCCAATGGCCGTCCGCAATGCGCTGACAACGACTACATCTTCTGCTTTCATCCTCTGGACTCCCGCGATCAAAGGGTTCAATGTCCGGCAAACCGACGTGCCTGTTCCCACGCCAGGTCGGCAACGCGCGGAAAGAGGTCGCCCATGGCCCTGGCGTCCGCATTGGCAGCGGTGCCTCGCATTACCCGACCCCGTATCCCGTGCAAAATGGCGGCAAAACGGAACATGTTGAATGCCACGTAGTAATCGAAATCCGCCACTGATTCGCGGCCGGTTCGCTGACAATAACGAGCGATGTACTGAGCCTCGGTGGGCAGGCCGTGAGAGCGATGGTCAAGGCCGGCAATGCCGCCCAGAATGTCCGAGGGCATGCGGTACATCATGGCGTGATAGGCGAAATCGGCCATTGGATGACCGATGGTGGAGAGTTCCCAGTCCAGCACTGCCACCACGCGCGGCTCGCTGGGATGGAAAATCATGTTGTCGGCACGAAAGTCTCCGTGCGTGACTGCAACGGCATCCTCTTGCGGCAAGTGCGCCGGCAGCCACTCCACCAGATTGTCCATGGAGGGATGCCGTCCTGCCAGCTCGTCTCCCAGATACTGCCGAGACCACCGTGTCACCTGGCGCCCAACGTAGCCGCCCGCGCGGCCGTAGTCGGACAGCTCCAACCGCTCTAGGTCCATGCTGTGCAAGTTGGCCAGCGTCTCGTTCATGGCGTCCATATAATCGATGCGCTTCTCTTTGGGTACATCGCCGAAACCGGCATCCCAGAATATGCGCCCCTCGACCTTGTCCATCACGTAGAACCAGCTGCCGATAACCGCGTCGTCGGTGCACAGCGCATGAACGGCTGGCACAGGAAAGCCTTCTTTGTAAAGGGCGGACATTACACGAGCCTCTCGGTCAACCGCGTGAGCGCCCTTCAGGACGACACCGGGAGGCTTTCTCCGCAGTACGTAGTCCCGACCAGGCGTCTGCAGCAGATAAGTCGGATTCGACTGTCCTCCTTTGAACCTCGCAAGGTGCACAGGCCCGTCAAAGCCGTTGACGTGCTCCCGCAGCCAAGGATCCAGCTTGCGCATGTCCAGATCGTGATCTTCTGATATGACATCGGTCTGCGTCATGCTTGCCTCCCCAGGGCCTTGCGCTTGATTTTCTTGGCCAGCGACCATTTGTGGACCTCGGTCGGGCCATCATAGATACGAAAGGCCCTGATTTCGCGAAACACTTGCTCGACCACGGTGTCCCCCGACACACCTCGCCCGCCCATGACCTGGACACAGCGATCCGCGACCCGGAACAAGGCGTCCGACACGGCGACCTTAGCCATGGAGCTCTCGGTAGTGGCCAATGAGCCCGAATCAAGAACACCCGCGCACCAGTCGATCATCAACGCGGACTGCTGCAGGTCGATTAGATTGTCAGCCAGCATGAAGCCCACGCCTTCGTGATCGATCAGCGGCTTGCCAAACGCAGTACGTTTAACGGCATAGGCGCTGGCGATCTCATGCGCACGCGACGCCGCTCCCAGCCAGCGCATGCAGTGCGACAATCTGGCGGGCGACAACCTGACCTGTGCGTAATGGAAGCCTTCATCGACCTGGCCCAGCACCTGGGATGACGGCACCCTTAGGTCTTCGATGAGGACTTGCGCATGTCCCCCCGGCATCGAACTGTCCAAGGTATCCAGGACTCGCTCGATGCGAATGGCGGGGTTGGGCAGCTCGACCAGGAACATGGTCGCCTTGATGCCTTGCTCTTGGCCGGTACGGGCCATGACGATGCCGACCGAAGCCCCATCGGCCCCTGTGATGAACAGCTTGCGGCCGTTGATGACCCAATCTGGGCCGTCGGGCACGGCGGTGGTTCGTAGCATGCCGGGATCAGAGCCGGCACCGCCTTCGTCCGCCGGCTCGGTCATGAAGAAGGCCGAACGCGCCCGACCCGCCGTCAACGCATCGAGAAAGCGACTCTTCTGCTCTGGCGTGGCCACCTTGCCCAGCAAATACATATTGCCTTCGTCGGGCGCCATGGTATTGAGCGCTACCGGGCCCAGGGGGGACAAGCCGGAACGCTGAAGCACGGCCGCCGTCTCCATCTGTGTCAGATGGCTGCCATCGTCGAGTATGTGCGGGGTCAATACCCCCGCATGCCGAGCCTTGGCCCGCAATTCTTGCACCAGCTCGTCGCTAGGGCCATGGGCCGTACGGCGGGGGTCTTGCTCGTAGGGAAAGACAACGTCGCGGACGAAACGCTCGACGCGCACGCCGATGTCCTCGCTTTGCGCGGTGGGATAAGGGGTATACATGCTCTTCTCTCTCAAGCGCTAAAGCGTACTGGTCAAATGGCCGCCGTCTACCGCAAGCACCGAACCCGTCATGTAGCGGGAAGCATCGCCGGCCAACAGCATCAAAGGTCCCTCCAGGTCAGACAACTGTCCAAGACGGCGTTGGGGAATTCTTCGAATCAAGGCCTGCCCCGCATTCGACTGCCAGAATGCTCGGTTCAATGGCGTCTCGATATAGCCCGGCGCCAAGGCATTGACGCGTATCCCATGCCGAGCCCACTCCAGGGCCAGCACCTTGGTCAGCTGAACCACACCCGCTTTGGACACGGCATAAGACACCACCCCGCCCCCCTGTCGAAGCCCCAGGATGGATGCGATGTTGATGATGCTGCCCCGGTTGCGGCTTTGCATGCCGGCTGCCACGGCCTGGGCCACGAAGAACATGCCCTTCAGGTTGGTGTCCATGACGCTGTCCCAATCATCTTCGCTGTGAGAAAGCGCGGCACCTTCCCGGACGACTCCCGCGTTGTTCACCAGGATATCCAACTCTCCGGCCTGCTTGACCAGCGACGCGATCGACGCCGTATCGCCGACGTCCAGCGGCAAGGCGGTCATGTGCTTTCCCAGGCTTCCCGCTGCCTCTATGACATCGGCTAACGCAGACGCTCGGCGTGCCGCCAACACGACCTGCGCCCCTTGCGCCGCCAGAAAATTTGCAAAGTGTGCGCCCAGGCCGCTCGACGCTCCCGTCACCAAGGCGCGCCGGCCCTGCAGTGCCATTGCATTCATCGTTGACATCTGATTCCTTTGTCTCTTGTCGCCATACCAAGGCGCGGCTTGATCTCACTCGAGATATGCCACGGCTTCTATCTCGATCAGCCATTCTTTACGCGCCAAGGCTTTTGCCACGATCAGTGTTGCCGCCGGACGCGCCTCGCCCAGATAGGCAAGGCGGATCGGTCCCAGCAAGGGGATGTCCTCTTCGCGAGTCAGGTAAGTTACGACCTTGACCAGGTGACTGGCATCCATGCCGGCCGCCTGCAACAAGGCACTGATGTTTTTCCATGCCTGTTCGGCCTGCTCTTCAAAGCTGCCGGCCAACACGCCATCGGCGTCGGCGCCGATCTGGCCCGCGATATGCAGCCAGCGCCCTTCGCCCAGTACCAGCACCGCTTGGCTGTATGGGCCTACGGGCTGGCTTACCTGTGGTGGATTCATCGTTTCAATCGGCATGGCCTTTACGCCTCCTGAGGGTCTGCGCCGGGCATCGCTCGCGTCAACAAGGCCAGTGTCTTGTCGAACAATGGATAGCCTGCCTCGGCAAAATCGGTAAGAATGTCAAAATGATTGCGCCCCGGAATCACCAGGTTTTCGACCTGCAGGCCACAGCCGGCGCAAAATTGTGCAAAGTTGGCGCTTTGACTCTGAAAGCCTTGGGTTTCCAGCTCGCCGGAAGCCAACAGCATGGGCACCTGGTAGAGATCCCGACGCCCATAAAGCCGCAAAGCCTCCGCGTCCTCGTGGGTCATGCCCAGATCAAGATTGACCGATGTCGACAACAAGGGAGCCAGGTCGAACAGGCTACTGAGCCCGACATATCCCAGCAAACGCCCCTCAAGCTCGGGGACATTCCCACGGCGAGCCGCCGCTGCGGCCATATGGCCACCCGCCGAATGCCCCGATACCACAATGCGCCCCGCGTCATAGCCAAGCTCTTCGCCATGCGCAACCAGCCAGGACAAAGACGAACAGACCTCTTGAACGATTTCTCGAACACCAGCCAATGGCGCCAATGTATAGTTGGGCAGCGCAACGGCTATGCCGCTTTCCAGGTAGGCATCGGCCACAAAGGAAAAGCCATGCTTGTCGAGGGCCCGCCAATATCCTCCGTGAATGAATATCAACAGCGGCGGCGCCTCGTTGCTCCGAGGAACAAACAGATCCAGCGTGCTGGATGGCTTGTCTCCAAAACGCAGGTCCAATCGCGCTTCCGGGCGCTGGCGTGTCAGTTCGCTGGCTTGGGCATATCTTGTGTATATTTGCCCACGCTCCGGATGCCGGACACGCAAGTTGTACTGCGACTCGTAATTCTGATCGATAGCCTGACCGGCAGACAAAGATCTCATTGTTATCCCTCGTTGATTATTATCAGGCGCCCAAGTAAGCCGCCTGGATTTTCTCCTGGCTGCTCAATGACTCGGAAGTTCCAACGTACGCGACAGCCCCTTCTTGCAATACATAGCCGTGGTCGGCATTAGCCAGGGTCAACTTGGCGTTCTGCTCGGCCACCAACAGCGTCATGCCTTCGTCGCGCAGCCGCCGCAACGATGCGAAAATGTCTTTGACCACCAAAGGAGCCAACCCCATAGAGGGCTCGTCCAGCAACAGCATCTTGGGATTGCTCATAAGGGCGCGGCCGATGGCGACCATCTGCTGCTCGCCTCCCGACAGCGTGCCTGCGACCTGGCTCGCTCTTTCTTCCAGTCGGGGAAACAGGTGCAGCACATGGTCGAGATTGCGGCGATATTGCGCATGGCGACGGCGACGCAACAAGGTATAGGCGCCGATTTCGAGATTCTCGCGAACCGTCAGGGGGGAAAAGATTCGTCGCCCTTCAGGCACGAGCACCACACCGCGCGCCATCACCTGGCTGGCCGACAGCCTCTCTAGGCTTTCCCCCTCGAAGCGGATCGACCCCCTGACCGGTCGCATCAAGCCGCTCAAGCTGCGCATGGTGGTGGACTTGCCCGCCCCGTTCGCGCCCAAGAGGCAGGCGAACTGGCCCGGTTCGACTTGCAGTGAGACTTCGCGCAGTACGTCCCCTGCCCCATAGGAAGCACATAAATCGTGAACCTCAAGCATCGACGGGCTCCTCTCCAAGGTAGGCCTGCAACACGGCAGGGTCGGCCTTGACCTGCCCGGTGCTGCCTTCCGAAATCTTGCGACCGTAGTTCAAGACCACAATGTCGTCGCAAAGCTTCATGACGAAATTCATGTTGTGCTCGACCAGCAGCACGCTGACACCTGCTGCATTAATCCCCTTGATGACATCCATCATGTGCCCCACTTCGGCGTGCGGCACTCCCGCCACTGGCTCGTCGAGCATCAGCAGCTTGGGATCAGCGGCCAGGGCACGCGCTATTTCCAGGATCTTGGCCTGCCCGAAACTGAGATTGCCCGCCAACACATGCGCCATGCTCTGCAGACGGGTCTGCTCGAGCTTCTGCATGGCTATTTCCCGGATCTGCTGTTCTTCGCGCCGTTGATGCGGCGGGCGAGCGATGCTTGACCAGAACCCGCAGCGAAATCGGCTGTGGCAGCCCACCATGACGTTTTCCAATACAGTCAGGTCGCGGAAGATCTGCAAATTCTGAAAAGTGCGGGCGATGCCCAGGTGCACACGGCGGTGGCGCGGGTCGCGTTGAATGGAGCGGCCACGGAAGAACACCTCGCCGGCGGAAGGCTGCAACAGGCCGGCGATGACATTGAACAGCGTGCTTTTGCCTGCACCGTTTGGACCGATCAAGCCATGAATCGCCCCTTCTCTCATATCGAAGGAAAAACTCGACAAGGCAGCCAGTCCTCCAAACCGGACACTGACGTCGGACACAGAAAGAAAACGTTCGCTAGCCATGATTGGGGCCTTCTTTGGGGGCGGTGGACAACATGGGCCTTATACGGGCACGCGCAAACGCAAGCGCTCTTTGCGTCATGCCCGCCAAGCCATCCGGAAAGAACATCAACACCACAATCATGCTGAGCCCGAACACAAGCAACTCGACATCGTGAAAGGCACGCAAATACTCGGGCACCAGCGTAAACACAAGAGCCCCGAACAATGCCCCCCAGTACTTCCCCCAGCCCCCGACAGCCACCATGACCACAAGAAGCACCGAAGTGAAGAAACTGAAGGTTTCCGGCGAGGCAAATAAATTGAAATGCGCAAACAGGGAGCCGGAGAATGCAGCTACTGTTGCCGAAACGACAAATATCTGGACCTTCAAGCCGTAGGTGTTCACGCCCAGGCTGGAAGCCCCGATTTCATTGCCCGACAAGCTGACAACGGCGCGGCCAATGCGGGAATACGTCAGGTTGAGGATCGCCGCCATGACCACCAGAGCGGACAGCCACGCCAGATAGAAAAAGCGCACATCGGTATCAAATGAGAATCCGGCCAGCACAATAGGCTCGATGCCGGACAGCCCGTTGGGCCCTCCGGTGAGGCCCACCAGCTCTACGAACAGCACCGACAGAATGGCATTGAATCCCAGTGTGGCCATTGCCAGGTAATGACCACGCAGCCGCAGGGCAGGCAGGGCAATAAGCAGGCTAGCGCAGCCCGTCAGCATCACCGCGGCAGCAATGCCGATGGGAGCGGAAACACCATACTTGGCTGACAAGACTCCACTAACATAGGCGCCCAGCCCAAAGAACCCGCCGTGACACAGAGAGATCTGCCCGCAATACCCCATGATCAGATTCAAACTGGCAATGAGCATCAAGTTGATGCAGAACATCACTCCCAGTCCAATAGCGTAGCTGTTGGATGCCAGCAATGGATAGAACAGGAACAGTGCCCAAAGCACCGCGAGCAGGCGCATGTGCTTTCCGCGCGCGTCCGACTCGCCACGACTTGCTTGATAGCAGCCCATATGTCTCCTTCACCTTGTTCGGTTTATTGGCGGCCCGTGTACATCGCACGCGGCTCGACTTACTTAGACTTTGTTGATTTCAGCTTTACCCAACAACCCCTGGGGCCGGAAGAACAGCACCAGCAGAAGCAGGATGAACGACACGGCATCCTTGAATTGAGATGACACCACTCCGGCCCCGAGCGCCTCGAACAAGCCCAGCAACAACCCGCCGAGCATGGCGCCCTGCAAACTGCCCAGTCCTCCGAGCATAGCTGCGCTGAAACCCTTGAAACCCAGCATGGTGCCGTGATCGTACGAGGTGAGCGTCAAGGGGGTGATGATGACGCCCGCCACTCCGCCCGCCATCGCCGCTAGCACAAAGGCCAGCATGATGGTGCGCCGCACATCAATGCCGGCCAGGGCGGCGGCATCGCGGTCGACGGCCGTTGCCCTCAGGCTCTTGCCCATCAGCGTGTATTCGAAAAACCAGTGCATCAACGCCATGAATGCCAAGGCCAGCCCGATTACCCAGAAGCTTTGAGGCATAATCTGCATTCCCGCGACGCTTACCGGGCTGTCGCCCGAAAACGCGGGATAGCCCATAGGCGTCTTGCCCAGGCCCACCATCACCAAGCTTTTGGAGAAAATCGCCAAGCCGATGGTCAGCAAGGTGACCAGCAGCGCTGCGGGCGACCGCAGCGGGCGAATCACCAGACGCTCGGACAGCCCACCTATCAAGGCCACCAATACCACAGCCGCAACGCAACAAGCCCAAAGCGGCATCATGCCCGTTGCATAGGCGGTTGCCGCAATCATGCCCCCCATCATCACCCATTCGCCCTGAGCGAAGTTGATCGCGTCGGTGCTTTTGAAAATGATGTTGAAGCCGACTGCCACAATGGCATAAATGCTGCCGGTGGTTAGCCCCGCTACCAGGAGCTGTAAAAGCTGTGTATAGGATTCCATGGCTACGCGTCTCCGATAAGGTTCAGTCACGCGTCAGCGGAATAATTCCTGACAAGTCCAGCGAAACACCCAACTCGGCAAGGCGCGCCTGCATATCCTCCAAGTTCGCTTCAAATACCTGCTGTTCTTCCGCCGCGCTTATCGCCCCAAGGCCCGCTTTTGTCGTAATAGCCAGCGCCCGAGCTTCGGCACCGCCAGGATCGGCCAACCAAGGGCAGTGGTAACCTCGCAGCTCGACCTGCAAAAGATGGTCGCGCAGTGCTTCGGCAATCGCCTGTCTGTCCGTATCCGTCCATAACGCCGAGCGCTCATGCGCGTACAACCAACCAAATTCGACGTGGCGTTCTTTAGCCTGCACGAACTGCTCGAGAATTCGCCGCGCCACCGGCTCGACGGCGTTGAGAAGATAGGCCCGATACAGGACTAATTCGAGGTTGTCTTCGAAGGCGGCATGCACCATCAGGAACGCATCGGTATGGCACTTTGCGTCCAGCACCTTGCGATATCGATTCTGGTTGAACACGCTCTCCATGCTTTTTTCGGAGGGCCTATCTATATAGCCACCCAGCGCCTTGGCATAGCGATGGCAGCACTCGATATGCCAAGCCTCTTCGGTGTTGCGCACGGTAAGGAAGTACTTCGGATCGGACTCGCGGCCGGCTTCAAGGCATAGACGCACCAATAGGGCGGGGGTTTCCGTCAGGGACGCGTACTCGATCCATGCTCGCCGGCTCCATGTCAAGCTGGCCGCGCGCCGCGTTTCCTCGTCCAGGCCGGAAAAATCGAGGGCATCCCAATTGATATCCTGGTGCGGGACCCAACGCTGTTCCTTGCCAACTTCATAGAGCTCGCGGATGGAAGAAATGGACTGCCGGAGCGTCAAAGGAAAACGCTTCTCGACCGGAATGCTTGTCAATTGCATGAGCCGCTCCTTAGAATTCGCCGATCTTGGGATGATTGAACAAAGGCAGATGAACACCCCACGGCTCCATTTGGCGTCGGATACGCTGCACTGTATCTACGAACAGAGGCTTCTCCAGCTCTTCTATGGTTGAACCCAGCCCGGCCTCCCAGGTCAGTCGGTCGACCTCCATTTCGGCACGGGAGGCGGGATTGTCCGGGGCCAGCCATGCGCTGTGATAGCCATTGAGTTCGACTTTTTCCATCATGGTCACGACGGCGTTCTCGACCACCTTGATCTCGTCGGGACTCATATGAGGGATGCGATGGTCGAGAAAGCGCCAACCGAAAGCGCAATGGCGGACTTCGTCGCGCATTATGCGCGTACATATCTGGTTGGCGACCGGGTCGCGCGTGATGTTGACCAAATGACGGAACACGTCAAACGCGATTTCCTCGGCAGCACATACCAGCGCGGCCAGAATCGCTTCGACCGAAATGCTGGGGTCTAGCGCCATCTTGCGAACCCCGTGCGTCGCGACGGAGCCCTCGTAGTCTGCTTGCACCGGCTGCTCCATGTACCCGCCCAAGGCTTGCGCCATCAGGTAGCAAGCTTCCGCGTGGCGGCTTTCTTCTTGTGAGCGGATAGTAAAGAACAGGCGCAGGTCGGGCTCGCATTTGTCATGGCAGAACCGAATCTGCAGCATGGGGCTTTCCGAGATCGCGCCGTATTCACTCCACGCCCGGCGGCTCCAATACTGGCGTGCCGCGAAACGTTGCTCTTCGGTATAGGCGGAAGGATCGAACATATGCCAATCGATATCGGCCTTGGGGTCCCACTGCTTGGCCGAAGCCATGTGGTACAGCTCTCGTATCTTGGGGATACGTGTTTCGAGGTCTAGCGGGAAGATGCTTTCCTCGTCGTCGAGTATGGTCCGCCGTTCAGCTAGTTCTACTGCCATGTCTGTCTCCGTATGTTCTAAGTGCTTGGATGGCAATGGCCTTCAGATAAACATCATCGCTTGGCCCGGGTTACTTGAGGTCGGCCAGGTAGAAGGCCTTGTCGCGATAGCCCAGCATGACAATGTCGCTCTTGGCCAGGCCCGAATGGCGCTCTTTGGAAAAATTGAACACCCCGCCGGCGCCTTTGAACGCATCGGCCTGTTCCAAAGCAGCGCTGATGCCCTTGGGATCGTCGCCCGCCTTCTCCATGGCGAGACGCGCCAGCATGATGGCGTCGTAGGTCTGCGCCACATACTGATTCGGCGCGCGACCATATTTCTTTTCAAATCGCTCGGTCAGGTCGACGATGCGCTCCTTCACGGGATCGTCATCGGGCAGATCGCGGCCCACCGGAAACTTGACGCTGACCAGCAGCAGGTCCTTGACCGAGGAGCCGGCCAGCTCCATATATCGCTGGTCGACAAAGCCATAGCTATGCACCAGGGTCAGCTTGTCGAGCCCCAGTTGGTCGGCCTGCTTTATGAACACCACGCCTGCAGGCGCTACCGTCCAACAGATGATCGCTTCCACCCCGGCGTTCTTCAGGCGGCCCAGTTGCGGAGTCATGTCGGTGTCGGCCGGATTGAACGACTCGTATACGACCTCGATACCGCGTTTTGGCGCCAGGGCCTTCATTTGCTCTACTGCGCTCTGGCCGAATCCGCTGCTGTCGGCCAGCAGCGCCGCACGCTTGATGCCTTTCTTGTCGAAGTAATCCATCACGCGGTTCAGGATCTGATCGTCGTCGACCGTACTTTTGAAGACGAACTCCCGGTCTTTGACCGGAGTAACGATCTGCATGCTGCCTTCAGTAGATATGAACGGAATGCCGGCACGCTGCACCAGCGGCACCATTGCCATGGCAATGCCGCTCATGTTGCCTCCCCCGACGATTATGTCGACATCGTCCTGCGAGATCAGGCGCCGCGTGGCATTGATGGCCTTGGCCGTCTGGCTTTCGGCGTCATAGAACACCCACTCGACTTTTTTTCCGCCAACTCCGCCAGAAGCATTTATCTCCTCGATAGCCAGCTCCATCCCCGCTTTCATGTCCTCGCCCAGGAAGGCGGCGGGACCCGTCACGGACAGAATCGATCCGATGCGCAATGTATCGTCGGCGGCCGCAGGCGCGCTCCATAGCGCCGCCGCCACCGACAAGGCCACGGGCAGGCCCACGATTCGCCGGCGCCAGATGTTCGTTCTTTTCTTTGTCATGCTCCTTGCTCCTCTCTTTGTCTCTTTATTAAGCCGGCGGGACATACCGTTGAGTACCGCATCCCTGGTTCCGACCGCCCGCTTGGGGTTGCGTCGGGATTGCTCTTACTTGCCTTTTGAGCCTCCGGCCGACGCACCTCGAAACTCAAGCGCGTCGGAAATGTGGCTGCCACCCTCGCCTGTGTTGCTTAGCGGCACCCGCACCGAGTAGCGCACCTGATCGGCGCGATAATGGGAAATGCCGGCCATGACCGGTTGATTCTGTGTGTCGAAATACACAAGATGCCGGGTCAGCACGGGATCACCCGGCATTAGGTTGAGATAATCCGCATGCTCTGGCTTGACTCTTCCCGCTTCGATTTTCAGATCGCCGTGCGATAAGCCCCCGGTCAGCTCGCCGACCAATTCCAGCAGGGAGCCCGCCTCGATCCGCTTGGGGTCCAGCTCGGCCACCCGCGCCACAGGGATATGTCGATAGTCGATGGATATCGGCACGTGCTTGACGGTCCGCAGGCGCAATACGCTCCAGACGGAATCGCCCTCGTTCAGCCCGAGTTGCTCGGCGACCACGTGAGAGGCAGGCTGGATTGCGCAATACAGCACTTTGAATATAAGTGGCCTGCCGCTAGCCGACCATTGGTCAATGAAATCCATCTCTGGCCGGAACTGTTCATCGATCTTCGGCATGCACACGAAAGTACCCGACCCGCGCACCCGGCGGAGATAACCCTCATCGACCAGTTCTTGAATCGCCTGCCGCACCGTCATGCGGCTGACCTGAAACTGTTCAGCAAGCTCCAGATCGGTATGAAAACGCTCGGTTTCTTGTTGCCAGCTCAGGATCATGGCCAGTACCCGCCGCTTGATCTGCTCGTACAGAGGCAAGGGAGAGTCGCGGTCCAGTGCCATGAGTGGCATAGCCGTTGCATTGCTCTGGCGTTCTTGAATATCGGAAGGAGCTGGCATGTTTGGGGTCACGGTCGACTCAATGTAATCTAATTGTCTAGATGTGTAGACTTTATGATATATTGAAATCGAAGTCAACAACGGAATGCGCCATGATTTTTTCCACTCTTGATCTCGCCTTGCCCAATGTGGAGCAGGCCCATTCATTCATGCAGCCCGCGGCTTTGGGTCATACCGACGTTTTGATATGGAGTCCCGGCGGCCTGCTTGCAAGCTTGCAAGCCCGGCTCGAAACCCAGGCGCCCCCTGTGCTGAGCCCCGCGGCATCCGAAGCCTTGCTGGCCGCAAGCCGGCACTGGCGCTTTCAATTTCGCCAATTGCTGGCATCGGGCGGCACGCTCGTCGTACTGCTGGATGAACCGCTTGCCGTAGGAGTCCATACCCTGCAAGAAGTCATGGACTATCAGTGGAACGAACCTCTTTCTTCTATGGATGTGCGGAAAGAGGCCTATCGCACCGGGCTACCGGCGCTGACGCATGTGGGCGAGCCGTTCCGGAGCCTGTTTGAACAAGCGGGCCCCCTGTTTACTCCCAGCGCCAAGCTGGAACAGGCACCCGGCACCCACATACTCTCCGACGAAACCGGCGCCGTTCTGGCGGCATACCTCAGCCAGCCTCCAGGGCGCGTGCTGTGGTTGCCAAAAGTGAATGAAACCCGCCTGGCAAACCCCAAAGAGTCTGCAACGCTCATCCATTCTCTGGCGCACTGCATCAGCCGCCTGGGCCAGCAAGCGGGCATCCAGTTGTCACGCTGGCTGGACGATCTGGCCGACTCTCAAGCTCAGCCCTTGCACAAACTGAGAACGGCATGCCTGAAACAGCGGCGACAGCTTGATGAACAGATTTCACAGTTGGAACGCGATATCGCCGAGCAAGACTTCTTCCGTCAAATCGTGGCCGGAGAAAGCATGGGCACGATGCCCGCCGTGGCCGAAGCGCTGCGCCGCCAGGGTATCTATGTCCATAACGACTGGCTTACCCACGACCTGTTCATCGCCGAACTGCCCCGCTTCAACCTGATGCTGAAGGTACGGCTGACCAATGAGCCCTGGGACGATCAAGCCTGGAACAGGCTCTCTCGGGCACAGGATCGGATCGCAGAGTATTTCGACAAACAGACCCATGCTCTTATTGTGGATTGCGGGGAAAACGACCTGCCTCCCGCCCAACGCAATTATTCGATTCCCCAGGAACTTTCAGAACGTCTGCCCGGCGCCCTGTTGATCCACAGCCTTCATTTTTTTGGATGGCAGGCCCAGGACAGCTCCGTCGAGGCTCTGCTGGAATCCTTGCAAAACAACGACTCGCGCTTCCTGCAAGATTTGCTAGCCCGTGCCCTGCAGCAACTGGGGGTTTCCGAGCCGGCTTTAGTTTAGAGGCGCACCCCGCCGAATGGGCAAAAAAAAGGGACACCTTGTTGGTGTCCCGTAAGCATCCGCTTCGAAAGGGAGGGGATTGAGGAGAAGCAGAAGCGGACGTTTGAACAAAATACAACCGGAGTTGTACTCAGCATTGCTCATACTGTTTAGTCCGCGCCTGTTGGGTTTAGTTCGACTCTTTCCCCGGTATTTTGTACCAAAATGTAAAAACAGCGCTTTTATTCTTCGCTGAGCGCGGCCCGCATCTTTTTGAACGCGGCCGCCTCGATCTGGCGGATACGCTCGGCTGAAACACCGAATTCGGCGGCCAGTTCATGCAGCGTGGCGCCGCCTTCATCTTGCAGCCAGCGCGCCTCGACAATACGGCGCGAACGCTCGTCAAGCCCCTCGAGGGCATTCAACAAGCCACTGCCCTGCAGGTCGTCGAGCGCCCTGCGCTCGAGTACGCGGGAAGGTTCCTGGCCTTCGTCGGCCAGATAGGTAATGGGCGCAAAGCCCTCGGCGTCGTCGTGCTGGGCCTCGAGCGCCATTTCCTGGCCGGAAAGGCGGACTTCCATCTCGCTGACATCTTCGGGACGGACATTGAGCTCACGCGCGATGTCGTCTACCTGGGAAGGGTCGAGCGTGTGGCCATCGGGACGCATGCGGCGCAGGTTGAAGAACAGCTTGCGCTGCGCCTTGGTGGTTGCGATCTTGACCATGCGCCAGTTACGCACGATGTATTCGTGGATTTCGGCCTTGATCCAGTGCACGGCAAACGACACCAGCCGCACCCCACGGTCGGGGTCGAAGCGCTTGACGGCTTTCATGAGGCCGACGTTGCCCTCTTGGATGAGGTCGGCATGGGCGATACCGTAGCCCAGGTATTGCCGCGAGATCGACACGACCAGGCGCAGGTGAGACAACACGAGCTGGCGGGCGGCGTCGAGGTCGGAGTCGTCGCGCAGCCTGCGGGCAAGATCGGTTTCCTGCTGCTGCGAGAGCAGGGGCAGGCGGTTGACTGCTCCAATATAGGCTTCGATCGTACCCAGCGCGCCCGGATTGGACACGGCCATGGCCAATGCGTTGTTCGACAGAGCCAGAGATTGGGTTTGGGTTGTCATCAGTTCGGACTATCCTTTGGGATGTAATCAACGACAGATATTGATATTAGCACTCTAGCTTGCCGAGTGCTAATTATCAGACCCCGACGGGGTCGAAAAGTTCGTTACATTCCTTGTTGACGAAGGCGCAATCCGCGTGCCTGGGGGCGAAGCCCACAAAACCTACATGATAATCATTATTATCTGATGTAGAATGCCAGATCGTCATTCACCGACCCCCAAGGGGCATGAAAGCTTCTTCTTCACCGCAACGCCGCTCATACTGGCTGAAAACCCTGCATCAATGGCACTGGATGAGCGCCGCGCTCAGCCTGGCCGGGCTGATCGTATTTGCCGCCACCGGCATTACGCTGAACAACGCCGCCTGGGTGGAAGCCAGCCCCCAGGTGCAGGCCCAAACCGCCACCCTGCCCGCCGATATCGCGGCGATGCTCGTCGAACGCGCCGATGGGCCCGACAAAGGCCCCTTGCCGGCGCTGGCCGAGCAATGGCTGGACCAGCAGCTTCATATACGCATCGGCGGGCGCACGGCTGAGTATTCGCCCGACGAGGTCTATGTGGGCCTGCCCGAACCGGGCGCCGACGCCTGGCTGGCCGTCGCCCTGCCCGGCGGCGAGGTCGAATATGAACGCACCACCCGCGGGTGGGTGGCCTACTTCAACGACTTGCACAAGGGCCGCAACACGGGCGCCGCCTGGAGCTGGTTCATCGACATATTCGCCGTCGCCTGTCTGGTGTTCGCCTTTACGGGCCTTTTCCTGATGAAAATGCACGCGGCGAACCGCAAGGCCACCTGGCCCGTGACCGGGCTGGGCATATTGATTCCTCTCATTCTCATGCTGTTATGGGTGCACTAGCCATGAAAACTTCAATCAAGACCACGCTGGCCTGCGCGCTGGCTGGCGTTTATACCGTTCCCCTCCACGCGGCCAGCCTGGCCGTCGAAATCGAGCTGCCCCGCATCGAAGTGGCCGAATACCATCGTCCCTACGTGGCGGTGTGGCTGCAAAGCGCCGACCGCCAGACCGTGCGCGACATCGCCGTCTGGTACGACTACAAGATGCCCAAGGAGGAAGGCAAGAAATGGCTGAAGGACCTGCGGCAATGGTGGCGCGTAAGTGGCCGCGGCCAGGATGAGCTGGCCGACGGTGTGACCGGAGCCACGCAGGCGGCCGGCAAGCACACCATCCAGGTCGCCGCCACGCACCCCGCCCTGGCCGACCTGCCGGCGGGCCAGTACGAAGTGATCGTCGAAGCCTCGCGCGAAAAAGGCGGCCGCGAAGTGCTGCGCCTGCCCCTTGCCTGGCCCGCCCAGCAAGCCGCTACGGCCGAGGCCCAGGGCGAAAGCGAACTCGGCCACGTCAAGGCCACCCTTACACCCTGATCGTTTACATTCTTAGGAGCACTGACTCATGAAGCGCCTTATTCCCGCCCTTATCGCCGCCGCCCTCCTGGTCCCCGCCACGTCCCTCGCCCATGATCGCTGGCTCGAGCCCTCCGCCACGGTGCTGTCCGGCGACGATGCCTACATCACTGTCAGCGCAGGGGCAGGCAATGACAAGTTCTACTACAACCACAACCGCATCGCGCTGAACAACCTGGTCGTCACCAGCCCCACGGGAAAGAGCGTCCAGCCGGAAAACGAGTTCGAGGGCAGGCTGCGCAGCGTCTTCGACGTGAAACTGACTGAAGACGGCACCTACCGCATCGCCCTCGTCACCGACGGCGGCATCTTCGCCCGCTGGAAAGAAGGCGAGGCAAACAAGCGCTGGTTCGGCAAGGCCGAAGACGTGGAAAAGAATGTGCCCAAGGGCGCCAAGGATCTCGTCGTATCCGAGCGCGTCGATCGTATCGAAACCTTCGCCACCAAGGGCAATCCCACCGATCTGGAACCCGTGAAGAAAGGCCTGGCCCTTTCCGGCGACACCCATCCCAACGACCTGTACGCGGGTGAAACCGCCCAGTTCGTGCTGACCCTGGACGGCGAGCCGGCCAAGAACCTCGAGGTTGAAATCGTGCGCGACGGCAGCCGCTATCGCGACGCCGTGGAAGAAATCACCGTCAAGACCGACGACAAGGGCCGCTTCGAAGTCAAATGGCCCGAGGCCGGCCTGTACTGGCTGCACGCCGACACGAAGGACTCCAAGACCTCGACGCCGGCCGCCAGCCAGCGCAGCGTCTCCTACGTGGCCACGCTTGAAGTCCTGCCCCAGTAATACCATGCGCACGATGGACGCCGCCCCGCAGGCTTATGCTTCGCTAAGCGGCGCCAGCATGGGCACCACCTGGTCGGCATGCTTCCTGAACCCGGGGCTTGACCCCCAGCGGCTGCGGGGGCAGGTGCAGGCCGCACTGGACGCCATCGTGGCCCAGATGAGCACCTGGGATCCGGACAGCGCCATCAGCCGCCTGAACCGGGCCGAACCGGGCTGGTACCAGCTTGCGCCGGCTTTCTTCAAGGTACTGGCCCAGGCCCTGGACCTGGCGGCGGCTTCCGAAGGTGCTTACGACCCCACCGTGGGCGCGCTGGTGGACCTGTGGGGCTTCGGCCCGCCGGGCCCCATTAGCGCCCCGCCCCCCGCTGCCGCCATCGATGCCGCCCTGGCGCGCAGCGGCTGGCGGCGCACCGAACTCAATACCGAATATCGGGGCGTCTGGCAGCCGGGCGGGCTGCAGTTCGATCTGTCCTCCATCGCCAAAGGCCATGGGGTGGACGAAATGGCGCGCGTGCTGGCCGACGCCGGCGTGCGGCATTGCCTGGTCGAACTGGGAGGCGAACTCAAGGCTTTGGGGCTCAACCCCGCGGGCAAGCCCTGGGAAGTGGATGTCGAATCACCCGGGCTCGGCCCCGACCGGCTGCCCGTCAGGCTTTGCAACACCGCCATCGCCACCTCGGGCCACTATCGCCGCTACTTCACCCACCAAAACCGGCGCTACGCGCATACCGTGGATCCGCGCAGCGGCATGCCGCTGCCCGATGACCTGGTGTCGGTCACCGTCATCCACCCGCAATGCATGATGGCCGACGGCCTGGCCACCGCCCTGCTTGCCCTGGGGCCCGAAAAAGGCCTTCTTCATGCCCGGCAGAACGGCCTCGCGGCCCTGTTCATGACCAAGCAAGGCGGCGATTTCGCGGTAGAGTGGACCGATCCGTTCGCCGACCTGGCCGGAGCCAACACCGCCTTACCATGTCTCTAGAAGCAATACTCGCCATCGCGGCGGTCGCGGCCTGGCTGCTGCTGACCTGGTTCACCCTGCTCAGGCCCTCGGCCCGCCAGGTCCGCACCGCCTCAAGCGCCGGCACGCCCGGCGTGCCGGCCGGCGCAAGCACCGCCGTCGTCTATGCCAGCCAGACGGGCACCGCCATCGAACTGGCCCGACGCACCGCCCAGGCCCTGGGCGACAGGGCCGTGCTGCTGCCCATCGACCGCGTCGCGCCCGAGCAGCTGCTTGCCTATGAGCAGGTTCTGTTCATCGCCAGCACCTACGGCGAGGGCGACGCGCCCGACATGGCCCATGCCTTCCACGCACGAATGCTGGCCGCAGAGGCCACCGATGCTTCTCGCGCCGCCGGCCCCGTCGATCCCGCCAGCGCGCCCCATGCCGCCGGGGCTTCTTTCGCCGGCCTGCGGGTAGGCATACTGGCCTTGGGCGACAGCAGCTACAGCCAGTTCTGCGGCTTCGGCATGGCGCTGGAAAGCTGGCTGAAGCGCCGGGGCGCGACCCTGCTGTTCGACACCATACGCGTCGACCGCGCGGACCCGCGCGCACTCGATGCCTGGAGCGAACAGCTTTCGCTGCTGTTCCAGGCGCGGCTGGACACCGGCATGCACTTCGATGACTGGACACTGATCGAGCGCAGCACCTCGAATCCGTCGGGCGCGGGCCGGCCCTGCCATGAATTGCGCTGGCGTCCCGCCGGCGACGTGCGGCTCGAATGGAAGGCGGGCGATATCGCCCACATAGAAATCGGCGACAGCGGCGAACGCCGTGAATACTCCATTGCCTCTACACCCTCGGAAGGCATGCTGAGGCTGCTGGTACGCGAGCACCAGCAGCCGGACGGCACGCCGGGCCTGGGCAGCCACTGGCTGGGTTCGGAACTGGCCCCGGGCGCCGCCGCCCGCCTGCACATACGGGCCAACCCCCTCTTCCGCGCCCCCGACGACGACCGCCCCGCCATCTTCGTGGGCAATGGCACCGGCATCGCCGGCCTTCGGGCCCTGCTGCAGGAACGGCTGGAGCAAGGCCATCACGACAACTGGCTGGTCTTTGGCGAACGCACGCGGGCCGGCGATTTTCATTGGGGCGACACATTCGAAACCTGGCTGCGGCAAGGCAAGCTGCAACGCATGGACCTGGCCTTCTCGCGCGACCAGGCCGAAAAGCGCTATGTCCATCACCTGCTGCGCGAATCCGCCGCCGACCTGCGCGAATGGGCGGGCCGCGGCGCCCTGCTGTACGTATGCGGCAGCAAGGATGGCATGGCCCAGGACGTGGACCAGGCCCTGCGCGACATACTGGGCCCCCACGGCTATGAAGCGCTGCTGCAGCGCCAGGGCTATCGGCGCGACGTTTATTAGGAACGGACAGGCACGGGGCGAGATCCGGCGCCTGACGGCGCCCTTAGCGCTTGATGATGTCGCGCAGCATGTCGACCAGCCGATCGGCGTGATCGGGATCGAGCTTTTCAAGCAGGCGATGCTGGTGCTGCATCGCCAGGTCGCACAACCCGCTGATCAGGCGCGTGCCCTTGGGCGTGATCTTGACCAGCGTCTGACGCCGGTCGACGCGGGATGTCTTCAATGTAACAAGGCCTTCGGACTCTAGCCGGGGCAACACCTTGCTGAGAGTAGGCTGCTTTGTAACCGCCAGTTCGGCCAGTTCGCCCACCGTCTCGCCCTCGCCCTCGATAAGGCTGCCCAGCACCCGCCACTCGGTGACGGTCAGGCCCGCCTTGCGCACCTCTTTGTGGAACTCTTCGGAAATGCGATGGCTGGCCAGCGCCAGCACCGAAGCCAGGTAGCGATGAACGAATCGGGGCTGCGCCCCCTGATTTTGCATAGAATATTCCTTGTCGGCCACGGTTTGCGAAAGTACCCCGCAGCCCGTTTTCCATTCCGCGAAAATCGTATTCCAATTGATATGGGGCGTCAATGTAATGGTTTGCCCTTATACACAAGCATCTGTTCTTTATATTAAATTTCCATAATCCATGAATTTTCATGTTTTTATTGACAGCGTCTTACGTCAAACCTAAATTAACCGGAAAGGCCCGCCATCCACGCGGGGCCGTTCCGGTATTTGTGCTTTACCGCTGCCGGTAGAACACCCCTCTCTCTTTGTGGAGACACCATGGCAGAACGTTCATTCAAGAAAGAAGTACAGCAGCTTCGCATCGCCCCCGGCGAAGAATTTCGCGGCGAAGGCATCCTGGCCGTCACCAAGGGGCTGCTGCAGTCCGGCGTCAGCTACGTCGCGGGCTATCAGGGCGCGCCCATTTCGCACCTGATGGACGTCCTTTCCGACGCGCAAGACATCCTGGAAGACCTGGGCGTGCACTTCGAGGCCAGCGCCTCCGAGGCCACCGCGGCCGCCACGCTTGCCGCGTCGGTCATGTATCCCGTACGAGGCGCCGTTACCTGGAAATCCACCGTAGGCACCAACGTCGCCTCCGACGCCCTGGCCAACCTGGCCTCGGGCGGCGTCAAGGGCGGCGCGCTGGTCATTGTGGGCGAAGACTACGGCGAGGGCTCGTCCATCATGCAAGAGCGTACCCACGCCTTTGCCATGAAATCGCAGATCTGGCTGCTCGACCCGCGCCCCAACCTCGAAAGCATGGTCGATGCCGTCGAACACGGCTTCCAGCTGTCTGAAGCCAGCAATACGCCCGTCATCCTGCAGCTGCGCATTCGCAGCTGCCACGTGCATGGCCGCTTCATCACCAAAGAAAACAAGCGCCCCGAGTTCACCCTGGCCCAGGCGCTCGACAACCCCGAGCGCGACGTCAGCCGCATCGTACTGCCGCCGGCCTCGTTCCTGCACGAGCACGAAAAGGTCAACAGCCGCTGGCCCGCGGCGGTCGAGTTCATCAAGCAGAACAAGCTCAACGAATTCATCGACGGCGACCTGAGCGACATCGGTCTCATTCTGCAGGGCGGCCTGTACAACGGCGTCATCCGCGCCCTGCAGCTGCTGGGTCTGGCCGACCACTTCGGCAACAGCCGCATTCCCCTGTACATCATGAACGTCACCTATCCGGTGATCGACGACGAGGTGGCCGAGTTTTGCCGCGGGAAGAAAGCCGTGCTGATGCTCGAAGAGGGCCAGCCCAACTACATCGAGCAGAACATCGCCACCATATTGCGCCAGCAGGGGGTCGACGCGGCGCTGGAAGGCAAGGGCGTGCTGCCCATCGCGGGCGAGTACACCACCGCCGTCATGCGCGACGGCCTGCAGGCCTTTCTTGAAAAGCACCACCCCGAATCCCTGCCCGTCATCGACGCCCCCGCCGGCG
>Ga0180218_1000546_pt1 | contig 32707 bp, 30 predicted proteins | sample eDN3rd37CKraftBY_FD_151334 | JGI IMG/M metagenome (GOLD analysis project Ga0180218, IMG submission 151334) | Enriched backyard soil microbial communities from Emeryville, California, USA - eDNA 3rd pass 37_C Kraft BY (version 2) (version 2) | ecosystem: Environmental > Terrestrial > Soil >... | reverse complement strand
GCACGTGCGCGTCGGCTCCGCCATTTTCGGCGGCCGCTGATCGATCTTTCCACGGCAATTTTGCTCGCCACCGCAGTGCTGCGCGAACCCGGTGCTAGGGTCCCAGAAGTGATTCGCCTGAGGATAGGTCCTTGAGGCGTGAGCGTTGACGCGCGCGAGGTAGCCCACCCGATGACTGCATCTGCTCAGAAGAAAGATCCGGCCGAAGCTGAAGCCAACGCAGCTGCTGCGGAAGCAGCGGCCGTTGCACGCGCAGAAGTGCTGGAGCAGGCGAACAAGGAAGAAACCTCCAAGGCCAAGGCCGCAGTGACGAAGCTCGAGAAGGGCAAAGCGGACGCAACAAATGCGGCGCGCAAAACCTGGCACGCCTTCAACGTCGATGTTTGGCTGACGCCGTTCAATTCCATCGAGTTCGGCTTCTGGAAGAGAGATCGCAATCGCGGCAAGTCGCGTCAGTTCACGACCGACATGGATGTTTTTGCCGAGATCACCGAGAACGGCGAGCGCACGGGCGTGCTCGGCTATCGCAAGGAACTCTGGAAAGACGCGACCGGAATGGACAAGCGTCTCGTCCTCAAGCTGTTCTCCGAAACGCTGAACTGGAAGGCGAGCATGGACATGATGCTCGCGCGGTCCGTTCAGCAAACGCTCGGCGCCCGTGGCCTGCCGGTAATGTCCTATTCCGTCAACACAAGCCCCGACGATTTCATCGTCTACGTTGAACGCTCGGCGAACAAGTGGCCGCTCATGCCGGAGAATTTCTCGTTCTTCTTGATGGATAGCGGCGAGCCGAAATTCTATCGCTTCCGGCGTGATTTCATCAATCTCGGCGGCGATTACACCTTGATCGACCAGCGCGGCGAACGTGTCGGCCACATCGATGGCGCCATCCTGACAATCGGCGGCAGATGGCGGTGCAAAATTCGCGGCGACCACGCCGATCCGCGCCTGCTGATGGTGATGAAGCTTTTCACCGGCATGATCGCATTCAACGGCGAAGCCCGCCGCCACGTCAAAAAATTGGCCGGCGATATTCGTGCCGGGCGGTTGAAGCCCGGCATTCAGCGCCAGGAATCCGACCTCTATATGAATCCGCGCCGCGTTCGCTGACGCAAAATTTTCATTCCGCGCGCTCAGCCGTCCGCCCAGAGGCTGACACCCGCCAGATGGTGTTGCCCACATCATCGGCAACGAGCAGCGCGCCATCGTTGCCGATGGCAACGCCGACCGGACGGCCGCGAGCCTGGCCATCGCTATCAAGAAAACCTGTCAGCACATCTTCCGGCGGCCCGGAAGGTTTGCCATTCGCAAACGGGATGAAAATCACTTTGTAGCCGCTGGGCGCGCTGCGGTTCCAGGAACCGTGCTGACCGACGAACGCGCCTTGCGCGAACCGCGACGGCAGCGATTTGTCGGATGAGAACGTAAGCCCAAGTGACGCTGTGTGCGCACCGAGTGCGTAATCCGGCATGATCGCTTTTTCGACTTTCTCGGGGTCTTCGTCCTTTATGCGCGGATCGAGGTGCTGCCCGAAGTAGCTATAGGGCCAACCATAAAATCCGCCGTCGCGAACCGATGTCAGATAATCGGGAACGAGATCGTCGCCCAGTTCATCGCGCTCATTGACGACGGTCCAAAGCGTATTTGATGTCGGCTCCCACGCCATGCCGTTGGGATTGCGCAGGCCCGTCGCAAACGGCCGGGTTGTTCCGGACTTCGGATCGATCTCCAGAATGCGCGCGCGATCCTCTTCCTTGTCGAGGCCATTCTCGCCGGCATTGCTATTGGAGCCAACCGTCACATAAAGCTTCGAGCCATCGGGGCCGGCGATGACATTCTTCGTCCAGTGATGATTGAGGGCGCCGCCCGGAAGATCCGCGACCTTCACGGGCGCCGCCGTGATTGTCGTGTCGCCAGACTGATAGGGAAACTTCAACAGCTTGTCGGTGTCGGCGACATACAAGTCATTGCCGGCCAGCGCCATGCCGAACGGCGAATGCAAATTTTCCAGGAAGACTGACTTTTCTTCCGCCGATCCGTCCGGCTTCAAGCCGCGCAGCAAAGTAATGCGATCCGCGCTCGGAGCCTTCGCGCCTGCCCGTTTCTGGAAAAGCTTTTGGAACCAGGCTTTGATGCCTTTGCTGTCTTCGGGGCGCTTTGGTCCGTTCGTCTCCGCTACAAGCACATCTCCGTTCGGCAGAACGTAGAGCCAGCGCGGATGCTGGAGATCTGTCGCATAGGCAGTCGCAGCAAGATCAGCCGGAGTCGAAGGCTTCTCGCCCTTTGGCCAGCCCACGGCTGGAGCCACCTTGATCGTTGGAAGGAGATTGGATTGCGGTGCCGGAAGATCCGGATTGGGACCGAAGCCCGGAGGCATCGCGTCCGCGGCGAAAGCAGAGATGAGCGAAACGCCCAACAAACCCGTGCCTGCAATGAATATGAGCGAGCGCAAAAGCATCGGCCCTCCTGATCGGCTGCGTGTGGCCTGACCGGGTCGTACGTTTTGCGAACGAGAAAGTTCCGAAATGAAGAAGCCGCCGGCGTGCGGCGGCTCTTATTATGCTCTTATTATAGTGTGTGATTATGCACGCGCTCCAGCATCAGCGCCGCTCGTGCATGCAGCCTATCTAAACCGGCGGTGGATTGCGTTCGGCAAAGCCCGATTGATGCCAATAGGGGTAAGCCTTGGCGACCTCGCTCGCAGCGTCGAGCTTCTTGATCTGCTCAGGCGTCAGATTCCAGCCGATCGATCCGAGATTGTCCTTCAGCTGCTGCTCGTTGCGCGCGCCGATGATCACGCTCGATACGGTCGGTCGGTGGAAGAGCCAGTTGAGCGCGATCTGCGGAATGCTCTTGCCCGTTTCCCTCGCGATCTCATCGAGAGCATCGACGACATTGAATACGTGCTCGTTTGGAACGGGTGGTCCCTGCTCGGCCGTCTTATGAAGCCGGCTTGTTTCCGGCAGCGGCTGCCCGCGCCGGATCTTACCCGTCAGGCGACCCCAACCGAGCGGGCTCCATACCAATGCGCCGATGCCTTGATCGAGCCCGAGCGGCATCAGTTCCCATTCGTAATCGCGGCCAACGAGTGAATAGTAGGTCTGGTTCGCGACATAGCGCGGATAGCCATAGCGATCCGCGACCGCGAGCGACTTCATCAAATGCCAGCCCGAGAAATTCGACACGCCGACGTAGCGGATCTTGCCTTCGCGAACGAGTTGGTCGAGCGTGGAGAGCACTTCTTCCGGCGGCGTCAGTGCGTCGAAGCCGTGCAGCTGAAAAATATCGATGTGATCGGTCTGCAAACGCTTCAGCGCTTGCTCGCACGTTTTCAAAAGATGGAAGCGCGAAGATCCGACATTGTTTGGCCCATCGCCGAAACGGAAAGTCGCCTTCGTCGAAATGAGAACCTTGTCGCGCCGCCCCTTCAATGCTTCGCCGAGCACCGTCTCGGAATTGCCGTTCGAATAAATGTCCGCCGTATCGAAGAGCGTTACGCCCGCATCGAGGCAGAGATCGACCATGCGGCGCGCTTCTTTGACGTCAGTTGAACCCCACGCGCCGAAGAATTCGCCCGCGCCCCCGAACGTCGCGGCTCCGAAACTCAAAAGCGGTACGGACAAGCCCGATGCACCGAGTCGGCGATATTCCATCCTGTTTCTCCGTTTTATTGAGGGACTCGTGCGGACCATTGCCGCACCTGATGCTACGAGAACGGCATATTCGAGCGTGAGATTTTGATCACATCTCGCGCTGTTCCGTACGCAAAGTTCACAATTCACTCGCCCAAAAGTAGCGAGCGCGCCTTTGCAGCAAAACCTGCATTTCTTGTAACATTTTAATAAACCGCAGAAAATTCGGTCACGCTTGCCGGTTGTGTCATTTCAAGACGATATGCCGCGCGTCGAATCCTCCCTTGTTTTTGCCCAATTACGACGCTTCGTGCGCCCCGTTTGTGAAGACAAGTGAAGGAGAGTTAGTATGCGATTGAGTTTAATCGCAGTGTCGATGTGCCTAGCTTGGATGGCCGCGATCACGTCGGCAGAGGCACGCCCCCATCACGGTCACAAGGGTGATCGTTACGAGCGTTCCCATAAGCATTCCGCCCGCTACGCATCGCGCAGTCGCTCTGTCCACCGTCAGTACTCACACCGGAAGTCAGGCTACGCCTACGGCTCGCGAGCTCGCCGCCATTATGCCAAGAGCGGCAGCGGCCGTCGTCATTACGCTCAGCACCGCTCCTACAGCAGCGGCCGTAAATACGCCTCTGCGAGCCGCGGCGTCGGTGGCCGTCCGCGCGCATGGTGCGGTTGGTGGATGCGTACACAGCTCGGCGGAGGTCCCGAATTCAACCTCGCCGCCAACTGGAAGCGCTATGGCCGTCCGAGCGGGCCGCACGTCGGTGCTGTGGTGGTCTGGCCCCATCACGTCGGCATGATCACGGGTCGCGCTGCCAATGGGCAGTGGATCGTGAAATCCGGCAACGACGGAAACGCTGTGCGCGAGCGGCCAAGGTCGGTCGCCGGGGCCGTGTTCCGCGCTGGCTGAGGTCGTTATGGGCAGGTCGAGCAATCGGCCTGCCATTCCCGCGAATGCCTGATCCAGGCCGCTGGCGCATGGCCCGCTTTTGAAATACCGCGACCGAATTCCAAGCCGGTACCGGTACTTACAAAAAGATATGGCCGGTGACGCTTATCGCTGTCGCCCGGCCATTTGGAAAGAAAGGGGCGCCGCGCGAGCGCCCGATCGCCATGTGCATTTGCGCGTCCGAAGGTTGGGTGCCCAGTCCAGCACTTCGGAACGGCGAAAATGGAATTAGGCGGCCTTCTTCTTCGTCGCCTTCTTGGCGGCCTTCTTGACGGTCTTCTTCGCAACGGCCTTCTTAGCGACCGGCTTCTTGCGCTTCGCTGCGGTCGTCTTGGCTGCCTTCGTTGCCTTCTTTGCTGCTGCCTTAGCCATAGTCTTAGTTCTCCCTCTAGGGTTCGAATCAGCTCGAACTACGCAAACATGAGCAAATTCGAGAGCTTTGTAGACGGAGAAGTTTGAAATCGCGGGCAAAAAGGAGTTTATTAACGCAAACTGTTGCGGGAATGACTCAATTTTTCTTATTTTTCGACGCCTATTGGTCTTTGAGCCGACTCGGAGAAGCCGATTGCGGCACTGCAATCCACTTCTCGCACCGCGATTGAATCAATTTGAATTGCCCAATTCTCCGTTCCTCTGACTCTCGCAATTACAATTCTGCGCGTCCTCGGAGACGTTTCCGCAAATCGAGTGCAGAGTGCAAGTACGTCATGCGCTCATCCAAAAGTTCGCCCGCCCAGGACGCGTAGTCGGCATCGCTGGGAACGATGTCGGCGATGACAGAGCCATCCTCGATCTTGATGTCAGCTCCATAATGACGAGCAATCGCTTGCATCTTTGCATTGTCGCGCAAGCACACGAGGATGAGGTGGCGTAGTCCACGGTTGCGCGCGGTTCGGATGACGCGGCCCATCAGCTGCGTTGCGATCCCGCGGTTGACGAAGGGCTTCTCAACAGAGAACGCAACCTCAGCGGCCGACGGATGCAGGAGATCGTCGGGACGCAATTCGGCAACGGCGCGCAATTCGCCTTCGACGAAATATCCGAACGTCACGTTGCCGAAATCGCCGGCGTGAGACGCGTATCGCGTAATGAACTCATCTGAAACGTCATGACCGAAACGGCGATGGCGCGCTTCGGGATCCAGGCGATGCAAATGCTCGTCGAGCAAATACGTTTCGCTTGTCAGCAATCGGCGAACGAAACCGAGTTGATCTCCGCTTGGCTCCCGGCCATCTCTGCCCATGTTCGGCCTCCTTCGTCTTGGTTCGACGCTTGCATGCGCTAACCATTTGCAACTGCCTCCAAAATGGGAATTGATTGCTGCAAAGCGAGAGGAAATGCTGCAGAGCAGCAATGCGTTTTTAGGCCGGCGGATCGCTAAAATGCGCGTCTTTGGTGGGTTTAAGCGAGGCCCTGCATGAAGCCTCTCCAATTCGCCGCGCCGATCTCTGTTGCATCTCGCAGTCGCGGCCGACTACCGAGAGAGGTCATTCACTGGGGGCCCGATGGCGACGATCATCGACGGATATAATGCGCGGCTCGCCGCAGGCGAGATCGAGCCCGATGCTGCCCAGGCCGCATTGGCCCAGCGTCTCGACGAACTCGAAGTCGAACTTGCAGCCTATCGTCCAAAGTCCGGCATGCTTGCGAAGGTCTTCGGCAAGGCACCCGAGCCTCCGAAGGGTCTTTATATCTGGGGCTCCGTCGGACGCGGCAAGACAATGCTGATGGATCTCTTCTATGAAGAGACCGCCTTCGAGCCAAAACGCCGTGCGCATTTTCATGAGTTCATGGCGGACGTGCACGATCGCATCGGCGCCGCGCGCAAGACGGTTGATGGCGATCCGATACCCCATGTAGCCGAAGGCATCGCGAAAGAGGCGCGTCTTTTGTGCTTCGATGAGCTTCACGTCACCGACATCGCCGATGCGATGATCCTTGGCCGGCTGTTTGAGGCGCTTTTCGCGGCAGGCACCGTCGTCGTGGCAACATCGAACGCGAAGCCCGCCGATCTCTATAAGAATGGGCTCAATCGCCAGCTTTTCGTGCCATTTATATCTGTGCTCGAGAGCCACGTCGAAGTGATCGAGCTCGGCTCAAAGAAAGACTTCCGTCTCGATAAGCTGTCCGGCGCGCAGCTATACTTTCATCCGGTCGATCAAACGGCGAAGTCCGCGCTCGATGCGCATTGGAAGCGGCTGACAGGAAACCACCTGGGCAAACCGCAGACGCTTGATGTCAAAGGCCGCCAGCTGCGCGTGCCGTTGGCGTCGATGGGCGTTGCCCGTTTCGACTTCGCCGATCTTTGCGATCAGCCGTTGGGCGCGGCCGACTACGTGCACATCGCGCACGCCTTCCATACCGTCATTATTGATAACATTCCGATCCTTTCGCCCGAACGGCGCGACGTGGCCCGCCGCTTCATCAATCTTGTTGATGCTCTTTATGATGCCCGCATTTGCCTCATCGCCTCCGCGGCCGCCGAGCCCGCCGCACTGTATGCCAAGGGTGATGGAGCGGACCTTTTTCAGCGAACAGCATCTAGGCTGACCGAAATGCGCTCGGAGGCCTACCTGGCTGGCCATTCGGGCGGCCGCACCCGCCACTGATGGGTAGTCCCGAACCCTGGAAGCCTCGCTTCGAAGTCGATTCATCGCATCCCCGCCGGGCTTTCAGCAGAAAGTTGTGGCTTGTGCTTGACGCCCTGAGGAATTTGATTAGGCAGCAACACCAACGCGGTTCGTAATCCGCGACTATAGTATTAGTGACCTTCGGGGGAGCACCATGGCGCGCACCAAAATCGCACTGATCGGATCGGGACAGATTGGTGGCACGCTCGCCCTGCTTGCGGGCCTGAAGGAACTCGGCGACATTGTCATGACCGACATCATCGAAGGTGTCGCGAAGGGCAAAGCCCTCGACCTGGCGCAGACTGCAGCCGTCGAAGGATATAATGCCAAGCTGACCGGCGCCGGCCCCGAAGGCTACGCTGCGATTGCCGGAGCCGACGTTTGCATCGTCACCGCAGGCGTTCCTCGCAAGCCGGGGATGAGCCGCGATGATCTCCTCGGCATCAACCTGAAAGTCATGGAGCAGGTCGGCGCCGCCATCAAAACGCATGCGCCCGATGCCTTCGTGATCTGCATCACCAACCCGCTCGATGCCATGGTCTGGGCACTTCAGAAGTTCTCCGGCCTTCCCACCAACAAGGTCGTCGGCATGGCCGGCGTGCTCGACAGCTCCCGCTTCTCCTGCTTCCTGGCAGAAGCGGCGGGCGTCTCGATCGAGGATGTCCGCGCGCTGACGCTCGGCGGCCACGGCGATGACATGGTCCCGATGGTCCGTTACTCGACGATCGGCGGCGTGCCGCTTCCCGACTGCGTGAAGCTCGGCTTCTTCAGCCAGGAGAGCCTCGACGCCATGATCAAGCGTACGCGCGGCGGCGGCGGCGAAATCGTTGGCCTCCTGGGAACGGGCTCTGCCTTCTACGCGCCCGCAGCTTCAGCCATCGCGATGGCCGAAAGCTACCTGAAAGATAAGAAGCGCATGCTGCCCTGCGCCGCCTATCTGACGGGCGAATACGGCCTCAAAGATACCTACGTCGGCGTGCCGGCCATCATCGGCGCCGGCGGAATTGAAAAGGTCGTGGAGCTGTCGCTCGACGAGTCGGAAAAGGCGATGTTCGACAAATCCGTCGCCTCCGTGCAGGGCCTCATCGAGGCCTGCAAGAAAATCAATCCGACCCTTGCAAACTGAAAGAGTGGCGCACCGTGCGGGAACGCCACTCTCAGGAAGATCATATGAGAAGTTCGGTCTCAGCCGAACTTGAACATTTTCTTGAGATTGTGCGAGAGCGCGCCGCGCTTCTCCTTGCGCGCGACGTCGGCTTCGCTTCTGAGCCACGTCATTTGAACGACCCGGCGCTCGCCAACGAACGGCGTGTGGCCATGCCAGGACGAGTCCGAACGCCGGAAGGCGAAGACCGTACCGGTCAGCGGGCTGATCTGCTCGACGTAGTCCTCGAAGTCGTGATCGTTGCGCAAGACGCGAAGGCAGCCGGCGCCTGTGCCATCCCACTTGTCATTAAGATAGGTGAGCATCGTCGCGATCTTGGCTTCGCCGTCCGTGTGGATGCGTCCGTCCTTCGCAGCCGAAAGCTTGCGAATGGTGATCATCTTCGGCTTGCCGACGAGATCGATGTCGAGCTTTTCCGACACGATCTTGGAAACCTCAGGGCTCTTCAGATCCGCGAGCAGCTTCTCGAAGGCGCCGTGGATGCCAGCTCCGATATCCGTCTCGGTGAGGAAGCCCGGCTCTTTGAGATCGGGGAAGTCCTTCTTCAACGGCTCGACGGCGGGCGATTGGATGAAGTTCTCGCCGACGAGAAAGTTGAAGGGGTCCCGGCCAGTACGCGCGGCCTTCAATCCCTCGATGTTGATGCATGCAAAGGTCATAAACGTTCCCCGTTATTGACTAAGCGAATATGGAACAACGATTTACGGTGCGCGCGAGACCGACTCAAGAGGCGGACAAGGCGCACCCCGGCAAAAGCCGGTGAGAGGCGACCTTACGGCTGCGAATTTGGACAAAAAGCGGCGATGCGCAATATGACGAAGAATTGTTCAGTTGGGGCAGGAAAATGAATATCCACGAATACCAGGCTAAAGAACTCTACCGCCAGTACGGCGTCCCGACGCCAAACGGCTTTCCCGCTTTCTCGGTCGAAGAGGCAGTCGAAGCCGCGAAAAAACTTCCCGGACCAGTCTGGGTTGTCAAAGCTCAAATCCACGCTGGCGGACGCGGCAAGGGCAAGTTCAAAGAACCCTCGGCCGGAGACAAAGGTGGCGTTCGTCTCGCCAAGTCGCTCGAAGAAGTCGAGACGTTCGCCAAGGAAATGCTGGGCAAAACGCTCGTCACCGTTCAGACGGGCCCCGCAGGCCGCGTCGTCAACAGGCTCTACGTAGAAGACGGCTCCGCCATTGAGCGCGAGCTTTATCTCTCGGCCCTCGTCGACCGCGAAACGTCGCGCGTCGCCTTCATCGTCAGCCAAGCCGGCGGCATGAACATCGAGGATGTCGCCCACGACACGCCCGAGAAGATCCACACGCTGACGATCGATCCGGCGACGGGCTATCAGCCGTTCCACGGCCGCAAGGTCGGCTTCGCGCTGGGCCTCAAGGGCGACCAGTTGAAAGCCTGTGGAAACCTTGTTGAAAACCTCTATCGCATGGTCGTCGAGAAGGACATGAGCCTGCTCGAGATCAATCCGCTCGTGGTGACGAAGGACGGCAAGCTCATCTGCCTAGACGGCAAGATGGACTTCGATTCAAACGCCCTCTACCGGCACCCGGAAATCGTCGTGCTGCGCGACCTCGGCGAAGAAGATCCGACCGAAATCGAAGCCTCCAAGCACGATCTCGCCTTCGTCAAGCTCGACGGCAATATCGGCTGCCTCGTCAACGGCGCCGGTCTCGCCATGGCGACGATGGACATCATCAAGCTCTACGGGGCGGAACCCGCAAACTTCCTCGACGTCGGTGGTGGCGCTTCGAAGGAGAAGGTTCAGGCGGCGTTCAAGATCATCCTGGCAGACGAGTCCGTCAAAGGCATCCTGGTCAACATTTTCGGGGGCATCATGCGCTGTGATATCATCGCCGAGGGCGTCGTTGCCGCCGCCCGCGAGATGGAAATCACGGTTCCGCTCGTCGTACGCCTCGAAGGCACGAACGTCGAACTCGGCAAAAAGATTCTCGCCGAATCCGGCCTGAAGATCATCCCGGCCGATGACCTCGCCGACGCAGCCAAGAAGATCACCGATCAACTGAAGAGCGCGGCGTGATGATGCCGGGCCTTCGATAGATCAAATCTTAATCATCAGTCAGCGGGTTCTACTTGCTGCACTGCAAAAAATGCGCAACATTTAGGCGTTGAGACACGCCTCACACGGGGTTGGAATGTCCATTCTTATCGACCAGCATACCAAGGTCATTTGCCAGGGCGTCACGGGCAGCCAGGGCACTTTTCACACGAAGCAGGCGAAGGCCTACGGCACCAAGATCGTAGGCGGCGTAACGCCCGGTAAGGGCGGCTCCAAGCACCCTGATCCCGAATTGGCCGACGTGCCGCTTTTCGACAGCGTCGGCGAGGCCGTCGCGAAGACGGGCGCCACCGCAACGTCGATCTATGTTCCGCCGCCGTTCGCGGCCGACGCGATCCTCGAGGCCATCGACGCGGAACTCCCGCTCATCGTCTGCATCACTGAAGGCATTCCAGTGATGGACATGGTCCGCGTGAAGCGCGCTCTCGATGGCTCCAAGTCACGCCTCGTTGGCCCGAACTGCCCCGGTCTGCTGACCCCCGGACAATGCAAAATCGGCATCATGCCCGGCAGCATCTTCAAGAAAGGCTCCGTCGGCATTGTATCGCGCTCGGGAACACTCACATATGAGGCGGTGAAACAGACAACAGACGTGGGACTCGGGCAAACCACCGCCGTCGGCATCGGTGGCGATCCCGTGAAGGGCACCGAATTCATCGATGTCCTCGACATGTTCCTCTCCGACGACGAAACCCAGTCGATCATCATGATTGGCGAAATCGGTGGCTCCGCTGAGGAAGACGCCGCGGAGTTCCTGATGCGCGAAGCCAAGAAGGGCCGCAGAAAGCCCATGGCCGGCTTCATCGCCGGTGTGACGGCGCCTCCAGGGCGGCGCATGGGTCATGCGGGCGCGATCATTTCCGGCGGCAAAGGCAAGGCGGAGGACAAACTCGCCGCCATGAAAGCCGCCGGCATCGCTATCGCGCCAAGCCCGGCTGCACTGGGCCAGACGCTCGTGGAGGTCTTGCGGGCGTAACTTCGCGAGGCAGGAAAGGCCGGCGACCGGCGGCACTATCACCGGTCATGTCCGCGTAACCGGGAGCCTCGCGGCGAGGCCCCGGGGTATGAATTAAGGACGGATTCGATGGCAAGAAATGCCCAGAACGAAGCGTTCCTGCGCACCTCTTTCTTAAGCGCGGCCAACGCACCCTACATCGAGGATATGCAGGCCGAGTACGAACGAAACCCCGGCGCCGTCAGCGACGAGTGGCGCCGGTTTTTCGAAAGCATCAAAGAAGCACCATCCTCCCTCCCCGCATATTCAAACGGCCCCGCTTGGGCCCCGCCGCTCTCAGCCCTTCTCGAAGAAAACACGACCGACCGCGATCTCATCGGCGCGCTGACCGGCGACTACGGCGAAGCTGAGCGCAGCATTCGCGATAAAATCGAGCGCCGTGCGCACATCTCAGGTTTCGAGCTGACGCCCGCGGCCTCGCTTCGCGCCACGCAGGATTCCATCCGCGCGTTGATGTTGATCCGCGCCTATCGCGTGATCGGCCATCTCGCCGCCGACCTCGATCCCTTGGGCCTCGCCGACCGCCGGGTCCATCGCGAGCTGATGCCCGAGACCTATGGCTTTACCGAAGCCGACCTCGACCGTCCGATCTTCATCGATCGCGTCATGGGTTTAGAGACGGCAACGATGCGCCAGATCCTGACGATCCTGCGCCGCACGTACTGCCGCAAGATCGGCGTGCAGTTCACCCACATCACCGATCCCGCGCAAAAAGGTTGGATTCAGGAGCGCATCGAAGGCGCCGAAAAGGACATCAGCTTTACCGTCGAAGGCCGCAAAGCGATCCTCCGCAAGCTGATCGAAACCGAAACCTTCGAGAAGTTCTGCGACCTCAAATACACCGGCACCAAGCGCTTCGGCCTCGATGGCGCGGAATCGATCATTCCCGCCCTCGAACAGATCATCAAGCGCGGCGGCCAGTTGGGCGTGCGCGAGATCGCGATGGGTATGGCTCATCGCGGCCGCCTCAACGTGCTCGCCAACGTCATGTCGAAGCCGCTGCGCGCCATTTTCAAGGAATTCAAAGGCGGCTCCTTCAAGCCCGACGACGTCGAAGGCTCAGGCGACGTGAAGTATCACCTCGGCGCCTCATCCGATCGCATGTTCGACGGCAACACCGTCCACCTCTCGTTGACGGCCAACCCTTCGCATCTCGAAATCGTAGATCCGGTGGTGCTGGGTAAGGTCCGCGCCAAGCAGGACCAGGCCAACTGCGCTAGCAATGATCGCACGCCGGTCATGCCGCTGCTCATCCATGGCGACGCGGCATTCGCAGGCCAAGGCGTGGTCGCTGAATGCTTCGGTCTTTCCGGACTGCGCGGCCATCGCACCGGCGGCTCGATCCACTTCATTATCAACAACCAGATCGGCTTTACGACGGCGCCGCATCACTCGCGGTCGTCGCCTTATTGCTCCGACGTCGCCCTGATGATCGAAGCGCCGATCTTCCACGTCAACGGCGACAGCCCTGAAGCCGTCGTTCACGTCGCCAAGATCGCGACCGAGTTCCGTCAGCGCTTCCAGAAGCCCGTCGTCATCGACATGTTCTGCTACCGCCGGCACGGTCACAACGAGACCGACGAGCCGATGTTCACGCAGCCGGCGATGTACAAGCGCATCAAATCGCATCCGACCGTCGTCGACATTTATTCGAAAGAGCTGATCGACGAAGGCGTGATGACGCCCGCCGAATTCAACGAGATGAAGGCGACCGTGCGCGCCAACCTCGACAAGGAATTCAGCTTCTCCGACGGTTACAAGCCCAACAAGGCCGACTGGCTCGACGGGCGCTGGTCCGGTATCACGCGACCCGACAGCGATGATTGGCGCGGCAACACGGGCGTTGCCATAGATATGCTGAAGACCATCGGTCAGCGCATCACCACGCTGCCGAACGATTTTCATATCCATAAGACGGTCGGCAAGCTCATCGAGCGCCGCCGCGAAATGATCGAGACCGGCCAGGGCATCGACTGGGCAATGGCCGAACACATGGCGTTCGCGTCCCTTCTAATGGAGGGCTTCCGCGTCCGTCTCTCGGGCCAGGATTGCGAGCGCGGAACCTTCTCGCAGCGCCACGCCGTTTTCATCGATCAGGAAAACGAGCGCCGCTTCGCGCCGCTGAAGCACCTCTCGCCCAACCAGGCGCGTTTCGAGATCGTCAACTCGATGCTCTCGGAAGAAGCCGTCCTCGGTTTCGAATACGGCTACTCGCTCGCCGAGCCCAATGCGCTGACGCTATGGGAAGCCCAGTTCGGCGACTTCGCCAACGGCGCGCAGGTGATCTTCGATCAGTTCCTTTCGTCCGGCGAGCGCAAATGGCTGCGCATGTCGGGACTGGTCTGCCTGCTGCCGCATGGCTACGAAGGCCAGGGGCCGGAGCACTCATCGGCTCGTCTCGAGCGCTATCTGCAATTGTCGGCTGAAGACAATTGGCAGGTTGCGAACTGCACGACGCCCGCGAACTACTTCCATATTCTGCGGCGGCAATTGCATCGCAACTTCCGCAAGCCGCTGATCCTGATGACGCCGAAGTCGCTGCTGCGCCACAAGCGCGTCGTCTCGAAACTCGAGGACTTCGGGCCTAACGCCAGCTTCCATCGTCTGCTCTGGGACGACGCTGAGCGCGGCTCGTCCACGATCACGCTCAAACCCGACAACGAGATCAAGCGCGTCGTTATCTGCACCGGCAAAGTCTACTACGACCTTCTCGAAGCGCGCGATGCGCAAGGCCGTGACGACATTTACCTGCTGCGTGTCGAGCAGCTTTACCCGTTCCCCGCCCGCGCCTTGATCCAGGAACTCGGCCGCTTCAAGTTCGCGGAAATCGTCTGGTGCCAGGAAGAGCCCAAAAACATGGGCGCCTGGTACTTCATGGATGCGAACATCGAGTGGGTGCTGAACCACCTCGGATATATCCATCGCCGTCCGCGTTACGCAGGAAGGGCGGCATCCGCGTCGACCGCGACGGGGCTGCTTTCGCAGCATATCAAGGAGCAGACCGCGCTCGTCGCCGACGCGCTCGGAACATGAGGCAAGGTTGAGAGGCACAGATGTCGATCGAGATCCGCGTTCCCGCGCTCGGAGAAAGCGTTACGGAAGCGACCGTAGGCAAATGGTTCAAGAAGGCGGGCGATGCCGTCAATGCCGATGAACCGCTCGTCGAACTCGAAACCGATAAGGTGACGGTCGAAGTCCCAGCTCCTTCAGCGGGCGTGCTTGGCGAAATCCTCGTTGAATCCGGCGCAACCGTCGCTGTGGGGTCGGTACTCGCAGCCTTGCGAGATGGTGGGGGCAAGGCACAGCCGGCGAAATCCGAACCGAAGCCGCAGCCTGCGCAGCCCGCCCCTGAGCGCGCTCCTGAGCGTCCTGCACCGCAAGCAGCGCCAAGCGCTCCAGCAGGCGCAACCGCTGCACCCCCGCCGCCTCCCGCAGCTCAGAAGGCGATGACCGAAGCGGGTCTCGAGCCCACCGAAATTCAAGGCTCAGGACGGCGCGGACAAATCCTCAAAGAGGATGTCCTGAGTGCGGTCGCTTCTGCGCCGCGTCCTGCTGCAGCGCCGCCCGTGCACGAGGCGGCAAGCGCGCCGCCCCCAACGAATGTTGTCGCCATTCAGACAGCGCCGTCGCTCAAGGCAGTTCCGCCGCAAGAGGCCCGCCTGCCCTCACCCGGCCACGATGCGACGCGCGAAGAACGCGTCAAGATGACGAGGCTGCGCCAGACGATCGCCCGCCGCTTGAAGGACGCGCAGAACACCGCGGCAATGCTGACGACGTTCAACGACGTCGACATGAGCGCAGTGATGGCGCTGCGCGCGCAATACAAAGACATTTTTGAGAAGCGCCACGGCGTGAAGCTCGGCTTCATGGGACTGTTCGTCAAAGCCTGCATCCAGGCGCTGCGCGACGTTCCCGCCGTCAATGCCGAGATCGATGGCGACGATCTGATCTACAAAAACTACTACCACATCGGCGTGGCCGTCGGCACCGATAAGGGTCTCGTCGTTCCGGTCGTGCGCGACGCCGATCGCCTGAGCCTTGCCGAGATCGAGCAGCGCATCAACGATTTTGGCCGCCGCGCGCGCGATGGCAAATTGTCGATCGAAGACATGCAGGGCGGCACCTTCACCATCTCGAACGGCGGTGTTTACGGCTCGCTCATGTCCACGCCGATCTTGAACGCGCCGCAGTCCGGCATTCTCGGCATGCACCGCATCGAGGAACGCCCCGTCGTACGCGCCGGCCAGATCGTCGTGCGGCCGATGATGTATCTGGCGCTCTCCTACGATCACCGCATCGTCGATGGCAAAGAGGCTGTCACCTTCCTCGTCCGCGTCAAGGAATGCCTTGAAGATCCGCAGCGCTTCATCCTGGAACTTTAAGGCATGGCCGAGTTTTGGCGTGTGGATCGTTGGTCGCGCAAGGCCATCGTCTCCCCCTCCCCAGCGGGGAGGGGCCGGGGGTGGGGAGAGGCACCCGTACTAATTATTGGGCTTTGTCGTGGCGCCTGCATGTGACAGCATCTCTTCCACCAAGACTTTCCCCCACCCCAACCCCTCCCCTGAGGGGAGGGGAATGCGAGCGCTCAACGGCCAGCGCACAAGTGCCTCCGTCGAGCCTGCGAACGCCACCATGCGAGGACAATATCGATGACAGGACCCTACGATCTGATCGTCATCGGCACAGGCCCTGGAGGCTACGTCTGCGCTATCCGCGCCGCGCAGCTCGGCATGAAGGTGGCGGTGGTCGAAAAGAGATCGACATTCGGCGGGACCTGTCTGAACGTCGGCTGCATTCCCTCAAAAGCGCTGCTTCACGCCTCGCATGCGTTTGACGAGGCAAAGCACGGCTTTGCGGCCATGGGCATCGCCGACGATCCCAAGCTCGACCTGGAGAAGATGCAGGCCTTCAAACGCGAAGGCGTCAAAGGCAACGTCGATGGCGTCGCCTATCTATTGAAGAAGAACAAGGTCGACACGGTCTTCGGCACCGGCCGCATCGTCCGCTCCGGTCAGGTTGCGGTGACGTCGCCGAGCGGCGAAACGCAGACGCTCGATACGAAGTGGATCATCATCGCCACGGGCTCCGACGTGACGCGCCTTCCCGGCATCGAGATTGACGAGAAGCGCGTCGTCTCATCGACCGGCGCGCTCGACTTCACGACCGTTCCCAAAAAACTGATCGTCGTCGGCGCCGGCGTCATCGGGCTGGAACTCGGATCGGTGTGGCGGCGGCTCGGCTCGGAAGTCCTCGTCGTCGAATATCTGAACCGCATCCTCCCCGGCATGGATGCCGAGACCAGTCGTTCGTTCCAGCGCATTCTCGAAAAGCAGGGCTTGGCCTTCCGCCTGTCGAGTAAGGTCTCAGCCGTCGAAACGACCGAGACGGGCGTGAAGGCCACGGTGGAACCAGCGGAAGGTGGCGGCGCAGAAACCATCGAAGCCGATGCCGTTCTCGTCGCCGTTGGCCGCGTGCCCTACACGGAAGGCTTGGGTCTCGCCGAAGCCGGCATCGCGCTCGACCCGAAAAAGCGCGTTCTCGTTGACGGGCATTATCAAACGAACGTCACGGGCATCTTCGCCATTGGCGACGTGATTGCCGGCCCCATGCTTGCGCATAAGGCGGAGGACGAAGGCATCGCGGTGGCGGAGATCATCGCCGGTCAGGCGGGCCACGTGAACTACGACGTCATTCCGAACGTCATCTACACGAGCCCCGAAGTCGCAAGCGTCGGCAAGACCGAAGAAGAGCTGAAGGCGGCAAGCATCGCCTACACGGTCGGCAAGTTCCCCTTCACGGCGAACGGCCGCGCCAAAGCCATTCGGCAGACAGACGGCTTCGTCAAAATCCTCGCCGACGCCAAGACGGATCGCGTGCTCGGCGTGCACATCATCGGCGCCAATGCGGGCGAGCTGATCGCGGAAGCTTGCGTGCTGATGGAATTCTCAGGGTCGGCGGAGGACCTGGCTCGTACCTGCCACGCGCACCCGACCTTTGCGGAAGCTGTGAAGGAAGCTGCAATGGCCGTCGCCAAGCGCGCGATCCACTTCTGACGCGCTACTCTACCGGCGTGACCGTGTAGCCCGACTCACGAAGCAGGGTGACGAGCCCTGTCGGCCCCGGAAGATGCAGCGCACCGATCGCGATGAACGCGTTGCCCCGCTCCAACAGCGGCAGCGCCGCATCGCGCATCTTGGCGTTTCGGTCGATCAGCAAGGCCTTCTTGAAACCATCGAACGTCGAAGGAGGCGCACCGCTCTCGACGGCGAGCGCCAGCTGAAACGGCAGCGCCGCGCCGATCTGGCGCTTTGAATACATCTGCACCATCGTTTCCATCATGTCGTCGGCGCGGTCGATGTAGTCGAGCTCCACTTTCAAAATCGCAAGCTGCTGATCGTCGGAGAGGGACGCGAGCGCCACGATCTGGCTGTCGATCGTCTCGAGCCCCGTAACGGTAATCCCGTTCTTTTTTGCTTCGGCAGCAACCTGAAGATCGAGCACCGTTTTGCCGGCAGCGATCTGCTTGCGCTCGCAGTCGGAGGTAGAAAGCAGCATGCTGACGAGCCAGGGCTTCATGACCCCGGCAAACTCCGCCGGCATCCCCGACCTCTTTAGGATCTCTTCGACCCTGTAGTAGTCGTCGTTGGAGAGAGCCCTCTTCAGCGACTTGCCATCCGTATAGACTGTCAGCTTTGCCGCCTTCGCCATCGCGGCCGCCACGGCCTCAGGAGAAAGATCGGCAACTTCCAGCGCCACGGATTTCGATTGCGCGATCGCAGCCTTCGCGGCGGGGCTCAGCTGCGAGATGCGCGGATCGCTGAGGTGCATCGTCCCGAATAGGTAGGATCGCCCGGAGCCCGGCTTTTCAATCTTCCAGAGCATGGCTTCGGTGTTTGAGAGCTGATCGCTCTCGGCCATTACCTTTGCGTAAAGCTCGGGTTTGTTGGCCTGCATCTCGGCCAGCATGTCCTTGCCCTGGCAGTGGGCATCCGCCTCGCCGGCCGTCACGGGTGCCGTGGCGCCCGCTAAGAATATCAGCGCGTAGAGCGTTTGGCGGCTATATCGAAGAATGTACGAAAGCGGCGGCATGGGAATACTCGTGACAAGCGTCAGCGGCTTCAGGGCCGCGCTGCTCTCGGATGAGCCTGATCGTAGACAGCCAGCAAGCGCGCCCTGTCGACCTCCGTATAGACTTGGGTGGTCGACAGCGAGGCGTGACCCAAAAGCTCCTGAATTTGGCGTAAATCCGCACCTGCAGAAAGGAGATGCGTTGCAAACGAATGCCTGAGCGCGTGCGGCGTCGCCGTGTCCGGCAACTGCAACTCGTATCGCAATTTCTCCATCGCGAGCTGAATGAGCCGCGGCGACAATGGCCCGCCCCGGGCGCCCCGAAAAAGAGGCTTATCGGGCTCGAGTGGATAGGGGCAGAGCCGCATGTATCTGCCGATGGCGTCGGAGACGATGGCGAGCGCTGGGACGAGGCGCTGCTTCCCGCCCTTGCCCGTCACGTGCATGATATCGCGACCCTCGATCGGTGCCGTGCGCGGCGTCAGGCTCAAAGCCTCGCTGATCCGCAATCCCGCGCCGTAGAGCAGCAGCATCACCGCGGTATCGCGCGCGGTGATCCATTCCTCGGCATCGCCTCCTTCTCGTCCGACGAGCGACGCCGCGCCCTGAACGGTCAACGGCTTCGGAATGGAATGCGGGATTTTCGGCGTGGCGACCTGCATGACAGCCCGATTTTTCACCGCTTCTTCGCGTTCGAGCCACCGGAACAGCGTACGCAGTGCCGACAGCGTCCGCGCCAGCGACCGCGAGGTGACGCCCGCCTTGCGCCGGTTCGCGAGAAAAAGCCGGATGGTCTTCGCATCCAGCCGCTCGAGATCAGCAAGGCACGGCGGATGACCAAGATGCAATTTAAGAAACGCCAGGAATTGACGCGCATCGCGCTCATAGGCTTCCCGCGTCGCCGTGCTCTGCCCGCGTTCGACGATGAGATGATCGAGCCACGCCGCCATGACGACTTTGAGATCGCCGCTCAGCGGCAACTCGGCATCAGCCGTCAGAATGTCGTCGAGCGATTGCGCCAAGAAAAATGCCCCCACGTCGGCGTCAGCGTAACGTCCGAGCCTCCACCGGCTTTGGTTAATGAAAGCTTAACGCGTTACGCGCTAAAGCAATTTGCCGGGGTTTAGGATCCCTTTCGGATCAAGCGCATGCTTGACCGCTCGCATCATGTCGATCTCGACTTGAGATTTATAGCGGACGAGCGCCTCGCGCTTCATCTGCCCGATGCCGTGCTCGGCCGAGATTGAGCCGTCGAGTTCGGTGACGAGTTCGAAGATCGCCTCCGACATCGTCTCCCACAGTGCCAGATAGGCCGCTCGATCCATCCCTTCGGGCTGGCTGACGTTGTAATGTAGGTTGCCGTCCCCGAAATGGCCGAACGGCACCGGCCGCGCGCCAGCGCAAATGCGCTCGACCACCACCGCAGACCGCTCGAGAAACTCTGGAATGCGCGCGACCGGCACGGAAATGTCGTGCTTGATGCTGCCGCCGGCCCCCTTCTGCGCCTCTGAGAACGCTTCGCGCAGCCGCCAGAAGTCTTCCGCCTGACGCAGCGAGCGCGCGATGGTGGCATCGAGAATGAGGCCCTTCGCATGCGCGCACGTGAGTAAGGGCTCGATCGTGTTGGAAACGCGCGCGCCGCTGCCGCCGTGCGAAAGCTCGATCAGCGCGTACCACGGATAGGCATCCGTGAAGGGATCGCGAACATTGGGACTGTAATCGAGCGCGAACGCCTGCGCCCGATGCGCCCAGAACTCAAACGCCGTCAGCGCGCCTCCGGCCTCGGCTTCCGCCAGCCGGAAAAGCTTCAGCGCCTGTTGCGGCGATTGCAGCGCGACAATCGCGGTCTCGCGTTCCGCCGGCGCCGGAAAGAGCTTCACGCAGGCGGCAGTGATGACGCCGAGCGTTCCTTCCGACCCGATCAGGAGATCGCGCAGATCGTAACCCGTGTTGTCTTTCTTGAGCCGCCGCAGACCATGCCAGACGCGGCCATCGGCGAGCACGGCCTCGAGCCCGAGCGTCAGACTGCGCGCATTGCCGTAAGCCAGAACCGCAGTGCCGCCTGCGTTCGTCGCCAGCACGCCGCCGATCTGCGCGCTGCCCTCGGAAGGCAGGCTCAACGGAAACATGCGGCCCGCCGCCGTCGCCGCATTCTGCGCGCCGAGCAGCGTGACGCCGGCTTCGACGATCATCGTGCCGCCGGCCGCATCGACATCCCGCACCTTGTTGAGACGGCCGAGCGAAAGCACGATCTCGTTGCCCTCAACCGAAGGGATCTGCCCGCCGACGAGACCCGTATTGCCGCCCTGCGGGACGACACCGACGCTCTCCGCATACGCCAGCGCCAAAATGCGCGAGACTTCCTCGGTCGAGCCGGGCCGCAGAACAACGGGCGTCTTACCCGAATAGCGATCCCGCCATTCGGTGAGATAAGCCGCTTGATCGCCGGGGCGCGTCAATGCGTTCGCGTCGCCGACGATGTGTGCGAAGCGCTCGATCAGATCCTCGGATAAGGGTTCGCGCACGTGTTCGTGCCTGCCTCACACGATCTTTTGGCCGGTCTTCTTCCAGTCGTTGACGAACGTGACGAGACCGGCGTCCGTCAGCGGATGCTTGACGAGCGCCTTCAGAATGCCCGGCGGAATGGTCGCCACATCGGCGCCGATCATGGCGGCTTCCTTCACGTGGTTCACCGTGCGGATCGAAGCTGCGAGAATGTCCGTCGAGAGATCGGGATAATTGTCGTAGATCGCCCGGATCTCGCGAATGACGTCCATGCCATTGAGCCCGATATCGTCGAGACGCCCGATGAACGGCGATACGAACGTGGCACCGGCTTTCGCCGCAAGCAACGCCTGATTGGCCGAGAAGCACAGCGTGACGTTCACCATCGTGCCTTCGCCCGTCAGCGCCTTGCAGACCTTGAGGCCATCGAGCGTCAACGGCACTTTGATCGTGACGTTCTTGGCGATTTTGCGCAGAACTTCCGCTTCCTGCAGCATGCCGGCATAGTCCGTCGCCGCCACTTCGGCCGAAACCGGACCCGGCACGAGCGTGCAGATCTCTTTGATCATTTCCTTGAAGTCGCCGCCGGCCTTCGCGACAAGAGACGGGTTCGTCGTAACGCCGTCCAGCAAGCCCGTCGCCGCCAATTCCTTGATCTCGGTCACGTCGGCGGTGTCGACGAAGAATTTCATTTCTTTCTCCTCACCTCGTCCTTAAGTCTGGCCCTGCCTTTGGTGCGCCGCAACTTCTGGGCAAACCTAGCACGACCGATTCTTGGGAAGCTTCTAGTCCGTTGAACGCCCCTTTGGATAGCCTGCTTCAAATCCTGGATAATGGCGCCTCGGAGGCCGCGGCGCCCTCTCGCAGCGTGCCCGTGCTCATGCCCGTGGCCCTCGATCAGACCTACGATTATCTGGTGCCCGATGGCATGGATGCCGCGCCTGGGTCCTTTGTTCTCGTGCCTTTCGGGCCGCAAACCCGCATCGGCATCGTTTGGGATACACCTCGCGGCGAAGGTAAACCCGTCGATCCCAAGAAGATGAAGGCGCTGACCAGCCGGATTGACGCACCGTGCCTGCCCGAAATTTCCATGCGTTTTGCCGAATGGGTCGCGCGCTACACATTGGCGCCCCTGGGCATGGTCGCACGCATGATGATGAGTGCGGATGCCGCATTTGAGCCGCCTAAACACCGTTTCGGCGTTTGCATCGTCGAAGGCGCGACGCCGCCGCCGAAAATGACCCAGGCGCGCACCCGCGTCATGGAAATCGCAGCCGACGGCCTCATCCGCTCGAAGTCCGATCTCGCCAATCTAGCTGGCTGCTCGACGGGTGTGGTGGATGGCTTGGCCGCAGCCGGCATGCTCGTCGAAGTGGCAATTCCCGAACGTGTTTTCCCACGTCCGCACGCCGGTCACGGCACGACCGGCTTCACCGACGATCAGACGCGTGCTGTCGAAAGCCTGCGCAGCGCGGTCGATGCGAATAACTTCTCCGTCACCTTGCTCGATGGCGTCACGGGTTCGGGCAAAACCGAAGTCTATTTCGAAGCGGTGGCACGCGCGCTCGAAGCTGGACATCAGACGCTGATCCTGCTTCCCGAAATCGCACTGACGAGCCAATTCCTCGACCGCTTCGCGCGCCGCTTCGGTGCGCCCCCTGTCGAATGGCATTCCGCATTGAGCCCCGCCGAACGCGGCCGCATCTGGAAGGGCGTCGCACGCGGCGACGTCCGCTGTGTCGTCGGCGCGCGTTCCGCGCTCTTCCTGCCGTTCTGCGATCTGGGCCTCATCGTCGTCGACGAAGAGCACGACCAGGGCTTCAAGCAGGACGACCGCGTCCACTATCAGGGTCGCGACATGGCGGTGGTGCGCGGCAACCTCGGGAAGTTTCCGGTCGTCCTCGCGTCCGCCACGCCGTCGATCGAAAGCCATGTGAACGCGCTCATCGGGCGCTATCGCCACGCCATTCTTCCGGGCCGCTTCTCGGGCGTCCAAATGCCCGACGTGAGCGCGATCGATCTGCGCTCGGAAAAACTCACGCCCGGCAAGTGGCTGGCCGAGCGCCTCGTCGCCTCGATGACCGAGACGCTCGAAAAAGGCCAACAAACGCTGCTCTTCTTGAACCGGCGCGGTTACGCCCCGCTAACATTATGCCGGTCCTGCGGACATCGCCTCGAATGCCCGCAATGCACAGCTTGGCTTGTCGAGCATCGCTTCAAGAAGAAGCTCACTTGCCATCACTGCGGCTTCTCGCTGTCGCTGCCCGAGAAGTGCCCGAAGTGCGCCGCGCCGGGTTCGCTCGTAGCCTGCGGTCCGGGTGTCGAGCGCGTGCAGGAAGAGGTGGCCGAGCGCTTCCCCGATGCCCGCGTCGCGCTCCTCTCCTCGGACCTCATTCCGGGTCTGCCCGAAATGCGCGAGATGATCCGCGGTATCGAAGCCCGCGAGTTCGACATCATCATCGGCACACAGATCGTCGCCAAGGGCCATAACTTCCCGGGCCTCGCCCTCGTCGGCGTCGTCGATGGCGATCTGGGCCTCGCCCACGGCGCCGACCCGCGATCCGCCGAACGCACTTTTCAGCTCCTGCATCAGGTGACGGGCCGCGCTGGGCGCACGAGCTTCGTCGGCCGCGGCTTCGTGCAGACCTATTCGCCCGACCACCCGGTGATGACCGCCATCGTCGCCGGCGACCGCAACGCGTTCCTCAATTACGAAGTCCAAACCCGCCAGGCCGGACTGCTGCCACCCTACGGCCGCCTCGCCGCGATTATCGTCTCATCGCGCGAGAAACCTCTGACCGAACAGGTCGCCCGCGAGATCGCCCGCCGCGCGCCCCCAAGCGACGTCATCTCCGTGTTGGGCCCCTCCGAAGCGCCCATCGCCGTCGTACGCGGCCGCCACCGCTGGCGCCTTCTCGTCAAAGCCCCGCGCGATGCCGATCTGCAGGGCTATCTCCGCGCCTGGGCTGGAACCATTCCAAAACTGAAGTCGGACGTGCGGATCACCGTCGATATCGACCCCTATAATTTCCTCTGACGGAAGCGGCCGCCGCCAGGAACTCTGCGGCATGTTTGCCATACGAGGCACGCCAGCAAGGCGACCCGCCAGCCCATCATTCCGCCCGCTCCGCAAATCGTCTAAACGACGAAGAGGCCAGCGGGCCAATGCGCTGGCTTGATGAAACGCCGATACATCACGAAAGCACGTCATGCCCCTCCGCATTGCCGTCCAGATGGACCCGATCGACCGCATCGACATTGCGGGCGACTCGACCTTTGCCATCCTTCTCGAAGCGCAAAAGCGCGGGCACGATATTTTCTACTACACGCCGTTCGATCTGAGCCTGCGCGGCGACAAGCTCTTAGCGCGCGGCCATACGCTGAAGGTCGAAGACAAGCACGGCGCGCACCACGCGCTTTCCAATCCGCGCATCGAAAACCTCGGCGATCTCGACGTGGTGCTGCTGCGCCAAGACCCGCCCTTCGACATGAGCTACATCACGACCACGCATCTGCTCGAGCGCATTCATCCGAAAACGCTCGTCGTCAACGATCCGGCAAGCGTGCGCAACGCGCCGGAGAAGCTGTTCGTGCTCGACTTCCTCGACCTGATGCCGCCGACGCTCGTCACGCGCTCGCTCGCCGACGTGCAGGCGTTCCGCGCCGAATACAAAGACATCATCGTCAAGCCGCTCTACGGCAACGGCGGCGCCGCTGTGTTCCGCCTGCGGCCCGAGGACGGCAACCTGGGCTCCCTCGTCGAACTCTTCCAGACGGTCTTCCGCGAGCCCTTCATGGTGCAGGAGTTCCGCCCCGAGGTGAAGGACGGCGACAAGCGCATCATCCTCGTCGATGGCGAGATCGCAGGCGCGATCAACCGCGTGCCGCAAGCCGGGGAAACGCGGTCCAACCTGCACGTGGGCGGCACCGCCGCGCCCGTCGCATTGACCGATCGCGATCTCGAAATCTGCGAACGCTTGAAGCCCGAACTGAAGCGCCGCGGCCTGATCTTCACCGGCATCGACGTCATCGGGCCCTACATCACCGAGATCAACGTCACCTCGCCGACGGGCATCCGCCAGGTGAAGGCGTTCGGCGGCAACGACATCGCCGCCATGATCTGGGACGTCATCGAAGAGCAGAGACAGCAGCAGCGCTCGTGAGCGCGCTCAACGGGGGAAGAGCATGACAGGCATTTCGAAGTGGAAGTCGCTCACGATCGCCGGCGCGCTGGCAGCGGTTGTGTTCGCCGGCAATGAAGCCAGCGCCGTCACGGCCTCGCCGTTCGCGCCCCTCATCGGCCGATGGACCGGCGCCGGCATGATTGGCTACAAGGCGAGCCCGGCCGAGAAGGTCAAATGCCGGGCGACCTATCTCCTAACTGACGCCGAAGACGAGCTGAAGCAGACGATCCGCTGCGCGACGCCCGGCGGCGCGGTCGAGATCGTCAGTAATGTGAAGGAAACGGACGGCAAGCTCTCGGGCCATTGGAAAGAGACGATCCGCAATTTCGAAGGCGACCTGACCGGCGAGGTGACGCCGAAGGGCTTTCACGTCGTCATTCAAAGCAGCGACGTCGCCGCCAACATGGACATCGTCGTCAACAAAGACAAACAGGCCGTCGAAATTCAGTTCACGAATTCATCCCTGATCGGAATGACGCTCGTGATGACGAAGGGGTGAGGCTGCGCAGTCGCGCGAACGCGCGTTCATGTGTATGCCCCAAGCGCGGCTAGAACAGAATTTCTCAGGGCGCTAGCCCGCTCTTGCAGCGCCCCAATTTCCTTTATCGTCTTCGTCACGTCATCAAGGTCGATGTCTTTTATCCCGTATCGACGATCGGCGTTCGGCATCGCTCTAAACTGGCCGACAGCGTCGGAATTTGCATCGATGTACCACGGGTCGTGTACCCATCGAGCCCGCCAGTCAGCTACCGGATATGCATCACTCATCAACGTGCGCGCGGGTTTTAAAACGCTGTCATCCAACTCTCTTAGTTCGCCAAGAGCTTGGATCACTTTGCAGCGGGGTCCAACGCCCATGATCTGAGCGGTAATGCAAGCCAGAACGCTCTGATGCATGTTGAGCTTCCACCCGGCTAGGTCCCAGATAATAAGATCGAGCGTGTGCTCAAGATGGGCCCATTCAGACGCGACGCGCCCAATGGCCATGTAAAATGGGTGCTCGTCGGGAAGTCGCTTATGGTGACGCAATTTGACTGTGGCCGCTTGCGTGAGGGGCCCTAGGGCGACGTTGTGTTCAACCTCGATAGGCCCCTTAGAATCATCTGGCATAGAATTCACCACTTCCTTCTAGTAAGAGGGCGGACGTTTCCCTTGTATTCAGGATGTGTATTGGGGACGTTTTATGAAGTGCCCTTATCTGTCTGAAGCCAGTGGGGACAGATCTGCGCAAGAGAATAAGATCTAAGGATGCCTCGGTCGCGGCGGTCGATACTTTGTCAGGTTTGATTGATCTCGTGCGAACTTAGGCCGTCTGCTGAAAAGTTGAGCTTGTGCAATCTATGGCGTTCCCTCTTCGTTCTTGACTTCGGCTCATTCCGGTGATTAGCTCCTCTCAGGGGGAGCAAATGTACGGTCAGATCTCCACGCTCGCGTTCATCGGCATCGAGGCCCGGCCCGTCGAAGTGCAGGTTCGGGTGACGCCGGGGGCGGCCGCCTTCGCCATCGTCGGCCTGCCCGATAAAGCCGTCGCAGAAAGCCGTGAGCGCGTCCGTAACGCCCTTCACGCGGTCGGCCTGGGGCTCCCCTACAAGCACATCACCGTCAATCTGGCGCCCGCTGACCTGCCCAAGGAAGGCAGCCACTTCGATCTGCCCATCGTGCTGGCGATGATGGTGGCGATGGAGGCGATCGCGCCCGACGCCATCGCGGGCTACGCCGCCATCGGCGAGCTGGCGCTGGATGGCTCCATACGGGCCGTACCGGGCACGCTGCCGGCTGCCATCGGGGCCAACGCCATCGGCAAGGGCCTCATCTGCCCCGCCGCCTCGGGCCCCGAGGCGGCCTGGGCAAGCGAGGACATCGCCATCCTCGCCGCGCCCCACCTGCTGTCGCTCGTCAATCACTTCAAGGGCACGCAGACGCTGTCGCGGCCCGAACCCAATGTTCTCCCCGCGCAGAACTACGCCGCTGATCTCCGCGACATCAAAGGCCAGGAAACGGCAAAGCGCGCGCTCGAAATTGCAGCCGCTGGAAATCACAACCTCTTGATGATCGGCCCGCCCGGCTCCGGCAAATCGATGCTGGCCTCGCGCCTGCCCTCCATTCTGCCGCCGCTACAACCCGAAGAGATCCTCGAAGTCTCGATGGTGCATTCGCTCGCGGGCGAGCTGATGGGCGGTAAGCTCACGGTCGAACGTCCGTTCCGCGCGCCGCATCATTCAGCGAGCATGGCGTCGCTCGTCGGCGGCGGTTCGCGGCCAAGGCCCGGCGAAGTGTCCCTCGCCCACCACGGCGTGCTCTTCCTCGATGAGCTGCCCGAGTTCCAGCCGAACGTGCTCGATGCGCTGCGCCAGCCGCTGGAATCGGGCGAAACCGTCATCGCCCGCGCCAACCACCGCATTTCCTATCCCTCGCGCATTCAGCTGATTGCGGCGATGAACCCGTGCAAATGCGGAGGCAGCAATCCCGGCGAGCCCTGCCGCCGCGGGCCGCGTTGCGCCGGAGATTATCAGGCGCGCGTATCCGGCCCGCTTCTCGATCGCATCGATCTGCAGATCGAGGTTCCCGCCATATCTGCGGCAGATCTCGTGCTGCCGTCTCCTTCAGAGGGAAGCGCGGAAGTCCGCACGCGCGTTGCGGCAGCGCGCGAACGCCAGCGCGCACGCTTCGAAGCGCTGGGCGCCAGAGGCGTCCGCACCAATGCCGATTGTTCGGCAACCCTACTTGAACAAACTGCTATGCCTGACGAGGCAGGCGTGACATTGCTACGCCATGCAGCCGAAACCCTGGGTCTATCGGCGCGGGGCTTTCATCGCACCCTTAAAGTCGCACGAACAATAGCGGACCTGGAGCGTTGTGGCACGGTATCCCGCGCGCACGTCGCGGAGGCGCTGAGCTATCGAGGAGAGACATTGCGGCAGCTGAGAGCAGCTTGAATTTTCAAGGAATGGTGAAGCGCATGGAATTTCGAAACTCATCAATTATTCGAGCCGCGGAGTACGATCGTACAAACAAGACGCTCGACATCGTCTTTTCCGACGGCACCTGCTTCACGTACTTCGAAGTGCCTGATCGCGAATACGAAGGCCTCGTCAAAGCGGCCTCCGTTGGCGATTACTTCAAGAAGCGCATCCGCGCCAAATACATGTGCGAAGAGCGTGTGCGAAAGCCTTCGTCCCGCGCAAAGAAAAGCGCCGGAACCCGAAAGTCCCGGCGCACAATTCACTGAGTGTCAGGCCGTAAGGCTCAGCCGAATACCGACTTCACACCCGCCTGCATCGCGGCTGCCTGAGCCGTGTTCCGCAACAGACACGCAATCGTCATCGGACCAACGCCGCCCGGAACCGGCGTGATCGCACCGGCAACCTTCGCGCACTCTTCATACGCGACGTCGCCCACGATCTTCGTCTTGCCGTTCTCCGACGGAACGCGGTTGATGCCGACGTCGATGACGGTCGCACCGGGCTTGATCCAGCTGCCCTTGACCATCTCCGGAATGCCGACGGCAGCGATCACGAGATCCGCGCCGCGGACGACCTCTTCGATGTTCTTCGTGCGCGAGTGCGCAATCGTCACCGTGCAGTTTTCACGAAGCAGCAGCGCCGCGACCGGCTTGCCGACGATGTTCGAACGGCCGATGACAACGGCGTTGAGGCCCGAAAGGTTCTGCTGAACGGTCTTCGCCAGAATGACGGAGCCCGTCGGCGTGCACGGTACCAGCGCGCGTTCGCCAACCCAAAGGCGGCCGACATTCACCGGATGGAAGCCGTCGACGTCCTTATCGGGGCTGATGAGGTTCAGCACCTTCTCGGCGTTGATGTGCTTGGGCAGCGGCAACTGCACGAGGATGCCGTGGCAGGCCGGATCGTTGTTGAGCTTCTCGACGAGCGCCAGCACGTCGGCTTCCGGCGTCTCGGCGGGAAGGCGATGCTCCCACGAGTTCATGCCGACTTCGACGGTCTGCTTGGCCTTGTTGGCGACATAGACCTTGCTCGCCGGATCTTCGCCGACGAGCACGACGGCCAGTCCGGGCTTGATGCCATGCTCTTTCTGCAGCCGCGCGACTTCGGCCGCGACCTCAGCGCGGACATTCGCCGCAATCTCTTTGCCATCGATGATTTTCGCCACGGACATTTCCCGTCTTTCCTCCTCGTTCCCTTATTTTCTCAAACCGTCGCTTCGTTCCTGCAGTAGCCTTTCGACCGCCTCCGGATCTCCGGAAATCCGCAAGGACTTGAGCCGCGACTTGCCCCCGGATGCCAGCGAAACCGAGCTTTTCGCCACGCCGAGCCAGCGCGCGGCCAGCTCTTCGAGCGCCCGGTTGGCGGCTCCATCCTCGGGAAGTGCGCGCACTCGCGCCTGGAAGGCCGGACCGTCGGGGGTTTCGACGATGCCGTCAATCGCCTCTTTGGAAGATTTTGGCGTCAAACGAAAGAGCGCAATGACGCACGCGCTCCCATGCCGCCAAGCCTTGCGACCCGCCGGCTGAGCCGCGTCGCGGCGGATCACACGATCGCCTTGGCGATATTCGGCAGCACGACGCTCTGAATGAAGTAGCAGGCGAGCAGCAGAATGACGGGCGAAATATCGAGCCCGCCCATGTTCGGAAGGGCGTTCCGGATGGGGCGAAGCAACGGCTCGGTCACCGCGTTCAACCCCTGCCAGATCGAGCGCACCATCGGGTTGTAGGCATTGATGACCCCGAAGGCCATGAGCCAGCTCACGATTACGACGGCGATGACGACGTAAGTGTAAAGAGTGATGAGATAGCTGATAAATTGCAAAAGCTCGAGCATTCGCCGTCCCGCAGTTGTGCGCCTCGCGCCATGTAGCCCCGACGGCCAGCGCGCCGCAAGTAGTGATAAGGTTGCAGGACAGGGGGCCTTGCGGGTGCCGGCGGATGCGCCGCTTTCTTGACAACAAATGGGCCCCAACCCTAAATCGGGGCCACCTGGGGCCGTAGCTCAGATGGGAGAGCGCTGCAATCGCACTGCAGAGGTCAGGGGTTCGATTCCCCTCGGCTCCACCAATGCCCTAAGCATTTGCAATCGTTGAATTGGCAGAACGCCAGCGACAGCCTGGCAGGCTTGGCCATTGCAAGCCGCCATTCGCCGGGTTGGATCCACTTACAACCTGTGCTGCAATATCCAGAAATCCACCTAGGTGCGATCGGCAGAGGGCTGATGACAGCCACGGATTGGATAGCCGCATTCCCCGGATTGAAACAGCTCGAGCCTGCCATCACACGGCGGCTCGTCGAGACGAGCACGGTCGTGCGGCTTGCCGCGGGCACGCGAATCTTCGGCCCGGGACAGGCGCCGGAAGCCTACCTGCTGCTGCTTGAAGGCGTCGTGCGAGTCCAGCAGGTTTCCGACACAGGCAGGGAGATCGTGCTCTACCGTGTGTCGGCCGGCGAGAGCTGCGCGCTGACCACGGCGTGTCTGATGGGGTATGAGGAATATCAAGCGGAAGGCATCGCTGAGACCGACGTCGAGGCCGTCGCAGTTCCGCGCGGCACCTTCGACGACCTGATCGCGAGCTCGGCCACCTTCCGGAAATTCGTGTTCACCGCGTTCAGCGTACGTATAACGAACCTGTTCCGCGTCATCGATGAAGTCGCATTCTCCCGTATCGACGTGCGGCTAGCGCAGAAGCTTCTGGAGCTGGGCAGCGGCAAAGGCCATATCGACTCGACCCATCAGCAGCTCGCAGCCGAACTCGGAACCGCGCGCGAGGTCGTCAGTCGTCAGCTCAACGAGTTCCAGCGGCGGGGGTGGATCACGACATCGCGTGGCGCCATCGACTTGGCCCGTCCGGAGGCCCTTCGCCAGCTCGCCGCCGCACCCTGACTTTGGTTTGTGACTAGGTCACAGACCGCAGGACCGCTCTCGGGGTAAGCGTACCTCTAGAATTTCGATCCTGAGCATGGGCGCATGAGACGACCACATGCCGAGGGTCCAATCCGGATCAAAAAGCAAGCCGCTTCGGCGGCTCTGAGCGAGACAAGCTATGACGAATTTCACACCTCTAACCGCAGCCCTTGGCGGCTTATTGATCGGCCTCGCGGCCAGCCTTCTGATGCTTGGGATCGGCCGCATCGCTGGCGTCAGCGGCTTCGTGTCCCGCCTGCTGCCGCCCTACGAAGACAGTGACTGGTCTCTTCGGATCGCCTTTCTCGCCGGACTGCTCGCGGCGCCCTGGCTTTGGCAGGCCCTCAGCGGGGAGACAATCGAGATCACGGAGACGGCAGGGACGGGACTGCTCATCGCGGCCGGCCTCCTCGTCGGCTTAGGCTCTGTGCTCGGCGGCGGCTGCACGAGCGGCCATGGTGTTTGCGGCACAGCCCGCTTGTCGCCCCGCTCCTTGATCGCGACGGCGACGTTCATGCTCTTCGGCCTCGCGACGGTTTTCGTAACGCGTCACATTTTGGGGATTGCATGATGAAAGTTTTCATCGCGTTTGCCTCCGGGCTCATCTTTGGCGCTGGGCTCGTTGTCTCGGGCCTTATTAACCCGGCCAAAGTTCTAAGCTTCCTCGATGTTGCAGGGAACTGGGACCCGAGCCTCGCGATAACCATGGCAGTTGCGGTTGTCGTCACCGCTGCTGGCTATCGCCTCGCATTTGGCCGCGGTCACCCCATGTTCAGCGGGAAATTCGAACTGCCCAAATCAACGATGATCGATGCGCGCCGTGTTGGCGGCGCGGCCGTCTTCGGAGTTGGTTGGGGATTAGCTGGCTTTTGCCCCGGCCCGGCGCTCGCCGCATCGGCTCTTGGCATCGCACCAGCACTCATATTCACGGCGGCAATGCTTGCCGGCATGGCGATGGCCCGCCGCATCACTTCGCCGAGGCGCTCCACCATCAGCTCGCGCCCGGCACCCGAAAATTGAGAGACCCAGGAGATAGTTTTTATGAATTCCATCCCGCATCCGGTTGACCTGAGCGTGAAGCCCGAGGTCACCGCATTTTTTGATGAGCAGACCAACACCGTCAGCTACGTCGTCAAGGATCCAAAGTCGAACGCGTGCGCGATCATCGATAGCGTCATGGACATCGACTACGCCGCGGGAAGGATCAGCTATGAATCTGCGGACAAGATCATCAAGTTTGTCAAAGATCATGAGCTCCACGTCGACTGGCTGATCGAGACGCACGCCCACGCCGACCACTTGTCGGCGGCGCCCTACATCCAGAGCAAGCTCGGCGGCAAACTCGGTATCGGCGAGAACATCAAGATCGTGCAGCAGGTCTTCGGAAAAATCTTCAACGAAGGGACCGAATTCCAGCGCGACGGCAGCCAATTCGACCGCCTATTTAAAGACGGCGACACATATCAGATCGGCTCGATGACCGCGTTCGCGATGCTGACGCCCGGCCACACGCCTGCGTGCATGACCCACGTGATCGGTAACGCCGCCTTCGTCGGCGACACGCTCTTCATGCCGGACGGCGGAACGGCGCGCGCGGATT
>Ga0180218_1000544_pt1 | contig 32722 bp, 16 predicted proteins | sample eDN3rd37CKraftBY_FD_151334 | JGI IMG/M metagenome (GOLD analysis project Ga0180218, IMG submission 151334) | Enriched backyard soil microbial communities from Emeryville, California, USA - eDNA 3rd pass 37_C Kraft BY (version 2) (version 2) | ecosystem: Environmental > Terrestrial > Soil >... | reverse complement strand
ACACCGCTCGGGCTACGCCCTCCCGGCGCTCGATGCCCCCAACATCAAGTGGCCTGGTTTTGCGCCGCCCAATGGCCGACTTTTAATCCGCCGTTGACAAGCCTGCCTGGTCCACTCAAAAGTGGGTGCTGGAGAGTCAGCTGATTTCAGCGCGATTCCGAGAGCCACATATGGTGACCACCCATTCGGATGCTGTTTATGCAATGCTGTTACATATGCATTTAAGTCGTCGCGCCTAAGTTTAAGGCGATTATTGACAGCAATCCACTCGGTCAGATCAGTTTGTCCCCCCTGCTCCCATGCAGCTTTGAGTTGGCTTAGAAAAATGCGCCGGTCGGCCTTGTTTGAGTGAAGCTCGATGCAGTAGCTCCCAAGCCCGTGCTCGCGCAAACGGCGGTAGACAACGTCGAGAGCCGCTGTTTTTTCGGCCACAAAGAGTACCGTTTTGCCCACCGCCAGGCAGTTTGCGATCATGTTAGCGATTGTCTGACTTTTTCCGGTCCCAGGCGGCCCAACGATGATGAAATCTCGGCCTTGCGCAGCTGCGATACACGCAGCTGATTGAGAAGAATCCATCGGCAAGAGAGCAACGAATTCCGAGGGAGAGTACTCCTGATCAAGCTCGTATTCGTTCGGGAAGGTGGTCCCGCCGCCATCCTGCTCAAATGACTGTTCGGGGTTATCAATGAGATGGCGTACGACCTTGTTCTCGCGTAACGCGTCAGTACGCTCCACCAAGTCCTTCCACATGAGGAACTTTGCGAAAGAGAATGTTGAGAGTGCAGTCTCGTCAACAACCTCCATCCCAGGTATATCGCGCACCGCTTGGCGCATCATTGCAAAAAGTTTTGGTACATCGACACCATTGTCATCGAGCGGCAAATCGCCCGCGAACTGCGGCAGGGAGAGATCAAAGTCTCGTTCCAGGAACTGCAAGAGCGTCGCGTTGAAGCGTGGCTCATCCTCATGAAACCGTATGTTGAAACGCGAAGTTGCGCTACGCCGCTCCAGTTTGACGGGTACAAGCAACAGGGGCGCTCGGTACGACCGTTCATCATCGGGTTTTTTCTTCCAGCGCAGGAATCCAACGGCCAGAAAAAGTGTATTTGCCCCGCCCTCCGAATAGTCGTTCTTGACCTGTCGATAGAGTGCAACTAACCGCGCCTCTAGTTCGGAGTGTTCAAGCGGAGAAGATAGCTCGTCTCGGCGCAATGCATCGGCTGCAAATTCACGTTGCAGGTCTCGCCCATGGACATCCCTGTAAAGCGCGGGATCCCGTTCGCCGAGGGGATTTTGCTCGGGCAAGGAAATGATGCGGACGCCTGCACCAGCAGCTAGCCGATCCTCAAGGTGCGCAATATCTGTGCAAAGGAATGGAATAGACTTCTTCGAGTTGGAGAAGTTCAGCAGACGGTTACGAAGAGAAAGGTCCAGTAGCTTCTTTTGCCACCGGTGAATCCGCCCAGCTGCGGTAGTCGGCTTCACCTCAACGAAATCTGTGGGTAAATTGGTGAACTCGGGCAGCGCAGGCAGCGGCAACTCAATGGGCGAACCCGCCTCATGTTCGACAACACTCCGGCGTATGGGTTCATGCGAAGCGAGCGGTGTAATACCTCCACTTCGAGAGCGCTTAACATCAATAGCCGCTATGAATTCATTCGCTTTGTCCTCCGCCAAGCGCAGCTCAAGCAGTCTCTGTGCTCCTTCTATTGCCATTGGAGGACGGTTGGTTACTCCGGTTGTCTCCAATATCAAAAGGTCACGAGATGCGAGCGCTTTCCGCACCTCCATGTGGTCGGTCACAATTGCATGAGCAAACGTCTTTTTGGAAAGCCAGACGCCAACTGCAGCATGCCCATGGAACATGAGTAGCACCGGATTCAGGCCGCACGCCTCCAGAGCCGCTGCAAAAAGCAGGGTCGCATCCAGACAGGTAGCCAGCTTTTCCTCGACGATGTTGCTCGGGCGGCGAATTTTCTGCCCGCGGCTTTCAAAGCTAGCAGGTGGTTCAGCGTAGTGAAGACTTAACGACGCGACTGCAGAATATATTGCGGCGGCGAGCATATATGCGCGTTGAGTACTTCCGGATTGGTAGCCGTCCAATGCACTGGAATGACCGTGCCTTTCCAACCGCTCAGCGGCCGAGCGTAACACAATCGCGATGCCAGGGTCATTGGGCATTACGAACGCAGGCAAGAGCTGCGCCATGTCCGCAACGCCCCCCCATTCGTCACGTGCCAAAAGCCGGACAGGGATTTTCTGCTCCCAGACAATCTTTCCCGCTGCGGACAGACGGAGCGTGATCTCACCTCTCTCAGCTTCATTGAGACCAGCCAGATAACCTGCGTCTAGATCTATTTTCCGATCGGTGAGCGGAAGCCTATCCCCCGGCACCAACCGATCAATCGTCCAGGTTTTTGCTCTCACAAACGATGGCGAGGAGCTTAACTCAAGCTTACAGCGCTCGAAATGCGTTGCCGTGAAGTTCTCAATCACAAGAGACCTGATGACGGGAATTGCGTTCTGATAAGAAGCGTATGTGAAGGTAGCAGATATGTCCGCTACGACGATCACTCTGCGCTCCGCCCCAACATCTTTGGCTTCGACCTGAGTTAGCTCACCTTCAACTGTGTTCCTGTGCATCGCCCCCTCGCCCTCGCGCTGTATCCTAATGCTCACCGCAAACCTGCGATTGTCAACAAAAGGTTAGGCTACCCGCAAACAACCTGGGGGATTCATGCAATCCAATGCGGTACTCAGGGAGTTGCGCTCCTCATGATAGTTTTGTCGTCCATTGGCTGCATTCCGCAAGCAGATGCTTAAAAAACCTGAATATGGTCCGGGCGCGTATCTCCATATTCAAGGTTAAATAAATAACCTTGAATATGGCTCAGCGACACATTCTGCGCCGGACCACGTGAAACTTGATCCAGCCGACCCACGCTAGACCGGTGCCCATCACCCTCTCGCCGGACGAACCCACTATTTCGTTAGCCGTGCCTCGGCAAGAAATGCAAGGAAGCTCGCAATTTCCCTTGCATCGGATCCATGCCGCTTCGTCCCCAGTAGGTTTCACATACGCCGTCAGCAAATGCTGATCAACACTGCGGTTCCTAGCGATGGACCTCCGTGCTTCTTCTTCTGGCCTCTGCGTAATGACGGCCTCCGCGAGATCCTCAAGATCCAACCACTTTTCGCGACATTAGAACATAGCACGAACAAACTCCACGAAGTCGCGTCACTCCTACGCTCCAGGTTTAGTAACTCGACGGACGAGTGCACCGTACTTCCGCAGCGCCGCTCAGTTCTAACGATGGTCTACCAGATCAGCAGATTTTCATTGCTCGAACATAAGCGGGAGGCCAAGCCTTAGAAGCAGCCCTTTCGAAAGACGACATCGACATTGCGGTACGGAACACAACTTTGGGTTCCCCGGCAACACAACTTTGCCGCCCAAAAAAACATCCCCGCGAAAAAACGTCTTCTTTCCATCGCTTGCAGTGGGACGCTTACACAACTTTGGGTCTGCGACCAGCGCCGCCGCCGCCGCGCCGCTGAGGTGATGCCAGTCACCCAATGAACTGGCATAAAAAGACGACCCCATCGCGGGCCGTTTTTTCACGCCTGCTAAAGACGTATCTGATTAAAGTATTCCGTCTTCAAGTGCTGCGGGAGCTGCTCGGCCAGAGTAAAGGCATCGCAACTACAGGGTTGCCCATCGTCAGGTTTCGACCCCTTTTTAGACCTTCAGATCGGTCATGGACTATATTGGGAGCGGACGTCCAGCGCTTCACGGGTCGCAAAGTCTCGTTGCGCCAACCCGGTCGCCTTCGATAGCAGAATCTCAACGGCCCACGTTTTAGATGGGGGTCGCGTTTCCACCGTCCTCCGCTCCATTGGTTTCTTCCGCACCAGCCGCTGCAGGAATAAGTTGGTCGTCCGGGTGACGCCCCTGTTCATAGTGACGTATCAATCCCTGCAACGTTTCAGTTGACATGGAGCGGTGAGGTTCGGGCCAAGCCGCAATCTTCTGCAGGACAGCATTGTAGACCTGCCGGGCCCACGGTATCTCGGTTAGCAAAGGCTCATCATGTCTTGCTTGATGATACCGGTAGGCCAGCAGCCTCGCGCCGACGTTTAGGGATGGAACATCCTTCGCGATCAGCGTAGCCATCCGGTCCACGTCGATATCGACCAAAACTGGGTTCCGGGAAAGCTCGTCATTCATCATGTTGAGCTTGTGGAGGGCTTCGAGGCCACCGGCCTCAGCTTCTCTGACGATCTCGTCAGCGCGCTGCCTGCGGTCAACCTGCAGCATCTCGGCCTGCCGATCGGTTATATACGTTGCGATCTCCTGAAACTCCGGCGTTTCTTTTGAGCTGAAGCCCAACCCGTCGGCTCCGTCGTATTCGAGCAGCAGCGGGACGATCTCGTTCCTGCCGAGCGTTCCCTTTTCAACGAGGCCGTCTATGTAGTTCTTGAAGAACGGTACGGTTTCCTGATCTCTCGTGAGACGAGTATCGCCAGCTCTCGCTAGCTTTATGGCGAGGCCAGCGGCGTGAAGGATCGGTCCACGGTCCGTGTGAACGTCCCGGGTAAGTTCGTCCTGCAACTCCTCGATAGCCGCTTCCGTCTCGTTTATCGGTCGCTCGTAGCTGTGCCAGAGACGGCGCCAGGCTGGCTCTGAGCGTCCTTGGCCGAATCCGAACTGAGACTTGGTCCAGCTAACGAACTCGTCTTCATTAAGAACGCCGCTGCCTTCAAAGTCGATGATGAGCTGGTATTCCAACGGCGGCGAATCCACCGACAATTCGGCGAAAGTTTCCGAGAATCGCTTCGCCGCCTCTGTCTCGGGGTCTTCGACCTCGCGTTCGTCCCGGCGCCGTCCCATAGAACGAGCCATGAGCATCATGGACAGGTTCGGTAGGTGGTTGAGTGCCGCCCTGTCGAGCTTCCCGGATCGATACCAGAGAGTCGTCGCCACCACGACGAGCATGGTACGGGTTATATGATCCTGTAGTATCTCGGGATCCGAGAGTAGTGCGCGAACGAACCTTGCCCCGTTGAGGATAGACCATGACAGGTTCCTCATATTCGCGACGTCGGATCGACGTGCCAGCTGCACCAAGGCGTCCAACCGCTCCGTCATGAATGTCTTCGTGCGCTGGTCTTCGACCATCGACACCGAGGTTCGGATCACACTCTCGACATCTGGCTCGATACGGACCCGGCGGCCGACAAGCTTTTCATTCTGCTCCTTCCAATTCGTTGTAGCGTGGATTTCGAGCAGCTTGGCTTCGTCTCCTACCAGGATGACACGGCGTTTGTGCGTGGTGATTAACGAATTCACTAGACCCATGATTTCGCCGAGGGCTCCTTCCTCGACGCGTTCGAGGTCATCGAAAATCAGGATGTAGTCAACGTGCCGGCGTGAGGCTTTCTTGGCAACCCAATCCAACGCTGTCTTGACGGCATCCTTAACTCGCAGGGCTTCACCGACACCCGTTACCACGGTTCCAGCGGCCTTTCCGATTGCGACTTCGTGAGGACTGGCCGCCCGGTGGATACGCTTTTCCACCTCGGCGGCTGACGTCGCCCCAAACAGGCTGACGAAGAGGAACGGGGTGCGGTAGTAACCCTTCTTCTTGGCAAGGTTCTGCCGCCCCGGTTCGTAGATCTCTTCGAGGAAATAGGTCTTTCCACTTCCCCACGGTCCTTCCACGAGAATCGCATGAGGAACCGGCAGGCTGTCAGCTTCCAGATAGGCGTCGATCACCGCCGTCGCGTGTTCGTTCGTCAAACCGAGCGTCTCCATTCTTCATCAGAAAGATTGGCCGATGAACGCGCATCGTTCTCTCCGATGGCTGCTTCTACTCAGAACGCGGCGAAAAGCAGACTATCTGTTTTCCACCCCCCCAGGCAGACACTGCAATGGCTCTATGAAGTATTCAGTTGATCCCCTAAAATGCCTCTCCTCAAGACAGTCACCTCATCCTCTTCTCAACAAGCCCTGTGACCAGCCTCCATTTACCGGCAACCTCCCCTCATCCAGTCCATTCTCCTGGTAAAATTTCTGCAACCGGCGGCGGCCGGCGCTTCCAGCCTGCAGGGGCAGGAAAGTCTCGGCGTTGCGGCGAAAGATGCGTTCCAGTTGCGCATCGGAAAGGCCGCATTGGTCGCGCAGGAATGCCTGCAGCCTTGTCACGTATTGTTCGTAGCCCTGTTCCTTGCCGAGCATGATCCAGTCGGTGCCAAACATGACATGCTCGGCTGACGGATCAAACGCGGTGATCCACCGCTTGAATGTGGCAGCGAGCCTGGCCTGGCTTTCGCGGGAGTCGTTCAGAGCTTCAGAGAAGTAGCTGATGTCCACGAAGATGCGTTGCCGCGGATTGGCCTTGATGTATTCGCCGAGAACCCATTCCCAGCTTGCTTCAGGCAGATCTCGTCCGGCACGCCCCGCCGATTTGATGTCGAACCTGCCGAAATGGGCAAGACAGATCCGCAAGCGCGGAAACTCCCGGAAAACAGGAAGCCAATATGCAGGGTCTGCCCGCAAGGCGTAGTTCGGGCCAGCTTCGTTGGAGGCATAGCCGTGCGCGATGATGGGCGCGTCAAGCTCGTCGCACATGACGTAGAGATCGCGCAAGGCTGCATCGAGCCGTTCGCTGGGGTCGAAACCCAGGGAGTTCACCACCCGCCGCGGGTAAGGCCCTCGATTGCCGGAGGCCCGGAACCCCATAGGAGGATAGAGCTTCACGCCCATGAACCCGTGGCGGGTCAGCGCGTCATGGGCAATCTGCAGCGAGCTCGCGCCGCCCTTGATGCGATGGATGACCTCGCGCAGGGGGTCAACGCCGATATAGCCATGGACGACAGGTTCGTTCTTTCGCGCCATGCGGGCCGAAATGATCCCCGTCACCTCAGCCTGTCGCGACAGGGGTGATTTGACGTCTTCATAGAGCCACTCATCCATGTCCACCAGCGCGGGGCAGAGCATGACGGGCTCGAAACCCTGCCGGCGCAGGTCGGATGACAATTGTTCGAGAAGAACGTGTCGGTAGGTTCGAAACAGCGCGAACCAGTTGAGATACGTGGAGATCATCCCCAATCCGGAGAAGGCGCGAACACTGGCATTGCGCGCCGTCGGCGCGTCCAGGCCGGAGGAGGAACGCCTGATCGTCGTCTCACCCAGCATGTATGTGAGAAACTTGCGATCTCCTTCGTCCTGGGCCTGCCTCGCCGCCGACTGCACGGCGCTGGTCCCGCTTCTCTGGTCGAGGGACAAAAGAAACGCAGCGGTGTCATCGATCGCTGACTCGCGTGCCGCAGTAATCGAGATGGCGGACTTTACGGGCTGTGCACGGCCCCTCAGATAGGTGATCTCCTGATCCGCCGTAGGCGCCTTGTTCGCGCCCACAAGCAGGAGAAAAAGCTGCAACAAACGATCCGTGACATCGGGATCCCGAACATCCATCAGACGTCCGGCTTGCTCCGGAAACTTCTCAAGGACGACCTCCTTGAGGAACCGGGTGGTCGCCAGATCGGATGCGTTGAATACGTGACAATGGATGTCGATGACGGGAACGCCATCGCCCGGCGCGATATAGTCATCACGTCTGCAACCAAGCATGCCCAGCGAAAGAACCGACCACTGGATAAACTCCCGCCGCAACATGGACAGCCTCATCTCCTGGGCGCCTGATGCCAATAAATTAGATGAGCCGGCAATTGAACGCAATATTAGATAATATTGCGTACTATTTATGCATTTACGAAGCTGAATAACACGATTGCTCCAGGCAGATTTATTTGCGCATCTATCACGGGAAGGGGAGCAAGCATATCTGCCGGCCCTGCCCTTCCAGGTTTCTACGTTTCTCTGTTCATCTATCCGCAGCCATCTCCCGCGCCAGGATATCCGTCGCGCGGTGATCCTCATCCACGCCGTCGATCAGGAACACCTCACCTTCCGAACTGGCGCAGCGTTTCGGCATGATCGCCTGATAGGCATCCGACCGATACCAGGCGTTGGCCGAGCGGCGATCCGGGAACGCCAGCACGATCAGGTCATCGGTGAAGGCGCCCTCAAGCTCCTGCTTTTCACCGCCGTGAATGATGAAACGGCCGTTGAAGGGCGCCAACGTCCCGTCAATGCTCTGCAGATAGTCAATGATTTCCGGTCCCATCCGGACATTGCGAAGGTGAGCTACAGCGTAGATCGTCATCATAAGTCTCCGTTACTACGATTGAAGGGATGGGCTGGCAGACGCTCTCGCCTCCAGCACAGCGAGTGCGGAGACCATGGCGGCCTGCCCCACCAGGAGGGTCCAACCGGTCGCGTTGGGTTCGATCAGCGCGCTGAGCGGCAGGAGAATGCTGACGGCAGACCAGAGGAAATTGCCCCAGATGATCAGCTGAACCGCCCAACGGGGGACACGGCGAGCCCTCGCGCAGACGGCCATGAACAGCGCGATCGGAAGGAGGCTTGCACCCGCCACGGTCAGCAGCGCCTCGGGGATCAGTGTCAGAGCCGCGATGGGACGCGAGGCGGTCACGAGCGCCACCCCCATGACAGCGCAGGATGCAGCATCCAGCGCGAGAAGTGTCAGGATCGATTGAGAATACCTGTTGTTCATCGTTTGCCTCATCGGTTGTCGGACATTCGGAAACCAAAGGATGGGGCAATCCTTGCAGCCTGGATGCGCAGCGTCGATTACGTCAGAGGTAATTGTTGGCAGCGTTCCGGCCTGTTAGCCTTGGGCCATGCTGAACGAACACACTCAATCAGCTGGCGATCTTTTGCGGGTCTGGCGGCAGCGCAGGCGCCTTAGCCAGCTCGCGCTTGCGGTGGAAGCTGACATCTCTCAACGCCACCTGAGCTTCGTGGAGTCCGGTCGCTCACAGCCGAGCAGGGATATGATCCTGCACCTTGCCGAGCGGCTTTCGATCCCGCTTCGCGACCGCAACGCGATCCTTGCAGCGGCAGGCTTTGCGCCGATCTATCGGGAGCGAAGTCTCGACGCGCCGGAACTGGATTCAGCAAGGGCAGCGGTGGAACAGATCCTGCATGGTCATGGGCATAACCCCGCGCTTGCAGTGGATCGCAACTGGACGCTTGTCATGGCCAACAAGGCTGTTGGCGTATTGTTGAAGGGCGTGGCGGACCATCTCCTCGCCGGCGAGGTCAACGTGTTGCGTCTCAGCCTGCACCCGGACGGTCTTGCAAGGCGCATTCTCAATTTCAGGGAGTGGCGGGCTCACGTTCTTGCGCGCCTCAACCATGAGCTCGATGTCTCTGCTTCACCTCGACTTGCGGCATTGCTGGAAGAACTGAAGGCCTATCCGATACCGCCTCACGCGCAATCATCCAGGCCTGCTCCGGCAGTGGGGAACGGGATCGCCGTACCCCTGACCATTGCGAGCGATGAAGGATCCCTCTCCTTCATCAGCACCACGACGGTGTTCGGCACGGCCGTTGACGTGACCCTTTCTGAAGTGACGATCGAAACATTCTTTCCAGCGACGCCGGATACGGCTTCAGCCATGCAAAAGCTTCTCGATGCCTCTTGATGCTACGCTCCAGGTTTACAGCCGAGCAAAACGGTAAACCGGGAGCACTGAAAACCACAGGGCCAGCACCCTTGGACACTGGACGACTCCAGGAAAAGTGGAAACCGGCTTTCCACCCCTCCATTGCGTTATAACAAGACATGGATCGTTTCAGCGGATCAGTGAAAACACTGCAGCGATCCATCTGTCCTGACTGTCCCTGTGGTTGCATTCCCGCACTCAAAGGGATGGCTACGGCAGCATCTGCTCGGCTTTGGTAAACCCATCCAGGCTGAAGGTGAAGGCAAGGTCGCGCCCATCGCGCGTCTTCAACGCGGCCACCAACTCCTTGCCCTTTCGCATGGCCTCCAGCCAAGCTCCGGCGGCTGGTGCGTCCGCGTAGCAGCCACCGAGGTCACAGCTGCGCCATGTCAGAGTTCCAAGCTCCACATTGTCGACGAGGACCCGCACCGGATCCGGAAGGCTGACCCCATAAGGCACGGTGAAGGCTGCTTTTGTCTCGGCCTTGCCGGCTACGCGATTGAAGGATGCGGTCGCCAATCTCTGCCCCTGATTACCCTGTGTCATGACCAGGCTCTGGGAGAATTCGCACAGCAACTCTTCAGGCTTCTGCTCGTTCGAGCAAGACATGAGCCACAAAGGGCGCGCCGGCGTTTCGCTCGCATTTGCAGGAGCTTGCTGGGCTTGTGCATTCACGCCGCTGAACATGGATATGGCAAGCACCAGCCCCAGAGCCGTTTTCATTCTCGTTTCATTCATGCTTCACACTTCCCCCTAAAAGCGCAGACTGAAATTCGCAGTTGCCGTGTGGCCCACCGTATCCTTGGTCCACTGGCCTTCGTAACCCAAGGTCAGACGCGCGGTGTCATCCTTGGAAAAAAGTGTCAGACCAGCATTCAGCCGTCCGGTTATATCGCCGATCTGACTGTAGTTGCGGAAGACGCCGTCTGATGAATCCGTACCAACAAAGGACGCGTTCACAAAAACATCATCCTTGCTGGCAAAGCTCACCCCACCGCGAACAAACGCCTGCAGTCCGATTGTCTCCGTCGGCTGCATCCCGATACCCAGTTCCAGCGATGGTGTGGCGGTCACAATCCACTGACGGGTTCTGTACAGATCCAGACCGTAGTCAGTGTTCCTTTCGGAACCCGCACCGGAGTAGAGATAGCTGGCGTCGAAATCCAGCGAAGGCTTGAGATAGGCCGGGCTGTCCTCTGACTGGAACCGGTAGGCTGTGCCCAGCCGGAGATTGGCTTGGCCGACGTGCTGCTTCGCATAGGCTAAACCTCCGATAACAGCGTCCCCACCAGGCAACCGGCCCGCGATATCGATAAAGCGCTGCGTCTCGTAGTGGGCCGTGCTTCCATCGAGAATACCATAGACCTCCCATGGCCCCTGGTACTTCGTCAGCGACACGCCCATTCCAAACCGCTTCCCTTCCGCGGAGAAATAATCGCCACTGGTCAGCTTGAAATCTTCAACGCGAGCGCCGAAACCGACATAGAGATCGTCGTTGATCGGCATGCGGACGCCACCGGTGAAGGCTACGGCACGGGTGTCCAGGCTGCGATACTCGAAGGATGGTTGGCGTTCAACCGAGCTTACGCCGCCATTGATCCACAGACAGCTTCTGTTGTCTTCGACCAGAGCGGCGAAATTGTTGTAACCGCAATCCGCCATGGTGCGTGTGAACCGATAGCCTGAATAAAGCGCATCCACCTGAGTGGCCGCATAGTCCTCCGACATCAGCTGGTCGACGGCATGAACCACCTGCTCACTGGTCTCCATGTTGGCGATCAACGCAAACATTGGTCCCATTGCGCTAGACCCTTGGCCGGTCAGGACACGGTTGATGTGCTGTGCCGCCAGGGTCTGGTTTCGGTTCATGCCCGACATCTGGAAGTCAGCCGTAGGCATCAGATCGATCGTGCTGCCATCACCAGTCGGACCATTGAGGCCGATCGAGTAGCTCATGACCGGCGTGCCGATTACCTGCGTTCCAAGATCGGCAGTCAGGCCGCCCGCATCGATCAACACCAGAGGCAGCGCCCGATCGAGCCTGTGCAGCACGGGACGTACTGTACCGGATATCGTCGCGTCTTCCGTTGCAATGATGAGGTCGCTGTCTCCACCGGCGGCGCCGCTTTGCAGGAAGTAGACATCCGGCGTGTAGGTCGCGGTGCTGCCAAAGCTGATCGACCCGTTCAGCATGGTCGTCTGGCTGACATTGCTGGTGACCTGAAACTCTGACGCCTGTGTTTCTTTCGTCAGACTGCTGTCTGCCAGGTAAGCCACACCACCCAGATACAAGTGCCCATCGATGTGCAGCAGGCCCTCTGCTCCCAGGTCCACCTGATCCTGTGCGTAAAAGGCAGCGCCCTCCGACACAGTCATCTCGTTCACACCGCCGCCCAGGTGAATGTCGCCTACTGCCCGTCCATGAAGGAGCACATGATCGGATCCACTCCCGCCGCTTATGATGCGGTTGTTGAACGCCATGAGGAAGCTGTCAGCAGAGAGTGAGAGTGAGTTGTCGGCGCCACCATCCATTACAATGGCGGCGGGACCCGCCGTGCTGCCCGCAGCACCGGCTCCATTGGGATCATCCTCATCCTCGCTGCCACCGATGATAACCCCATCGAGCGCTATATCGATGTTGTCGCCGCCATCGGAGCCAGCGGATTGCGCCATGACGGCGATACCGCGATTGCCGACCGCCAGAATGTTACCCGTCAGATTAAGGGCAATACTGCCGCCGCGCCCATCGCCGCCCGCCGTGTTGCGGTAGAGGGCATCAACTGAACCGCCGCCACCGCCGAGGCTCTGGACCAACACGCCCACGGCATCATCGCCGGTCACGACGACATAGCCTTCGTTGGTGAACTCGATGTCACCGCCGTCACCGGCGTTGTCCGTGGACAGGATCAATTCGATGGCAGAAGCATCCAAATCCGTGCCAACGAGCCCACCGCCGCCGCCAATGCTCTGGATCACGAACCCGTGGGACAGCCCTCCTCTCGTCGCGGTGTTCCCCGTGTTCGACAAGGCGATGTGACCACCATCGCCCGACGACCCGTCAGTGGCGCCCAATGTAATAGTCACCTGATCCAACCCTACAATATAGCTTTCTCCTCCACCGGCGCCGATGGATTGAACGATCTGCCCACTGGAATGGTCTCCGTCGGTATTGAGGTCGCCACTGAGCTCCAGCTCTACATTGCCGCCCGCGTTCAAGAAGGAGGGATCGGCGCCGAGAGTAATGCTGGCGGTACTATATCCACCCGCCTCCGGGTCGCCTACGACAACGAGCCGGCCACCGCCGCCGCCGATCGACTGGAATGTTCCTCCGCTCGACAGATGGCCGAGCGTCGTTACAGCGCCAGTCCGGCTCGCGGCCAGATTGCCGCCCGCCGCATCGCTGGTGTTGATGGCCCCCAGCATTGCCGAAATGGACGCCGTTCCACCATTGCCCTTCACGATCGTCGTTGCATTGCCGCCGCCGCCGCCAATGCTCTGCAGCATCATTCCCGAAGAGCGGTCGGAAGTGGTTGCGATCTCGCCTGTGTGCTGCTGCAGGATGTCACTGCCGAACATGCCGTTCACGGCGTCACCGCCCAGCTGCATTATGCTGGTGAGGATGATGCCGCGATTGGGTTCGGATCCTGGGGCATCTGTCACCGCGGCAAGGTCGAGGAACGTCTCCACATTGCCACCACCACCGTTCACCGACTGGCTGAAGACTGCCTGACTGCCGGCGCCCGTGACGAGTATGTCGCCAGTGCTGTTGACCTCGACGGTTCCCGCCGTTCCGTTGGAACCCTCACGAGCTCCAAGCACCGTGGAAATCGTGTAGTCCGCCGCCATCACCGCGGGGGTCGAGATCGATAGGCCGGCATTGCCACCTCCGCCGCCCACAGATTGAGCGAAGATGCCGTAAGCATTTTCGCCGCGGACATAGATCGTGCCGCTGTGATTGACGGTTACATCTCCACCATTGGAGCCATCGCCACCTGCACCACCTACCGCGAGCCTCGCATAGGACGTACCCTTTGCCTGCTCGACCAGCCCCGCAAGGGAAAGTGACGCTGCCATTCCGCCATTGCCGCCGCCGCCACCAACGGATTGGGCCAATATGCCGTAGGATCCGGAACCGCTGACATCGATAATACCGGTATTGGTGACGGTCACGTTGCCCGCAGCATTGCCGGATCCGCCCTCGCCGCCGATCATCAGAGCCATGGTGGGATCGGAACCGTTACCATTCCTCAAACCGGTGGACCCAAAGATGGATTGGCCGCCATTGCCGCCACCGCCGCCGATGGATTGCGCTATGATCCCATGCGCCCGGTCTCCCAGCGTGACGATTGTACCGTCGTTTTGGACCTTCACGGTCCCGCCCGTGCCGCCTGTACCGCCCGAGCCACCGAGGCCAAATTGCAGGCTACGCTTGGTGTTTGCCTGACTGTCAGCCCCACTGATCGCCATGATCGATTCAATGTCAGACCCGCTGCCGCCACCACCACCCACTGATTGGGCAAAGATGCCATGGCTCTGTTCGCCCTCGGTGAATATGAGTGCATCGGCACCATTGATGACTTCCACTGTGCCAGCGGTTCCACCCGTTCCACTAGAACCGCCGATCATTAGCGCATTGCGGGCGCTGTTGTCTGCGGTGCGGCCATTGATGATATTGGCAATCTGCTGGGCGTCACCGCCACCACCACCAACCGACTGGGCATAGATGCCGGCCGCCTGCTTCCCTGCCGTGCTGACCCAGCTATCGTTGGTTACCTTGACGTCGCCGGATGCGGCTCCCTCTCCGCCGCTACCACCGATCGACATCGTGGAATTGCTTGCAACAGTCGACCGAACGTTGACGACAACATTCTTGATCGCCCCGCTCATACCGCCGCCACCGCCGATGGATTGGGCAAGGATGCCGTGGGCGTTGTCTCCTAGTGTGGATACTTCACCGCCGCTATGGACCGTGACGTCACCTGACGTCATTCCGCTACCGCCGGAACCGCCGATATTAATGTCAGTTGTTGTGCCTGTTTCCGATCCCTTGATGGTCTGCACCGTACCGACAAGGGCACTGGTGCCGCCCTTGATCACGCTGCCGGTGCCGCCTGCACCGCCTACGGACTGCGCAAAGATTCCAATCGCACGGGCGCCTTCCGTCCCGACACGAGCCACACTTGTGACTTCGACATCACCCGACGTTCCGCCTGTTCCGCCTTCACCGCCAATGTTTACTGAGAAAGATGTTCCCGTGCCTGCCGTCCCGCCAACGCGCCCGGCATTGCCGCCGCCGCCGCCGACCGACTGCGCGAAGACGCCATAGGAATCATCACCAAGCGTATAGAGAAGACCGGCGGCCTCGGCCGTAACATTCCCGGCGGAACCACCTTCACCACCTTGAAGACCTACTTTTACAGCGTAGGTATCTCCGTCTTTTCCTTCTTCCTCTGCAGCAGCTGTCAGCGACACTGATACCGAGGAGGAGTTGCCGCCGCCGTTGCCGATCGACTGCGCAAAGAGGCCGTGGGAGCGTGCGCCATTCGTTATGACATCGCCGTTGCTGCGGGCGAAAACATTGCCGGCACTCCCGCCGATCCCGCCGACCCGGCCGATCTTGATGTTGACGTTGCCGCCGTCAGTGCCTGTCCGCAGGAAGTTGTAGCCGGCATTGCCGCCGCCACCGCCGATGGACTGGGCGAATATCCCATGAGAGTCGTCGCCCAGGGTGACGACGTCTCCAACATTGGCAAGATTGACCTTGCCGCCGTTGCCCCCGTCTCCCGTACCGCCGCCGATGGCCAGGCCAAAGGCCTTGTTGTCGGATGAATCACCGGTAGCTGCTATCAGGCCGAGGCTGAGGACGGCGTTGCCGCCGCCACCGCCAACCGACTGTGCAAAGACACCGGAACTGCCGTCTTGAACCGTAACGATGTTGCCGAAGTGCTCAACCTCTACATCACCGCCATTCCCAGCATTGCCGGCAGAACCACCAATGGCGATCACCGCGCCATTCACCGTCTTCTTGTCGCCGCCACCACTGCCACCGTCATCTGGTGAATCAACACTGTCGACCTTGTCGGTTATGTTGCTGCCCACTTTGGCGTCGACGCCGTCGTGCACCACGTCCTTGCGGTCGTCCTTTGAACCGCCGTTGCTACCCGATCCTGTTGTCTTGCTGATGCCGATAGCGGCATTGATGCCGGCATCACCGCCACCGCCACCGATACTGCTGGCCTCAATGCCATGGGCGCCGATGCCGTCAGTATATATCATGCCAGCAGACTGAAGCTCAGTTCCGCGAACGACACGCACGTTCCCGGCATCACCGCCGCTCACCCCGAACCCGCCAATTCCAATCGCCACGGGGGTGCTGTCCTTGGTGCCCACAGCCGCGATGTTCATGCCGCCTGTACCACCGCCTCCGCCCACCGACTGGGCGAAGATGCCACGGGCGTGATAACCTCGCGTGAAGATGTCGCCAGTGGAAATGACCTCGACGTCTCCTGCGTCTGCGCCCACGCCGCCGTGGCCACCAAGTCCTGCGACAACGCTGAGATCCGTTGCGCCGCCGGTGCTTTCAGAACTGCCCCAGTTGAAGTGCCCGGTCACGTTCAGCGCGCCATTGCCGCCGCCCCCCGCAATCGACTGGGCAAGGATGCCGTGCTTCCAGTTTCCTTCGACAACGATGGTTCCGGCGTGATCAACCATGACGTCGCCGGACACACTTCCCGCGCCGCCAAAGCCGCCGATACCGAAGGTGATCGAGGGAACCTTGCCGTCCTTGTTGATCGCGACGCCGCCGGAAACGTTCAGGCCGCCATTGCCGCCGCCGCCGCCAATGGATTGTGCCAGCACGCCAGCTGAACCCTCGGTCTCGGGCATCTCCTCGCCCTTGAACATGCCGAGATCAACAAGAAGCGTCTTCAGGCCTTTCGATTCCACCATCTCTTCCATGTCATCGATGATGGCGTCACCAAAGATATCCCGCAGCTTCTCCTCGAAGCTCTCCTCATCATCAGGAGCCACCAGATTCGCGGGATCTGTGGTTACTTCAATGTCGGCGCGCGCGGTGACGGTCACGTCGCCCGCACGCCCCGCATTGCCGCCCATGCCGCCAACGCCGACGATCAACGATGTGTCTGAGACCAGGCCGCCGCTGACGTTCAGGCCGCCATTGCCGCCGCCGCCGCCAACCGACTGCGCCAGAATGCCGGAGCGTCCGGTGCCATGCGCCCGAATGAAGCTCCCTTCAGCGACGTCTACATCAACGGTCGAAGCATCGCCGCCAACCCCGCCGAAACCACCGACGCCCACCAGAACACCGTAGGACTTGGAGTCGGTTTGACCCGCGCCCGGTTTGCTGCTGATGGCAAGACCGGCGCTGACGTTGAGCCCACCCTCGCCACCGCCGCCGCCGATCGACTGGGCGACGAGACCGTTCGCACCCTTGGTTTGATTGATCGTGACCTCGTCGCCGTCGATGGTGCGCGGCAACGCGATCAGGGTACCGCTGTAGGAGACGCTGACCGCACCGGCATCGCCGCCGCCGCCGCCGAAACCGCCCACGCCTGCAGCGATTGAAAAGATCGATTCAGATCCACTCGGCTTTTCCAGTGCGAGCGCGCCTGAAATGTTGGTGCCGCCGACGCCACCGCCGCCGCCGAGGCTCTGGGCCATGAGGCCATGGGACCGATCGCCGAAAGTATTGACCGAGCCGATCACATCCAGCGTCACAGAACTGGCATCGCCGCCCGCACCGCCGAAGCCACCGACTCCCAGCGCGACAGCTGCCCCGCCCTTTCCGGTAAGATTGACGGAACCGCTGACGTTCATTCCGCCTGTGCCGCCGCCACCGCCGACCGATTGCGCAAGCACCGCCATACTTCGGTCGCCGCGCGTGGTGATGCTGTCGTCGTCTGCTACGCGAACAATGCTTTCGACGGCCCCGCCGTTGCCGCCCCCGCCACCGAAGCCACCAAGGCCGAGCGTGGCAGCTCCACCGTTTTCCTGGGAAAGATTTACAGCACCGGAAACGTTGATGCCGCCATTGCCGCCGCCGCCACCCAAGCTCTGCGTAACGATCGCCGAACTCCGGTTCCCGAAGGTAAAGACCCCGCCGGTAACGTTGGACGCAGTCAAGGCGCCCGCATCAGCGCCATCTCCACCGAAGCCGCCAACGCCAAGTCCCACCGCCGCACCCGTCTGGCGCTCCAGGGACACAACGCCGGTGACGTTAAGACCACCGTTGCCACCACCACCGCCAAGGCTTTGGGTGAGGATGCCGACGGACTCGTGCCCCTCGGTCTGCACATAGCCGGCAACCTTATGATCAACTGAACCGGCTACACCGCCGCCACCTGCAAAGCCGCCGATGCCGAGGCCCAATGCACCCGAGTAATCCTTCGCGACCGACAGCCCGGCTGAGATGTTGATCCCGCCATTGCCGCCGCCGCCGCCAAGGCTCTGCGCCACAACGCCGGCGGAACGGTCGCCCGTGGTCAGGACTTCGCCGGCAAAGATACCGGTTACATCGCTGGCATAGCCACCGTCACCACCAAAACCACCGACCCCGATCGCGGCCGCACCCGACTTCTTTCCGCCAACACTGACCGCGCCGGTGACATTGAGACCGCCGTTGCCGCCACCACCGCCCAGCGATTGGACCAGGACCGCAGTTGCATCTTCGCCCCGCGTCGCAATGGTGCCTTTGACGTCACCAAACGCTGTTCCAGCATTGCCGCCCGAGCCACTCATTCCGCCGAGGCCGAAGCCGACGGAACCGCTGCCCTCGCCCGCAAAGCTGATTGTACCGGTAACGTTAAGGCCGCCGTTGCCGCCACCGCCGCCCAGCGACTGCACGACGACGCCGCTCGACCGGTCTCCAAAGGTGCGGACATCACCGGCTAAAATACCTTCGACGTCTGCGGAATTGCCACCATCGCCACCAAATCCACCAATGCCGACGCCCACCGCTGCAGAACCGGTTCCAGCAAGGCTGATTGCACCGCTGACGTTGAGACCGCCATTGCCGCCGCCTCCGCCAACGGACTGCACCGTGAATGCCGATGCATCGGCACCTATCGTCATGACATTGCCAGTCATCCGGCTGACCGCCGTGGAGGCGTCGCCACCTCCACCACCGCTTCCGCCAAGCCCGACCGCAATTGCACCGCCACCGCTGCTGCTGAGGTTCACCGCGCCGGAAACGCTGATACCGCCGTTTCCACCCCCACCGCCGGCCGACTGGACAAGAACACCGCCTGAATTGTCGCTAACGGTCAGCACGTTGCCTTCGATGGTGCTTTCCGCCTTTCCCGCGTTGCCCCCGTCGCCGCCGCTGCCGCCGATACCGACCGAGACGCCGCCGGAACTCGTGGTGGAAGCCGTCACCGTGCCGGAAACATTGAGACCGCCATTGCCGCCACCGCCGCCAAGCGACTGCACCACAACGCCGGAGGAACCCTTGCCAACCGTTGCAACATTGCCGACGAGCTCGGACTCTACGTCGCCGGCGTCACCGCCACCGCCGCCCGTGCCACCAAGGCCCACGGAAGCGCCGAACGCTCCGGCTTGCGACATTGCTACGGCTGCCGAAACATTCATCCCGCCATTGCCGCCACCACCACCGACGGATTGCACGAGGAGACCGGTTGAGTCGGCGCCAATGGTCAGAAGATTGCCGGTTACGTTGCTGGTGACCGTCCCGCCATTGCCTCCGGTTCCACCCCGCCCGCCGATGCCCACGCCGATCGCGCCGGACCCTGCTCCTGCTCCAGTACCTGCGACGGAAACATTGAAACCGCCACTGCCGCCGCCGCCGCCAATTGACTGTGCCACGACAGCTGCCGATTGCGCACCCCTGGTCACCACGCTGTTTTTGACCGTCAGGTCGACGGCACCGCCGTCGCCACCACCAGCGCCACTTCCACCAAGACCGACAGAGATCGCCCCGGCGCCAGCGCTCGATCCTGAGACAGTTGGGGTGACATTGAAACCGCCACTGCCGCCGCCGCCCCCAACCGACTGGGCAAGGATGCCGATCGAGGCGCTGCCACGGGTCTCTACAAAGGCCTCGGTGCGGGCTGTAACGGTTGAGCCGTCACCTCCGCCAGCACCACTGCCGCCCAGGCCTACACCGATCGAACCCGATCCGGCACCCCCGAAGGACAGGGCCGCGCTGACATCGAAACCACCGTTGCCGCCACCGCCGCCAATCGACTGCGCGACGAAACCAGAGGACGAATTCCCCGTGGTCAGGATCCGGCCCGTCGAGATTGCATTCACCGCTCCGGCGTCGCCACCTCCGGCTCCGCTGCCGCCAAGGCCGACGCTGATGCTGCCGGCACTGGCGCCCGAACCGCTGATGGTTCCCGAGACATTGAAGCCGCCATTGCCGCCACCGCCGCCGATCGACTGTGCCACGACACCCGACGAGCGAGCGCCCGATGTCGAAACAGAACCGTTGTTGGTGAGCGTCACGGTTCCCGCGTCGCCTCCAGATCCGCCGCCGCCGCCAAGGCCGACGCTGATTGCACCGCTGCCCGCTCCCGATCCGCTAATTGTCCCGGAAACGTTGAACCCACCGTTACCGCCGCCACCGCCGACCGACTGCGCAAGGATGGCAGTTGAATCGGATTTCTCGGTTGTCACATCGCCGTCGACTGTTGCAAGGACCGTCCCGCCAACTCCGCCCGTGCCACCGGAGCCACCGAGGCCGACTGAAACAGCCCCGCTTGCCGAGCCCGCGCCCGTCAGCGTGCCCGATACGGAGAATCCGCCGTTACCGCCACCGCCGCCAATCGATTGAACAACCACACCGGAGGAACGCTCGCCTTTGGTCAACACGTCGCCGTTGATCGCTGCAATGACTGCGCCGCCTGCGCCGCCGGCGCCGCCAGAGCCGCCGAGCCCTACCGAAACAGCGCCCGCGCCTGTGCCACCGCCGGCAGCACCGGCTGCCACCGAGAAGCCGCCATTACCGCCGCCGCCACCCACCGACTGGATCAGTATCGCGCCGGAGTCATCGTTTTCCGTGAGAACGGCCGCGTTTATTCGGGCGTTGACCGCTCCGCCAGCACCGCCACCGCCGGCGCTACCACCAACGCCTACATTGACGGCCCCCGCGCTCACCCCTCCACCGGCACCGCCGGCGGCAACGGTGTAACCGCCATTACCACCACCACCACCGATGGACTGCGCAATAACACCTGTAGAGAATTGGTTCGTGGTACGGATGAGATCGCCTGACGCGATCAGATCGACAGCGCCGCCAGCACTCCCGGCCGCCCCGCTGCCGCCTACGCCGACATTGATGCTGACTGCATTGCCAGCAGCTGCAGAGAAACCGGCGGCAATGCTGCCGCCACCGTTACCGCCGCCGCCGCCAACGGATTGAGCCAGGAGGCCAACGGAATGGCTGCCCGTGGTGGTGACATTGGCATCGGTATAGACGCGAACACGACCACCCTCACCGCCGTCGCCGCCAGAGCCGCCGACGCCAACGGAAACATTGCCGGAGAACAGGACAGACCCACCACCGGAAGCAGCAACGGACAGACCGCCATTGCCACCACCGCCGCCGATCGACTGGAAGATCATGCCGGCAGAGCGGGTACCTGTTGTCAGAACGTCGCCTGAGAAGCCCGACGCCACGAGATTGCCGTTCCCGTCCAACGTGCCGACGCGCACTTCGCCACCGACGCCACCCTTGCCGCCGGAACCACCGACGCCAACGGCCAATGATGCGTTTACAGGTCCTGCCGAGGCGGCCGCGGAAATCGCGTACCCGCCATTACCACCACCACCGCCGATCGACTGGAGAAGAATGCCTGCAGCATCTGCGCCACCGGTCTGGACGGATGCATCGCCCTGGCCTGTCAGGATGACAGTGCCACCCGCGCCGCCATCTCCCGCTTCGCCGCCGACTGATATGGACGCAGCGCCAAACGCGCCTGCGGCTACACTGACGGCGCCGCCACCATTGCCGCCGCCGCCGCCAACCGACTGCGCGAAAACGCCGGTTGAGCGATCACCGGTGGTCTCAATCAGGGAAGCGTAACTGGGATCGGTATTGGACAGAGTGACGTTGACCGTCCCACCGGCTCCACCCCCACCGCCCGTGCCGCCAATTGCAACGCCGGCAAAGGCGCCAACCGCTCCAGCGGAACTGCCATTGCCGCCGCCACCGCCGATCGACTGGGCGAGAATGCCCATCGCATCGCTGCCGCGCGTCCTTATGATACCATCGTTGGTTACGTTGACTGTAGAGCCCTTGCCGCCAGCCGCGCCACTACCTCCCACGGCGACCATGCCGCCCGTGTTACCGCCATCACCTCCGCCACCGCCAATCGACTGAGCAACGATGCCTCGTGCTGCTTCGCCTCGCGTTTCGATGTAACCGTAGTTGCTGACGGATACGGTCGAACCATCGCCACCTTTGGAACCGTTGCCACCGACGCTGATCAGACCGGATGCCTGCGCCCCCTCACCGCCGGAACCGCCGATCGACTGCGCCAGGACGCCGTCGCCAAACTTGCCTCCGGTAACGATCGATCCTCTGCCGCTAATCTGGACTGATACTGCACCGCCGGATCCGCCGTTTGACCCAACACCACCCATCGCCAGTGCAACAAGCCCGGCCGCCGCTCCGCCTTCGCCGCCGCCGCCGCCGATCGACTGCGCGACAATGCCACGCGATGCATAACCACGCGTTTCGATGGCGCCGCCATGCGAAACGTTGACTGCACCACCGTTGCCGCCATTGTCAGCCGCCCCAATGAGCGAGACCAGCAGATTACCGCTCGTTCCGGCCGAACCGCCCGTACCGCCGATCGATTGGGCCAGAATGCCGTGAGAAAATCTTCCTTCGGTTAGTATCCCTGCGCCGGCAAACGTATTGACGTCCACCTGACCGCCGTTACCACCGTAGCCGCCGCTTCCCGCCTGCCCGACGAGTCCCCACTGTGACCCGCCGTTGCCGCCGTTGTTGCTTACGCTGAGTGCGTATATGCCGTGAGCATTGGTGCCGTTTGTAAAAATCCCGCCATGTTGATTGACCGTAACACGGCCACCATCCGAAGAATGGCCTCCGGTACCACCTCCGGGCGCGGCGAACCCGCTGCCGCCGTTACCTGCCTTGCCGCTGCGGCTATAGGCAAAAATGCCGTGATGGTTGTCACCCGTGGTCTGAATAGTGCTGGACTGGGCTTGAGTGGCGATGACGCGGCCACCGGCCCCGCCGTCGCCGCCGTCACGCCCGTCCCAGAAGCTTAAATAGGAGTCACCACCACTACCACCGTTGCCTCCAACGCTGCCGATTTCCCACCCGATTTTTGTACCGGTATTAACGTTCTGCGTCAGTGTTTTTTCGTTCAGGGGACCAGCGGCCCCATCACCACCCGAGTTCGGCGGCACCACCAACGCGCCATCCCGGCCGTTGCTACCGTTGTTGCCGTAAACAACCTGCTTGACCCCGTCGGCGCCCACCACCTCCTCTGGCGGCGTGACGGATCCTGGCGTATCGGCGCCGGCAAAGCCGTTGTTGAACTCGACCGTGGTCTGGCCCAGCGCAAAGGAAATCGGTGCAGCGGCGAGCGCATTTGCGACGATCGCATCGCCGTTTGAAATTGCAGTAATTTGAAATTCAAGCGGGGGATTGTCGTTATTGTAGAATTTCTCACCAACCGTTTTGACAAGGAAAACGTAACCGTCGGCGGTCCTGACGAAGGCTGTATTGCCCGCTGTGGGCGTTCCGACAGGATCGACGATCAGCGCCGCGACCGTCGTTGCCGTGTTGGTTATCGGATTGGTGACTTGCGCACCAACCTGGGAAGTGGCTGAAGGAGCCGGCGGGGGATCATCTGCCAATACTTCGGAACTGCAAAAGGCGAAAAAAAAGGCGATTGCGGTCGCCAAAAGGGGAATGAAACCGACAGAATGGAGAAAGCCACCTGGCTCTCCGGTGCTCCGCGCGAGAACTCTTCGTATAAAACCGGCAGCAGTTCGCTGCGCGGCATCGGCCAAGCCTGCCACCGTTCCCATGCGTAGACTCCCCACGCAGCCCCTCTAGTTAATTGAGATTACAGTTATTAACCATAATCACAACACCCAGTTGTGGTAGATGCGCAGGTTGTCCACCTCGTATCCCCCCAACTGAGCGGCAGATTTCCGGCTAAGAAGAGGCCCCGAGGCACATGAAAAGAGTGGATGCTGGCTCCAGCGCCGATAGACTAGGCAGGCAAACTTCTGATTCGCCCGTGAGGCAGGGCGTAACCCTTTCGTTTTGTTGACTGTTGTCTAGGACCGTCGGCGTCGTAAGTGACACCCGCGAGCTACAAAGCAACGCTGCACGGTGTGACTTCCGGAGCTCGGCACAGGCTGAAAATAAGCTCAGGCATGAAATGAAAGAGGCCCGGTCGCCAGACCGAGCCTCTTCAACTTACGCGCGAAGTTGCGACCTGCGGGTACTTCCGTCCGTCAGACCTCAAGCAGTCGATAAAAAGAGGTATTCGGTGCGGACATCCAGAGCTCTGTGCGCAGCGGCTCCGGTCCATATTCCTCTGCGCTGGGCACATCTGATGCAAGCTCCACTTCGCCCGGATAGGCGCCTGGAAGCGATGACCCGTCGAACAACGAGAGCGTGTCGTCCTCCATCGCAGAGCCGAGCCATGGCAAGCCCGTACCAACAAAGGCGCCTGCGTCCTGGTCCCATTCAAGATCCAGGGCCTGCTTTTGCATCGGCAGCGGGATGAAACACTCATAGAGACAAACCGAGCGCCGTGCCTCAACATGACCGCCGCGGCTTGCCATGATCCGGATCGACGCGCCATCAGTCTGCGCCAGTTCGACCAGCGCCGGATTGGAGCAAGGGCGCTCAAGGCGCTGGAGCTTGCGGAAGTTGGTCAGCCGCTCGGGACCGGGTGTGTTGTCTGAAAGGAAAGACAAGAGCAGCGACTTGGCCTCCCCGATATGGGTTCCTAGAAAGCGATCCTTGATCTTGTCCCACAGTTTCTCGAACAAACCGATGTCCTGGCCCTTCACCGCCTTCTCACGCAGCTTCTCAAGAGCGTTCAGGGAAAGAGAACCGTTCCAGCGATATCCTTGAATATTCAGAACGTCCATGAAGATATCCAATTCTATTATAGCAATATTGGATATCCACTAGATCAAAGCCAGCAATATACCTGTGCTCAATGTGACATAGCAGGATTGTACTGCCTGACACCGTATACTGTCACTCATACAAAAAAGCCCGCGATGATTTTCGCGGGCTTTTCCTGGAGTGCTTATCGGCGGGTATCCCGCTCGCGCTTTCCTGGCTTTTCCTTCTTGCGGAAGGGTTTGGCCGCCGCGGCATCGTCCCGAGCCGGGCCATCCGCATGGCTGGCGCGCTTGCGGGGCTTCGCGGAGCCCTGATCGTCGCGATCGCCGCGGCTCGGACGCTCGTCACGGCCTTCTTCTCGTCCACGATACTCGCCGCGCGGGCGGTCGTCCGACGGGCGATCATCGAACTTTTTCCGGTAGGGCTTTGGTTCCGACCGGCGCGTGAGATCCGGCGCGCCCTCAAGCTGACGCACGGTGATGCCGCGCTCCAGCGTCATGTTCTTGCCGAGCGCCTGCATGAACGTATCGACGTGATCGGCAGCGATTTCGACGAATGTCTCATCCGCCTGCATGCGGATTGCGCCAATCTCGGCCTTGGAAAGATTGCCGTTGCGGCAGAGCATCGGGATCAGCCAACGCGGCTCTGCATTCTGCTTGCGACCGACAGACACCGAAAACCAGACGGATGGTCCGAAGCTTTCGCGGGGGGCGCGGCGGGCAGCACCTTCGCCCTCGGCGCGCGCCTTGCGGTCTGGATAGCCAAGCGACACCTCGATCAGCTCTTCAGGCGCCGAATGCTTCGTGCGGTAAAGCCGGATGAAGGCAGCCGCGAGCTTGTCGGCCCCGTGCGTCTCAACCAGCGTCTGAATAAGCGCCTGTTCTTCCTCGCGGGTTTCCTCCTGCAGGATCGGATCGGCGAGCAGCCGCTCGTCATCACGGCGCAGTACTTCGTCCGCTGAAGGCGGATGCGCCCACACAGCGGTGATGCCTGCGCCGCCCAACAGGCGTTCAGCCTTGCGACGCTGGCTGGTCGGCACGATCAGCGTGCTGATGCCCTTGCGCCCTGCCCGGCCCGTACGGCCGCTGCGATGAAGCAGCGTTTCCGAATTCGTCGGCAGGTCGGCATGGATGACCAGATCGAGGCCAGGCAGGTCGATGCCGCGTGCCGCGACGTCGGTGGCGATACAGACGCGGGCGCGACCATCGCGCATGGCCTGCAGCGCGTGGTTGCGCTCGGTCTGCGACAGCTCGCCGGAAAGAGCCACAACGGCAACATTGCGGTTGTTGAAGCGCGCCGTGAGATGGTTCACCGCTGCGCGGGTCGAGCAGAAGACGATTGCCGTCGGCGCTTCGTAGTAGCGCAGAACGTTGAAGATGGCGTGCTCGCGATCCGAACCGGCAACCATCAGCGCACGGTACTCGATGTCGACGTGCTGCTTGCGCTCGGACTCAGTCTTGATGCGGATGGCATCGCGCTGGTACTGCTTGGCGAGCTTGGCGATGGCAGCAGGCACCGTGGCTGAGAACATCAGGGTGCGCCGTTCAACCGGCGCTTCCTCCAGGATGAACTCCAGATCCTCGCGGAAGCCGAGGTCGAGCATCTCGTCGGCTTCGTCCAGCACAACGACCTTCAGCGCAGAGATATCGAGCGCATTGCGGCGGATATGGTCGCAGAGACGCCCCGGCGTGCCTACAACAATATGGGCCCCACGTTCCAGCGTACGGCGTTCGGTACGGATGTCCATGCCGCCGACGCAGCTTGCGATCACTGCGCCCGTCTCTTCATAGAGCCATTCGAGTTCGCGCTTCACCTGCAGCGCCAGCTCGCGCGTCGGAGCGATGATGACGGCAACCGGTGTCGCCGCACGGCCGAAGACTTCACTCTCCTCAAGCAGCGTCGGCGCCATGGCGAGGCCGAAGGCCACCGTCTTGCCGGAGCCTGTCTGGGCGGAAACCAGTGCATCGGAATAGATCAGCGCGGGATCGAGCATCGCTTCCTGGACCGGGGTAAGCGTATCGTAGCCGCGTTTTGCCAACGCTCGCGCAAGCGCAGGAACAGCGGCATGGGTATCAGTCATAAAACTTCACTTTCGGAGTTCGCACATCAGCGTGCGGAAAGCTGCGACGCGCGCAGCAAATGTTGCGCTGTTCCTATTTACTCTGAAGGCCAATGTCAAAGCAGATCAGTGATTCTGCCCCGGGCTTTTCAGCCGCATCAGTGGTCCAACTGCCATCCGCCAGACCATGATTTGACAAGTCAATGTCGCGGCTGGAAGCCAGATCTTAAGACTTTCGCGGTTAGCTGACGAAAGATTCGAGATGCTTGGCAGTTTGGGCTTGCTCAAGAGGCCAAAAGCCGCTCTTAAGATATCAGCATATCTAGCCCGAATGTAATGGTCATGCAGAACAAACTCGAAAACCTCGCCCAATTGATGCGTGACGAGCAGCGTAGGCTGCTGGAAGACGCAGCAGAGAGCGGCCGTATACCTGCCGGAAATGCGCTCCAGCGTATCGCCTATCTGGAACTGAACATCGCTGCGATCGAAAATATCCTGATCGAAGAAAAGTAAGACTCAAGAATATCAAGGGACCGAGCGCTTCAGCTTTCGGTCCCTTTTTCGGTTGGAAGACGGCCCCCATAAGGCGGCCTGCCTGCTCTTCCAGTGCACTATTTCGCCGGGCAGCTGTTCGTCGGCGCAGCCTTCACGATCGGGAAGCAGTCCTTCCATTCTGCCGTGCGCGGCGGCCATGGCGTCAGCATTTCCGGATCTTCTTCGAGTTCCAGAACGCCCAGCGCCTGAAGATCCTTCACGCGACCGTCGAGATATTCCTTGATGACCGTGATCTTGCCGTCCTCTACGTGCGCGACCCAGACGTCATTTACGACCTGCCTGTTGCCCCGCTGAAAAGTGCGGAACTGGACTTCGGCAGCGACTCGCCCGGCCGCCTCATCAATGAAGAAGGCATCAGTCGGGAAATAGATGCTCGTATCCTTGGCGGCATTACAGAAGGCATCGAGATCAGCCAGTACGGCATCGAGCCCCTGCACCCGGCTTGTCGGATAGGAAAAATCAACATCATCAGCCATCGCGTTCTTCATGGCGTCGCGATCGCAGTTGGCCCAGGCTGAAGCCACGTCGAACACCAGGTTCTGCATCGTCGCGCGGGCCGATCCCTCAGGTTCCAGCGGGCCATTGAATGTAACATTGCCGCGTACTTCGCCTGCAGACGCGCTCACGGAAAGCGCCATCAGCAGCGCAATTGCGGTAACCCCTCTACGCACTCAAGTTCTCCTTGATTCAATCAGCCCCGCTTCAACTGTGTCGCCGGGCCAAAAAACTGTCAATCTGGTTTCAGCGATGAGAAAGTAGGCAGCCGCCCAAGTATTTGGCAGCGATAGCTTCCACGATGTTGCAATAGTCATCGGGAACACCCACCGTATATTTTCATATCCGCTGACGGTTTCCCTTCGCCGGAAAAATGTTCTAAGGGTGCACCAACGCCTTTGCGATAGAGAAGACCATGCAGAAGAAACTCGAAACAGTCGCCAACGCCATGCGCGAGGAGCAGCGCAAGCTGCTCGAAGAGGCCGCTGCCCTTGGCCAGATCCCGGCCGGAAACCGCCTGGAGCGGATCGCTCAGCTCGAGCTCAACATCGCGGCAGTCGAGAACACGCTCGACGAGCACGAGTGATCCCGCGAAAATCTGCGCGGTAAGGCAATGAGCTAGGCAGGTGAGCAATAGCGCCCCCGTCACCCTCCTGAAGATCGGCATCGTCGTTATCGGCGCCGGACAGGCTGGATTGTCGGCGGCGTATCATCTGCGCAGGCTCGGTCTTTCGCCGTGGCGCGATTTTCTGGTCCTCGATCACGCGCCACAGCCGGGCGGCGCCTGGCAGCATCGATGGCCGTCGCTCACGCTATCCACGGTGAACAAGATCCACGACCTTCCGGGCCTGGGGCTCACGGAAGCGATAGACGTCACCTCCACCGATGTTCAGGCATCGAGTGCCGTCCCGGCCTACTTTGCCGCCTATGAGAAGAAGTTCGACCTGCGCGTGCTGCGTCCCGCCCACGTGCAGGTGGTTTGCGACCGGGGAGAACGGCTCCGCGTCGAATCTGACAAGGGCCTCTTTTCCGCTCGCGGCATCATAAACGCGACCGGCACGTGGGAAACGCCGTACATCCCGGAAGTTGCAGGCGCCGAGCGTTTCCAGGGGCTGCAACTGCACACAAGGGACTATCGCACTGCCGATGCGTTTAGCGGAAAGCACGTCGTCATTGTCGGCGGTGGCGTCTCCGCGATACAGCTACTGGACGAGATTTCGCGGGTTACGACCACCACCTGGGTGACGCGGCGTGAACCGCAGTTTCTGGACCAGCCCTTCACACCGGAACTGGGTCGGGCCGCCGTCGCCAAGGTGGAAGAGCGTGTGCGGCAGGGTTTGCCGCCAAGCAGCGTTGTTTCCGTGACGGGCATACCCAGATCACCCGCGATCGACGCGATGCGCGAACGCGGCGTGCTCAACCGCCTGCCGATGTTCTCCGAGATCACCGAGCATGGCGTGCGCTGGGAAAACGGCTCCGAGATGAAGGCCGACGTTATTCTCTGGTGCACCGGCTTCCGCAGCTCGCTCGATCATCTCGCGCCCCTGCAGCTGCGCAACGAGGACGGCGGAATCACCATGACCGGCCGCCTTGCCACCCAGGTTGCCAAGGATCCGCGCATACACCTCGTAGGCTATGGACCTTCCGCCTCGACCATCGGCGCCAACCGCGCCGGCGGTGTAGCCGCGCGCGAACTGGCGTCCCATTTGGGCCTCATAGCGAATGCGAGCGCAGGTTAACGGTTACGGCTTCTGTATATAACCGGCAGCGGGGACATTATGTCCCATAGTAACTATGCCCATCAGGCATCATTTCGCCACTTTATTAGCCGACTTGCATAGCGTGTGTGCCAGCGACGGGTTTACCAGTCCCGCAACAGCCACACGCAAGAGGAGCGCCGTCCATCCGACGGCATATATTGATCGTTCTTCCGTGACCGGCATGACCCGGCACGCCTGAATGTGGAGGTTTCTATGTTAGCCAGGTTCTGTCACTCGTGTGCAGGGCCCCGTCCTTCCGCCGCCCGCCGTTGTCCGTGGTGCATGAAGGCTTATGATGCACCCAAAGGTGTTCCCGAGCACCTCTACGCGAGCTTCGAGGGAGAGGAGGAACTTCCCGGCGAGGCTGTCGCGAAATCCGGAAAAAAGTCCCGCCGGTAGCCTTCACAGGAAGGCATGCAGCGCTTGAGGCGGTCTACCGTCTGATACGCTGCTGGATCAGGAGATAAAGCTGCTCACCTGCTGGCAGGGCCTGAGCGGCTCTAGAAATGGGCCGGCCAAGCGCCGGCCCTTTGCTTGCAGCAAGCAGTTTAGAACACAGGCGGGAACGGACGTCCGCCGCGATCGAGCGTGATCCAGCGAGTCTCCGTGAACGTTTCCAGCGACCAGCGCCCGCCGTGCTTGCCCAGACCGGAAGCCTTGATGCCGCCGAAAGGCACGTGCGGCTCGTCGTTCACGGACGAGCAGTTCACGTGGCAATTGCCGGTGTCCAGCTGGTTGACGATCGCAAGCGCCCTCGCCTCGTTCTGCGAGAACACACCCGCGGACAGACCGTACTCAGTATCGTTGGAGATCTGGATCGCCTCCTCGTCCGTGCGGAACGGGATTACCGGAACGACAGGTCCAAAGGTCTCTTCCTGGTAGATCTTCATGGCGGGGGTGACACCCGTCAGGATCGTCGGCTCAACGAAGCGGCCTTCGATCTTGCCGCCGAGCACCACCTTGGCGCCCTTGGCAATCGCGTCCTCCAGCTGTTCCTTGACCTTGCCCACCTGCTTGTCGTTGATGAGCGGGCCAATGATATGGTCCTTGCTCTTGGTCGGATCGCCCACCTTGAGCTTGGCTGCGCGCTCCACAAAACGCTTGAGGAAATCGTCAAAGATCTTCTCGTGCACGAGCACCTTCTCGACCGCCATGCAAATCTGACCCTGATGCATGAAGGAGCCGAAGTTCGCCGCCTGGGTTGCGCGCTCCATCTCGGCATCATCCAGCACGATCAGCGAATCCTTGCCGCCGAGCTCGACGCAGCACTTCTTCAGATGCGCACCGGCCTTGGCAGCGATCTGGCGACCGACAGCCGTGGAGCCGGTGAAAGAGATACCCTTCACGTAGGGATGTTCGATCAGCTCGTCGCCCACCTCCATCACATTGTCGCGCGAGCAGGTAACGACGTTGAAGACGCCCTTGGGCAGCCCCGCCTCCTCGAAGATTTCCGCAAAGAGCAGGCCCCCCAGGTAGGGCGTCTCCTCCGAGGGCTTGAGCACGATGGTGTTGCCGGCTGCGAGCGGGAAGAGGAAGCCGCGCGCGGACAGAATGCACGGGAAGTTCCACGGGCTGATGACGGAGACGACGCCCATCGGGCGGCGGACGGCCATGGAGACCTTGCCATACTCCGAGGGCAGCACCTCGCCCGTCGATTGCCAGACCGAGGCAGCGGCGGCATGGAAGACTTCAACGACATAGCCAGTCTCGAACATGCCCTTGCCGAACCAGCCGCCGCCTTCCGCCTGAATGGCGTCGACGATCTCCATGCGACGGCGCTCCCAGATCTCGGCCGCCTTGTGGAGATAGTGCGCGCGCTTTGAAAACGGCAGTTTCGACCATTCGGGGAATGCCGCCTGTGCAGCCTCGATGGCCGCAGCCGTTTCCGCACGGCCGGAATCCGGCACTTCAGCCCAGACGGAACCATCGGCGGGGTTCAGATCCTTGAATGTCTTCTTGGCGGCGGACCAGCTGCCACCGATGTACATGCCTTCGAATACGCGGGCCATGATTTTTCCTCCTAGTGCTACTCACACAGAAACATTTTCATTTCGATTTGGCATCGTCCGGCTTTTTGGCGACGCTAGACTGCGCCTGCTCGATCAACATCGCGATGTTGCCGGTCACAGGCCAGCTCCCGGATTTCACCGAATAAGCCGTCAGATCCTTCCCCCGCAGGGCATTCGACACCTTCTGCTGGCCCGCAGCCTCGGCGACGAGTGATGCGATGCCATCGCTGACCGGCCAGGCGGTTTTGTTGCGGGTTCGCGCCTGCCATTGCTCCGACTGCTTCGCGGAGAGCTCAGCTACCAGAGCCCCGATGCCATCGGCAACCGACCAGTGGCCGTTGGGCACCGGCTTCGGCTCTTCCGCTGCGGGTTCATCCTCCTCTTCGGCAAAGCGGCTGTTGTGGCCGATGAGCGGATGGGAGAGCTCGTCTTCGAACTTATCCTGCTCTTCCGCGTCTTGCAGCTCTGGCTTCCGCTGCTTTGCCATGTGTGCGGAAAGACGCTCCGCCGCCTGCCGGGCAAAATCGCTGGCGCGATTGCTGATCTCACGCGCGTCCGACGATATGGGAGCGCTTTGCCCTCCACGAGTAGCCGCGATGTGCAGCGCCAGCCGACGCGATGCGCGATCGGCGAATTCTTCGGCGCGGGCGCTGAGCGCACGGGCGTCTGCCGAGACAATCGGCACAGGCCTTTCCACGGCGATGTTCATGGGCGGCTCCTCCTTCGAAGGATCATAGAGGCCGACGAATGCGGAAGGAATAGGACGTTCACGCCGAAGCGCACGGATGAACAGCGCCTGGATCCGGCCAGCCCTTATGGCGAGCTGTTCGACTGCCCGTTCGACCGCGCCAAGCCCCTCCTGGACCGTGGCCGAAATCCAGCCCTGCGGCCTGGGCTTGCCCGCATCCTTCGATCCGACGCCACCCAGATAGGCGTTGATGACGTCGGGATTGTTCATCATGGCCTCGGCGGAACTTTCCCCCGTCACATGGCCGTTCTCGATCAGGTAGCCCCGATCGGAAATCTTCAGGCTTTGGCGGGCGTTCTGCTCAACCAGAAGAATGCCGACGCCCGTCTCCGCCACTTCCTTCAGCGCGCGAAAGAGCTCCTGCGTCAGCAAGGGCGAGAGGCCGAGCGACGGCTCGTC
>Ga0180218_1000542_pt1 | contig 32859 bp, 34 predicted proteins | sample eDN3rd37CKraftBY_FD_151334 | JGI IMG/M metagenome (GOLD analysis project Ga0180218, IMG submission 151334) | Enriched backyard soil microbial communities from Emeryville, California, USA - eDNA 3rd pass 37_C Kraft BY (version 2) (version 2) | ecosystem: Environmental > Terrestrial > Soil >... | reverse complement strand
GGCGTCGGGCGGCATCGGCACCCGCGCCGTCGCACACGCCACGCCGGACGGCTACACGCTGCTGATGGCATCAACCGGCGCGCTGATGGCGGCGGCCTCGGCGCTCGGCGGCGATGGCCCGTTCGACGTCAACAAGGTCCTGTCGCCGATCACTGTGGCGGCCGCCCCGCCCTATCTCCTGGTCATCAACCCGAAGGTGCCGGCCAACTCGGCCGCGGACCTGATCCGCATCAGCAAGGAAAAGCCGGGCTCGCTGACCTTCGGCTCGTCGGGCGTCGGCGCGGCCTCGCACCTGTCGGGCGTGCTGTTCGAGAGCGAGGCCGGCATCAAGATGCTGCATGTGCCTTACAAGGGCACCGGGCCCGGCATGACGGATCTCCTGGGCGGGCGCATCGATCTCATGTTCGCGCCCGCGCCCGTGGTGCAGTCGTCGGTGCAGGCCGGCAAACTGAAAGCCATCGGCACGACGGACACCCGCCGCTCCAAGTTCTATCCCGACGTGCCGGCGATCTCCGAAAGCGGCCTTCCGGGTTACGAGTCGGTCGGCTGGTTCGGCCTGCTCGCGCCGGCCAAGACCCCACCCGAGATCGTCCAAGAGATCAACAAGGCCGTCGTCGCCATCATGGACACCAAGGAATTCCGCGATCAGCTCGCCATTCTCGGCGCCGAACCCAAGCCGCAGACGCCCGAGGAGTTCGGCCGCTACATCAACGCCGACATCGCCAAGTGGACCAAGCTGGTCAAGGACAACAACATCAAGCTGCCGGGGGCCAAGTAAGCTATGCGTCTCGCGACTTTCATCGACCGCTCGAAGATCAACGGGCCGCGTTTCGGCATCGTTCGCGGCGACCGCATCATTGATGTCGTCGCGGCAGCCGATGCCCTGCGCCGGCCGGTGCCTGCCGCCAGCGTGAAGGCCGCGCTGACGACGGGACCGCAAACGCTCAAGGCGCTGAACGAATTGGCCGACGCCGCCGATGCGAAAAAGCTTTCCGTCCCGGTGTCCGGCGTCAAGTTCCTGGCGCCGATTGCCGATCCGTCGAAGTTCTTCTGCGTCGGCAAGAACACCAAGAAGCATCGCGAGGAACTGCTCGCCAACAAGATGCTGACGGAAATCCCGAACGAGCCGACCGGCTTCATCAAGCTGGTCGATACGCTCTCGGGAGACGGCGACGAGGTGGCCAAGCCCAACGATATCACCACGCTCGATTACGAGCCGGAGCTTTGCTACGTCATCGGCAAGCGCGCCCATCGGGTATCGAAGGCCGAGGCGATGGACTACATCGCCGGCTTCACGCTCACCAACGATGTGAGCGCGCGCGAAATCCAGAAGCGCGAGGTCGCCTCGGGCAGCCGGTTCTGGACGGCGAAGAACATGCCGGGCTTCGCGCCGACCGGCCCCTACGTTCTGACGATGGACGAGGTGCCCGACACCGCCAATCTGTGGGTCACCTGCGATGTCAACGGACAGCGGCGGCTGCGCTCCAACACCGGCGACTATCTCTACCAGATCGCCGAAGTGCTGGCGCACTTCTCCCGCTATGTCGTGTTCCAGCCCGGCGACCTGATCGCGATGGGCGCGCCGAGCGGCGTTGCCGTCGGCCAGCCGAATGCCGCCGAGCTTTATCTGAGGCCGGGCGACGACATGGTGATCGCCTTCGAGGGCATCATGTCGCTTCGCACCCGCATCGTCGCGGAGACGTAACGAAGCGGGCGCAAGCCTGCGCTCGCGGTTCAAGACTCAATAAGCCGATCCCCGCTCTGCGAACCGCGCCTATCGTTTAGCGCCTCCCGTCCGCGGACGGCCGCTCTCATGAGCGGCTCACGCGATCAATGCAGTCGGAATTCGCCGTCGATCGTCTTCAACTCCGCCGGCTTGATGAGCTTGGAGTGAGCGACCGTCACCGAATGGAGCGGGCCTTCCAGCTTCTCGGCCCAGAACGCCAGGAAGCGGCGCAACTCGGGAAATTGCGGGAACAGATCGTAGTTCTGCCAGACATAGCTCTGGAGCAGCCAGCGATGGTCCGGCCGCCGATAGAGGATTTGCGCGGTGGTGAGCCCGTAACCCGCCAATTGCTTTCGGAAGTCCTCGGAAGCCTCCTTCAGGGCTCCCACCCCCCGTCCCACTTCCTTCGACATCATGCCCGAATCCTCCGTCATGACCCTTCGAGTGTTTGCTTGGCCGCGGATCATGACAAGCCCGAAAATTCAAATAAGTTCATATTTTCAATGTGTTGTCAGCATCTTGGACCGAGTGCTGACAGCGCCCGGCGAGCGGGTCTGCGTTGCAGCTAGCAGTCCCATAGAATGAGTGCTAAAAAATTTGGCGAGCCCTCTTGATGGAGGGAACAGGCCGCCTATCTCGCGGCCTTGAGGGGTGCCGCGAAGGCGACTTCCGGCGCCTCTTCATTCCAAAAGATCAGTCTTTTCAGGCTTATGGAGGATACCATGAAGTTCCGCCCGCTTCACGACCGTGTCGTCGTCAAGCGCGTCACCGCCGAAGAGAAGAGCGCCGGTGGCATCATCATCCCCGATACCGCGCAAGAAAAGCCGTCCCAGGGCGAGGTCGTCGCTGTCGGCCCGGGCGGACGCGACGAGTCGGGCAAGCTGATCCCGATCGACATCAAGGTCGGCGACCTCGTGCTGTTCGGGAAATGGTCCGGCACAGAGGTCAAGATCGACGGCCAGGAACTCCTCATCATGAAGGAGTCCGACATCATGGGCGTGATTGACGAGCCCGCGGCCAAGAAGAAGGCCGCCTGACGCCAAGCACCAATTCTCATCCCGAGGAGCCGCGCGCCGCGCGGCGTTTCGAAGGATGAGGGCATGGGAATTACGGGCCTCATCCTTCGAGACGCAGGCTTCGCCTGCTCGTCGGGACGAGGATCAAGCAAACGGAGTAAATTCAAATGGCTGCCAAGGAAGTCAAATTTTCCGTTGACGCGCGCGACCGCATGTTGCGCGGCGTCGATGTGCTCGCCAACGCCGTCAAGGTGACGCTGGGTCCGAAGGGCCGCAACGTCGTCCTCGACAAGTCGTTCGGCGCTCCGCGCATCACCAAGGACGGCGTGACCGTCGCCAAGGAAATCGAGCTTGAGGACAAGTTCGAGAACATGGGCGCGCAGATGGTGCGCGAGGTCGCCTCGAAGGCCTCCGATGTGGCCGGCGACGGCACCACCACCGCCACCGTGCTGGCTCAAGCCATCGTCCGCGAGGGCGCCAAGGCCGTTGCCGCCGGCATGAACCCGATGGACCTCAAGCGCGGCATCGACCTCGCGGTCGAAGCCATCGTCGAGGACCTGAAGAAGAACTCGAAGAAGATCACCTCCAACGACGAAATCGCCCAGGTCGGCACCATTTCAGCCAACGGCGACAAGGAAATCGGTGACTACCTCGCGCAGGCCATGAAGAAGGTCGGCAACGAAGGCGTCATCACGGTGGAGGAGGCCAAGAGCCTCGAAACCGAGTTGGACGTCGTCGAGGGCATGCAGTTCGACCGCGGCTACATCTCGCCGTACTTCATCACCAACGCCGACAAGATGCGCGTTGAGATGGACGACGCCTACATCCTCATCAACGAGAAGAAGCTCTCCGGTCTGCAGGAACTGCTGCCGCTGCTCGAGGCGGTTGTTCAGTCCGGCAAGCCGCTCCTGATCGTTGCCGAGGACGTCGAGGGCGAGGCGCTGGCGACGCTGGTCGTCAACAAGCTGCGCGGCGGCCTGAAGGTCGCGGCGGTGAAGGCTCCGGGCTTCGGCGACCGCCGCAAGGCCATGTTGCAGGACATCGCGATCCTCACCGGCGGCCAGGCGATCTCCGAAGATCTCGGCATCAAGCTCGAGAACGTCACGGTCAACATGCTTGGCAAGGCCAAGAAGGTGATGATCGACAAGGAGAACACCACGATCGTCAACGGCGCCGGCAAGAAGGCCGACATCGACGCCCGCATCGCGCAGATCAAGGCGCAGATCGAGGAGACCACCTCGGACTACGACCGTGAGAAGCTGCAGGAGCGTCTGGCCAAGCTCGCGGGCGGCGTCGCGGTGATCCGCGTCGGCGGCGCGACCGAGGTCGAGGTGAAGGAGCGCAAGGATCGCGTCGACGACGCGATGCACGCGACCCGCGCCGCGGTCGAGGAAGGCATCCTGCCGGGCGGCGGCGTCGCCCTGCTCCGCGCCACCGAGGCGCTGAAGAAGGTCCGCACCGCAAACGACGACCAGAAGACCGGCGTCGAGATCGTCCGCAAGGCGATCCAGGCTCCGGCCCGCCAGATCGCTCTCAACGCGGGCGAGGACGGCTCGATCATCGTCGGCAAGATCCTCGAGAAGGATCAGTACAGCTTCGGCTTCGACGCGCAGTCGGGCGAGTACGTCGATATGCTCAAGAAGGGCATCATCGACCCGACCAAGGTCGTGCGTTCGGCGATCCAGGGCGCCTCGTCGGTCGCCGCGCTGCTGATCACCACCGAGGCGATGATCGCCGAGGTGCCGAAGAAGAAGGACGCCATGCCGGCGATGCCGCCGGGCGGCGGGATGGACTTCTAAGGTCCGCCACAGACTGAAAGGCGAAGGCCCGGGGAAACCCGGGCCTTTGTCATTTCAGCGCCATGAACGAGAAAAAGCAGAACGACCACAAAAGAGACGGTGCGCGTTCATCCGGCGTCACCGCATCCTTGTGGCCGTCGAGACGATGGACGAAGATCGTGTCCATCGCTTGAATAGGTTTGTGCCAGAGCTACATGACACCGGCATGACGAAGAAATCGGGCCAAATCCGTATCGGCATTGGCGGCTGGACCTTCGAGCCCTGGCGCGGCGTGTTCTATCCCAAGGGGCTGCCGCACGCGAAGGAGCTGGCTTACGCCAGCGAACGCCTCACCTCGATCGAGGTCAACGGCACATTCTACCGCTCGCAAACGCCGGCGACCTTTCGCAAGTGGGCGAGCGAGGTGCCGAAAGGATTCGTGTTCTCGCTCAAGGGCCCGCGCTTTGCCACCAACCGCCGCGTTCTCAAGGAAGCCGGCGATTCGATCAAACGCTTCCTCGATTCCGGCGTGACCGAGCTCGGTGAGCATCTCGGCCCCCTGCTCTGGCAGTTCGCGCCGACCAAGAAACTCGACGAGGCGGATTTCGGCGGATTCCTCGAATTGCTGCCGGGCTCCTACGATGGCCGCAAGCTGCGCCATGTCATCGAAGTACGGCACGACAGCTTTCTCGTGCCGCAGTTCATCGCGATGTTGCGCCGGTTCAAAATGGCGCCGGTGTTCACCGACCATGTGAAATATCCCAACATCGCCGATATCGCCACCGACTTCGTTTACGCGCGGCTGCAACGCGGCCAGGACAGCGTGCCGACGGCCTATCCGCCGAAACAGCTCGACGCCTGGTCGGATCGGCTCGCGGAATGGGCGCAGGGCGGCGAGCCGGAGGATTTGCCGCGCGTTGACGAGGCGCACAAACCCAAGGCCGCGCCGCGCGACGTCTTCGCTTACGTCATCCACGAGGGCAAGGTGCGGGCCCCGGCTGCGGCGATGGCGCTGATCGAACGGCTGAAGGGCTGAACCGTGGCACGGGCCAAGCCGAACACAGGGCCGACGCTGTTCACCATCGGCTACGAAAAGGCGACCTCCGCCGCCGTCCTCGCCGAATTGAAGCGCGCCAAGGTCAAGCTGCTGGTCGATACCCGCGCGGTCGCTGCTTCCCGCCGTGCCGGCTTTTCCAAGCGCCAGCTCGCCGCCTCCCTCGACGAGGCGGGTATCGCCTACCTGCACCTGCAGAAGCTCGGCACACCGGCCGAGGGACGCGAGGCCGCGCGCGGGCAAACTCGACACGCTCTGGCGTGTTTACGCCAAGCACCTCGCGACGCCGGACGCTATCGCGGCGATGGATGAGCTGGTGTCGATCGTCGGATCGGGACAGGCCGTCTGCCTGCTGTGCTACGAGCGCGACCAGGCCTGCTGCCATCGCAGCCGCATCGCCGAGGTCGTGTCCGAGCGCACCGGCGCAAACGTCGTCGATCTGGCGCCCGCGCTGTTTTGAAGTCGCTTACTCGGCCGGCTGCGGCGCTTTGAGTTCGCGCTCGACCCCATTCACCAGAAGGGCCACGCCCATCGTCCCAATCACGAAGCCGAAGGCCACGACGGCGGTGACACCCAGCACCAGGTCGAAGCCGCCACGGCTGTGCAGGAATGCGATCAACGAAATGGCCGCGCCCGAGATCAGGTAGGTGATGAAGTAGCGCACCGCGTAGACCCGTGCACGCCAGGCATCGGCGGTGTAGCGGGCGATCACGAAGTCGTTGACCGTGACCTGCGCGTAGATGAAAGCAACGGAAAAAGCGAGCGCCGCCAGAAGCGCATAGCCGGTCGCATAACCGACCCATACGATGCCGATGAATTGCATCAGCCCGGTGAAAGCGAACACCAGATGCGCGGGATAGCGCTCGATGATACGGCCAACCGCCAATTGTGCTATCGCTCCGCAAAGGAACACCGCGGTCGCGATACTGCCGATCTCGACCAGCGAAATGCCGCTGATGCGTTCGTCGATCAGCTTCGGCAGCGCGATGGTAAGCGTGTTGAATACCAGCCCCGCCGTGGTGCCGATCAGGATGAACAGCGCGAACACCGCCACCATGACGCCCATGCCGAGCCGCACATCCGGCGCCGCGCTGCGGCCGGCTTTCTGCTGCCGGTCGTCCGGCACCGTGATGAAGTAAGCAATGCCCACCGCGATGCAGAGCATGGCCGGAACCAGGAATGCGCCGCGCCAGCCGATCCACGCCGTCAACACCGCAGTGATGCCCGCAGCAAGCGACACGCCGAGATTGCCGCACACACCGTTGAAGGCGAGCGTGCGGCCGCGGTTGGTCGCCGCCGCCACCACAATGGCGGTCCCGACCGGGTGATAGATCGAAGCAAACACGCCGAGCGCAAAGAGCGCCACGGCCAGCATGATGAAGTTCGGCGACAGCGCGGCCGCAGCAAGGCTCAGGCCGCAACCGATGTAAAACGCCACCATCATGTAGCGGCGGCTCCAGCGGTCGGCGAGCCAGCCCGCCGGCAGCGAGAAAATGCCGAAGGCAAAAAACGACGCGGTGCCCAGCACCAGCAACTCACCGTAGGGCCGGCCGTAAACGGCTTCGAGCCCGATCACCACGGTCGGAAAAATCAGCATCACGTAGTGATCGACGCCGTGAGCGAGATTGTTGAAGCCTATCGTGAGACGCCGACGGGTTTCATCGTCAGAAGCCGGAGCGACAGGACTTGCCATTGCCTCGCCTTTCAGGCTCCCGCGAACGCGCGCGGGAATCTCGACCGCAGTGTCAAAGAGATATAGCCCGCGGCCAACCGCTCTTCCATGCCGTTCTGGCAAGGCCGCCGAACCGCGGCAACGGGCGCGAAAAATACAGACATCTCATGGATTTTAGGGAATTCACCGGCGCGTGGCGATGGACTTGAAAGCCCTCGCGGGCTTAAACTTTTGAGTCGCGCCGCGTGAACTTGGTGCGACGGGGCTGTGGGGGCCCGATGTCGAGTGTGTGGGGGCGTGTCGTCGCAACTCTTGGCGTTGCCGCAGCGTTTGCCGTGGCGACGCTGAAGGTGCAGGCCAACCCCACCGAGACCGGCGAGCAATCGGCCCGATATCTGCTGTTCTCATCCACCGATCTCTGGCGCCAGGGCGGTTTCACCTATGGCGGGTTGCTCTGGGCGCCGTCCGGCCTCGACCACGACGGTGCCGTGCTCAAGCTCATGCTGGGTGGCGGGCTCTATCGCTATCGGTCGGGCAGCCTCGGCAATATCGACGTCTATGGCGGCGAATTGTTAGGCTCGATCCTCCCCGGTTGGCGCTTCGTGCACGGCAAGCTGATCGTGACAGCGTTCCTCGGCGCCGACTTCCAGCGCCATCGTCTGTGGCCGGACGACCCGTCCGCGGGTTTGCGCGGCAGCCATGCCGGCGCACGCACCGGATTCGAGCTGTGGTACGAACCCACCAGCGAGACGATGCTGATGGCCGATGCCTCCGTCTCCACCATCGGCCCAAGCTATGCGGTGCGGCTTGCAACGGGCTGGCGCCTGCGAGATTTGTTTTACGTCGGCCCGGAGGTCGAAGGCTTCGCCGCGGACGGTAACTATCGGCAGATTCGGGCCGGAGTGCATGTCACCGGCTTCCGTACCAAAAGCTTCGAATGGTCGATGGGTGCAGGATGGGCGTCCGATAGCGATCGCCATGACGGCGCCTATGGCAAGCTCAACGTCTTCACGCGCCGCTGAACGGCATATCGCTAGTCCAGCGTGCGGCGGAACCGCGTCACCGCGATGACCATCACGACAAGCATGAGGCCCGCGAGCGCCACCGTGTCATAGTGAAGGTCGGGCAGCGTCGCGCCCTTCAACAGGATCGCACGCACAATGCGCAGATAGTGCGTCAGCGGCAGACATTCGCCGATCCATTGCGCCCATGCCGGCATTCCCGCAAACGGGAACATGAAGCCCGACAGCAGGATATTCGGCAGGAAGAACATCATCGACATCTGCACCGCCTGCAATTGGTTCTGTGCGATGGTGGAGAAGGTGTAGCCGACCGAAAGATTGGTCGCGATGAACAACGTGCTGAGAGCAGCCAGCAGCCACAGGCTGCCGAGCACCGGAACGCCAAACAGGCCGATGCCGACGCCGATGATCAGCGCCGCCTGGATGAAGCCCACGATGATGTAGGGAATGATTTTCCCGATCATGATCTCGACCGGGGTGATCGGCATCGACAACAGGCTTTCCATTGTCCCGCGCTCGATCTCACGGGTGACCGACAGGGCGGTGAAAATCAGCATCGTCATGGTGAGGATGGTGCCGACCAACCCCGGCACGATATTGAGCTGGGTCGCAGCCGCCGGGTTGTAACGAGCGTGCGCCCGCACCTCGAACAGCGGCGTGCCGCTCTCCGGCAAACCGCGATCATGGGCGAGCGCGGACTGCACCAGCGGCCCAAGCGCGGCGACGGCCGCTCCCGAAGCCACCGGATCGGTCGCATCCGCCGCCACGAGGATGGCGGGCTTGTCGCCGCGGCGCACCGCCCGCTCGAAACCGCGCGGGATTTCGATGGCGAACAGCACCTCGCCCGAGGCCAGCACCTCGTCGAATTCGGCTTCGTTTTTCAGTTGGCGCGTGATCTTGAAATACTTGGTGTTCTCCAGCGCCTTGAGCAGCGAACGGCCAAGATCGCTGGATTCCTGAAGCAACACGGCGGTCGGCAGATCGCGCGGCGTGGTGTTGATGGCATAGCCGAACAGCAGAAGCTGCATCAACGGAATGATCACGATCATCGCGAACGAGACGCGATCGCGGCGAAGCTGGATGAACTCCTTCATCAGCATGGCCCGCGTGCGCCCCCAGCTTTCCGAAATGGACAGCCATGCGCTCATTGGAAATTATCCTTGGCGCGCCCCATCAAATCGATGAACACGTCTTCAAGCGACGGTTCGGAGCGAACCCAGTGCAGCGGCCGCCCTTCGCGATAAGGCGCGATGGCCGCCTCCAGCGCCGCGGCATCGCGGCCGGAAACGTGCAGGCTCGCCCCAAATGGGGCGACGGAATCGACACCGGACGTATGCGCGAGTTCAGCCGAGACGCGCGGCAGATCGTCCCCCGAGACGGTGTAGGTAACGAGCTTCGACTCCGCGACGACCTGCTCCACCGTGCCATGCGTCAGCAGCGTACCGTAAGCGATGTAGGCGATCTCGTGGCATCGCTCGGCTTCATCCATGTAGTGCGTGGACACGAGAACGGTGAGCCCTTGCGCGGCGAGCGCATGGATTTCATTCCAGAATTCGCGACGCGCCTTGGGGTCGACGCCGGCCGTCGGTTCGTCGAGCAGAAGCAGCTTCGGGTTCGGCAGCGTGCAAGCGCCGAGCGCGAGCCTCTGCTTCCAACCGCCCGATAGCGATCCGGCCAACTGCTCCTCGCGTCCCTGCAGGCCGAGCCTCGCGATCATGTCGCGCACCGCCCGCGCCGGATCGGGGATCGCATAGAGCCTGGCGACAAATTCCAGGTTCTCGCGCACGCTCAGATCCTGATACAGGCTGAAACGTTGCGTCATGTAACCGACCTGGCGCTTGATCTTCCCGGTTTCGGTTCGCAGGTCGTAGCCAAGGCACGTCCCGCTGCCCTCGTCCGGCGTCAGTAGGCCGCACAACATGCGGATCGTCGTGGTCTTGCCCGAACCGTTCGGCCCGAGGAAGCCATAGATCGTGCCGCGCTTCACCTGCATCGACAGGTTACGGACGACGGCCCGGCCGTCGAACCGCTTCGTCAGCCCGTGGACATCGATCACGATGTCGGGGCTGGCGTTCACGGCCGCGGCTCCACAAAACGCACGTCCACCGGCTGACCGACCCGCAACTCGCGCGGCGTGTCGGTGCGCGCCTCGATCAGGTAAACGAGCTTGGAGCGCTCATCGAGGCTGTAGATCACGGGCGGCGTGAACTCCGACGAGCGCGAGATGAACGTCACCCGCGCCGGCACGTCGCTCGAGCAACCATCGCAATGGATCGACACGGCGTCGCCAAGCGCGATCTTCGGCAGCACTGTTTCGGGCACAAAGAAACGCACCTTGATGTTGCCCGGCGGCAGCAGCGCCAGCACCGGCCGGCCGGAGGGCACAAGCTCGCCGGGCCGGTAGTAGATTTGCTGCACCGAGCCGCTGACGGGGCTCGCCATCTTGCGGCGCGAAAGCCGGGTCTGCGCCGAGGCAAGCTGCGCCTCCGCGGTGCGCAACGCCGCCTGCGCATCATCGACCGCCTTCTGCGTGCCCGAGGCCGTCTTGAGCAGCGCCTGCGCGCGCTCGTAGGCCTGCCGGGCATTGGTCAGCGACGCCTTGGCCATGTCCACGTTGGCGCGTTGCAACTCCTGATCCACGGTGAACAGCGGGGCGCCCTTCTCGACCACGTCGCCTTCGCGCACGGAGAGAGTTTCGACGCGGCCGTCCTCATCGGGGCTGACGAAAATCAGCTCGGCCTCGACCCAACCCTGATAGCCGCGATCGTCCTGCCTGCCGCACGCGGCCAGCGCCACGGAAGCGCTGGCCAGGATCATCATCAGGCCCGCGAAGCGGCGCGCGATCATGAACCGCTCCCTTTGTCGAATAGAACTTCGAAATGGGCGCGCAGCAGCGCGCGGATATCGAGCGGCTCGAACCGATCGAACAGTCCGCTCCAGATGATCGCGACCACGCCGGGCGCGGCCAGCAATTGCGGAAACCGCACCAGCGCGTCGGACTTCAGTTCGCCGCGCTCGACCGCACGACGCAGCATGGCGCGCACCGTCTCGATCACGCGCGCGATGACCTCGCGGTAATAGAACTCCGCCAGCACCGGAAATCGCGTTCCCTCGGTGATGACGAGGCGGATCACATCCTTGCGTCGCGTCTCGAAAATCTCGCGGGCGAAGATCTCGATCAACTGGCCCGCCGAATCCCGGAGCCGGATGTCGGCATGAGAGAGTTGCGTCACCGCCTCCACCACCGGGCCCAGCTCCGTACGCAGCAACTCCTGAAACAGCGCCGCCTCGCGGCGTACGAACGTCTAAGCGCGTTCCAACTCCGCCTTCACGCGATCCAGCGCCTCCGGTGTATCGACATCGATGAGTGCGGCCGTATCGGTCAGCGGCACCTCGACCACGGCCTCCGGGTAGCGGCCGATGACGTTACGCGCACCAATGTCGCCTTCGAGCGTCATCAGTTCCGGGAAGAAGCGCCGCGACCAGACCACCGGGTTGCCGCGCTTGCCGTCGATGGTGGGGATCACAGCCAACGCCCCGCGCTCCGGGTCGAACGCGGACACGAGCTTATCAATCAGCGGCGCGCGAACCTGCGGCATATCGCCGAGGCAAACAATGGCGCCATCGACATCGTCGGGCACGGCCCCGAGGCCGGCCTTCACCGAGGTCGAAAGGCCATCGGCAAAATGAGGATTGTGCACGCGCCGCACGTCGAGGCCCTCAAGCGCGGCCTCGACCTTCTCGCGCTGATGCCCTGTGACCACGATCACCGGGCGCGCGTGCGAGGCCAGCGCCTCCTCGGCGGCGATGCGGACCAGGGGGCGGCCGCCGATCTCGGCCAGCAGCTTGTTCGGCCCGCCCATGCGCGTCGAGCGGCCCGCCGCAAGGATGACGGCCGCGATCCGCCGCCCCTTCTCGGGCGTGGGTTCCTTGCGCGGCTGCGGCCGGCTGACGATCTCCATCAGCAAACCGCCGACACCGAAGCCCGTAACGTCCTCCCGCGACACCGGCAGTCCCGCCAGGAGCCGCATCAGAATCCAGTCGAAACCGTTTTCCTTCGGCGAGCGGGCGCAACCGGGCGCGCCCAGCACCGGCCGGTCGCCGGCCTTGCCGATCAGCATCAGATTGCCCGGATCGACCGGCATGCCGAAATGTTCGATGCGGCCGCCGACGGCCTCGACCGCGGCGGGGATCACATCGCGACGGTCGGCGATCGCGGATGCGCCGAACACGGCGACCAGTTCGGCGCCCTCTCGCAGCACCTCGTCGATGGCCACGGCGAGCGCGCGCTGCTCGTGCGGCACCCGCCGCTCGGCGATGATGGTCGCGCCGGCGGGCGCAATGCGCTCCTGCGTCACGCGCAACGTCTTATCGACCACCTTCGGCGACAGGCCCGGCAGCAGCGTCGATACCACGCCGACCTTTCTGATCTTGTAGGGCGCGACACGGATGAACGGCTTTGTCATCACCGCGAGAGCCGCATCCAATGTCGCCTGACTGGTCGCAAACGGGATGATCTTCACCGTTGCGATCATCTCGCCTTCGACCACCGGCTTGAACGCCGGCAGCGTTGCGAACGTCACCGCCTCATCGATGCGGTTGAGCCGATCGACGGCGTCCTTATCGACAACAAGCACGCCTGCCGTCTCGGCAAACAGGTTGGCGCGGCCGGTGAACGCCCGATCGACATACACGCCCTCGCCTGCCACAGCCTTGGCAATCTCTGCCGCGGCCCGATCCTCGGAGACGTCGCCGGGTTCAAGACGCGCCACGACGACGTGCTTGATGTCCGCGGCCTCAAGCGCCGCAACCTCGGCCGGGCCGATCAGCGTGCCCTTCTTGAGCACGAGCGTGCCCTGGCGAATGGTATGAACGGCGGTGGCGCCTTCGGCCTCCCGCGGCGGGACCGGGCCGAATTTCATTGCGCCGTCCTCATGCAGGCTCCTCGCGGCGCCGCTTGGTGATTTCGCCGATAATGGCCACCGCGATCTCCGGCGGCGAGACCGCGCCGATATCCAGACCGATCGGCGAGTGAATGCGGCCGATGTCGTTGTCGTTGAAGCCGCGCTCCTTTTTCAAACGCTCGACGCGGCGGGCATGGGTTTTTCGCGAACCCAACGCGCCGATGTAGAAACAATTGCTTTTCAGCGCGAGATCGAGCCCCGGATCGTCGATCTTCGGATCGTGCGTCAGCGCAACGAAAGCGGTGTAGCGGTCGATGCCGAGCGGAGGCAACGCCACGTCCGGCCACTCCGCGATCACCTTCACATCGGGAAAGCGTTCGACGTTGGCGAAAGCCGTGCGCGGATCGACGATGGTCACGTCGTAACCGAGAAGCTGCCCCATCGGCGCCAGCGCCTGGCTGATGTGAACCGCACCCGTCATGATGAGCTTCGGCGACGGCACATGAACGGTGAGGAACACGCGCCCTTCGGGCGTCTCCTCGATACCGCTCTTGCCGGAGCGCATGTGCTGCTCCAGCACCGCCTTCAACGGATCGTCCACGATCTCCGTGGCTTTCACCAGCCGCTGCGCACCGCTCTCCTGATTGGTGACGACGATCACGGCACGACGCGCCGCTCGTTCCTCATTCAGTGTCTTCAGAATATCCAGCTTCATGGCATCAACGGCGGACAGCGCTTCTGTTCGCCAACTCCTTCTTGCTGACCGCCCTTGCTACTCGACCTTTTCGACGAACACGCGGATGCGGCCGCCACACGACAGGCCGACCTTCCAGGCCGTCTCGTCGGCAACGCCGAACTCCAGCGTGCGCGGCTTTCCGTCCCCGATGACGTCCATCGCTTCGGTGACCACCGCGCCTTCGACGCACCCGCCGGACACCGAGCCCAGGAAGTTGCCCTGGTCGTCGATCACAAGATTGGAGCCCACCGGCCGGGGCGCCGAGCCCCATGTCTCGACGACGGTCGCGATCGCAACCTCGCGGCCTGCCTTCTTCCAATCCTCGGCGGCCCTGAGAATATCTTCGTCCCTTGCCAGCATCACCGCACCTCCTTCGTATCGGGCCCGCCGGAACCCGTCCGACCCGCTATATACTAGAATATATCACGCAATCATGCGCATATCACGCCACCCTGCTCAGCCAAGCCTTGGGATCGGCATGACGGCCGTGCTCCGACAGCGCCCGACAAAGCTGGTGCATGGACTCTAAATTGTGTATCGGCCGCAGTTCGTCAACATGCGGCAGCATCACCCGGATGCCTCTGGCCTTGGCCTCGAAGCCCGAAAACCGCAGCAACGGGTTGAGCCAGATCAGCCGCCGGCAGGAACGATGGAGACGGTCGATCTCGAAGCCAAGCCGCTCGTCGGGATCGCGCTCCAGCCCGTCCGTGAACAACATAACCACTGCCCCCTGCGACAGCACGCGGCGCGACCATTGCTTGTTGAACACGTTGAGCGAAGTGGCGATGCGCGTACCTCCCGACCAGTCGAGCACGCTGGCCGAGCACGCCGCCAGCGCCTCGTCGGGGTCCTTTTCCCGAAGCGCACGCGATACGTTGGTCAGCCGCGTGCCGAACAGGAAGGTGTGAACGCGCTTCCTCGCATCGGTGATGGCGTGAAGGAAGTGCAGGAACAATCGCGTGTATTGGCTCATGGAGCCGGAGATATCGAGCAGCGCCACAATCGGCGGCGTCTTGGTGCTGGGGCCGCGATACTTCAAGTCGATCAGCGCGCCACCCGCCTTCATGCTCGAGCGCAGCGTCCGTCGGAGATCGACGCGATGCCCGCGCGGATGCGGCACCAGCCGCCGCGTCTTCACGTCGTCGAAGCCCAGCACCATGCGCTTGATCGCATCTTTGGCCGTGGCGATCTCGGCCGCCGTCATCTGTGCGAAATCCTTACGCTCCAGCACCTCGCGATCCGAGACGGTCAGCCGCGCGTCAAGCTCGACCTCCTGCTTTTCGCGCTCGAACTTCTCGGCGCCCTGGAACAACGCATCGAGCACGCGCTGGGAGGCCTGCGGCTGCTCGGCCTGCGCCGCGGGCGCGCCGGTCATTTCCGGCGACATCATCGCGATCAGGCGCTCGAGATAACCGCGCTTGCGGAAGAAAATCTTGAACGCCTGGTCGAACAGCACCGAGTGCTCGTGGCGTTTCACGAACACGGCGTGCAGCGTCCAATAGAAGTCCTCCTTGGTGCCGACACCCGCCGCGCGCACGGCGGCCAACGCATCGATCACCGAGCGCGGTCCGAGCGGAATTCCCGCCGCGCGCAGGGCGCGCGCGAAGTAGACGATGTTCTCGGCAAGGCGGCCGGGGCTATCGCCGGCGGCCGCCTCGTTCCCCCCTTTTGAGGAGGAAACAGCAGCACGCATTTGCGACACGCCTTCGGTCATCGCGCCTTCACTCCGCCGCCCTTAACTCCGCCTGCACCTGGTCGAGCAATTCCTTGACCTTGCCGCCTTCGAGGCGGGCGATGTCGTCCTGATACTTCAGCAACACGCCAAGCGTGTCCGACACCTGCGCCGGATCGAGCGCGATGGCGTCAAGCTCGGACAAGGCTGTTGCCCAGTCCAACGTCTCGGCGACGCCGGGGGACTTGAACAGGTCCTGCTTGCGCAGCGCCTGCACGAAGCCCACCACCTGCTCGGACAGCTTCTTGCCGATGCCGGGCACCTTGGCGCGGACGATTTCGAGTTCGCGCGTTGCGCTCGGATAGCCGACCCAGTGGTAGAGGCAGCGGCGCTTCAGCGCGTCGTGAATCTCGCGCGTGCGGTTGGAGGTGATGACGACGATCGGCGGATGCTCGGCCTTCACCGTGCCAAGCTCCGGGATCGTCACCTGGAAGTCGGCCAGCACCTCGAGCAGGAATGCCTCGAACGCCTCGTCGCTGCGGTCGAGTTCGTCGATCAGGAGCACGGGCGCGCCGGCCGGGTCCGGCTCCAGCGCCTGCAGCAAGGGCCGCTTGATCAGGAAGCGTTCGGAGAACACGTCGCCTTGGATGCGCGCGCTGTCGTGCTCGCCTTCGGCTTCCGCCGCCCGGATCGCGATCATCTGCGCGGCGTAGTTCCACTCGTAGACGGCGGAGGCGACGTCCAGTCCCTCGTAGCATTGCAGCCGGATCAACCGGCGCCCCAACGTCGTGGACAGCACCTTGGCGATCTCGGTCTTGCCGACGCCGGCCTCGCCTTCGAGGAACAGCGGCCGGCCCATCTTGAGCGCCAGGAACAGCACCGTCGCAAGGGATCGGTCAGCCAGATAGTTGGCCTCCGCCAGGAGCTTCAGGGTGGCATCGATGGATTCGGGGGCGGTTGTCACAGCGTTTTTCGTCATCGGTTCCAACCTACTCCCTCGCGGCGGCCGTGTCCCGGCCCCGAATGCGGCGCCGCCGCATGGCACCGCTGCGCCAAGTTTCGAGCAATTCCAGGAAATTTCAGCGGCGCTTGCGGGTTATGACTCGAGGCACCACCGGAGCGCGCCGTCATGGAGCACATCGCCAAACTCGCCGCCAAATCCATCGCCTGTGCCATCGCCGCCGCCGTCCTTGGGGCCGCGCCCGCCGGTGCCGCCGTCAAGGTCACCTTCGCCAACGCCGCCCAATATACCGACGGCAGCCGCTATGACGCTTCAGCCACGGCCGTCATCCGCACGCACCTCCAGCGCCTTGCCGCCCGCTACCTCGATCGCGGCGATTCGCTGGCCATCACCGTGCTCGATCTCGATCTGGCCGGATACGACCTGTCGTCCCGCGGACCGAACCATCTGCGCGTGCTCAACGGAGCAACGCCACCCAAGATCAGGCTGCGCTACCGGCTGGAACGGAATCACAAGGTGATCGCCGCGGGAGAGGATGCCCTCTCGGATCAGTTCTATCTCGGCCGCCCCGGCGCAGCCACGTCTTCCGATACGTTCAAGTACGAGAAGGCGATGCTGGACGACTGGTTCCGGGAGCGGTTCGCCGCCGGCCGGTCGCGGAGCCGCTGACCGGCCGACAGTATCGAGCGTCACGCGGCGGCGAGCGCGCGGCGGGCCATCACGCCAACAAGGTGGGCGCGATATTCGGCGCTGCCGTGGATGTCCGAGTTCATGCCTTCCGCCGGGATCGTCATGCCCTCGATCGACTTCGGCGAGAAGCGCTTCTTCAGCGCCTCCTCGAACGAGGTCACGCGGAACACGCCGTTGGCGCCCGCGCCGGTCACGGCCACACGAATCTCCGAGCCGCGCTTGCTGACGAACACGCCGACCAAGGCAAAGCCCGAGGCCGGATGCCTGAACTTCTGATAGGCCGCCTTCTTGGCCAGCGGGAAACTGACCTTGGTGATGATTTCATCCGACTCCAGGGCCGTTTCGAACATGCCCTTGAAGTAGTCGTCGGCCGCGATGCGGCGCTTGTTGGTGATGACGGTCGCGCCGAGCCCGAGCACAGCCGCCGGATAGTCCGCGTTCGGATCGTTGTTGGCGAGCGAGCCGCCGATCGTGCCGCGATGGCGCACGTGGGGATCGCCGATGCCGCCCGCGAGAACGGCGAGCGCGGGCAGCGCCTCCTTGACCACCTCGGAGTTCGCCACTTCGACGTGACGGGTCGTCGCGCCGATCACCAGCGAGCGGCCCTTCAACTCGATGCCGGAAAGACCCTCGATGCGGGCGATGTCCAGCAGTTGCGACGGCCGCGCCAGCCGCAGCTTCATCACCGGCAGCAACGAATGGCCGCCCGCGAGGATCTTCGCCTCGGGGTCCTTGGCCAGGATGTTGACCGCCTGACGAACCGAGTTCGGGCGCTGGTATTTGAATTCGTACATCTTCAGTCCTCCAGAACTCTCGAAAATCTAAGCCGCTTTTCGCCCGACGCCGGTCTTGCGGATCGCGGCCCACACCGCCTGGGGCGTGGCCGGCATCGCGATATCCTCGGTGCCGAGCGCGTCCGTGATCGCATTGATGACGGCGGGCGGGGCCGCGATGGCCCCCGCTTCGCCGCACCCCTTCATCCCGAGCGGGTTCGACGGGCAGCGCGTCGTCGTGGTGCCCACCTTAAGGGAGGGCAGGTTTTCGGCGCGCGGCATGGAGTAGTCCATGAACGACCCACTGACGAGCTGGCCGTCCGTATTGTAGACGGCGCGTTCGAGGAGGGCCTGGCCGACGCCTTGGGCGATGCCGCCATGAACCTGCCCTTCCACGATCATCGGATTGATAACGGTGCCGAAATCGTCCACCGCCGTCCAACCGACGATTTCAACATGCCCGGTGTCGGGGTCGATTTCGACCTCGCAAATATGGCACCCCGCCGGGAACGTGAAGTTCGTCGGATCGTAGAACGCGCCCTCCTTCAGGCCCGGCTCGAGCTGCGCGCCGGTGAACTTGTGGGCGACGTAGGCGTTCAGCGTCACCTCGCCCCAGCCGACCGACTTGTCGGTGCCGGCCACGGTGAACCGGCCGTCCTTGAACTCGATGTCGTCCTCGGCGGCCTCCATCATGAAGGCCGCGACCTTCTTGGCCTTGGCCTCGACCTTGTCGAGCGCCTTGACGATGGCCGACATGCCGACCGCGCCCGAGCGCGAGCCGTAGGTGCCCATGCCGAACTGCACCTTGTCGGTATCGCCGTGGACGATGCTGACCGTCTCGATGGGAATGCCGAGCCGCTCCGACACAAGCTGCGCGAACGTCGTCTCGTGGCCCTGCCCGTGGCTGTGGCTGCCGGTCAGCACCTCGACCGAGCCGGTCGGATTGACCCGCACCTCGGCGGATTCCCACAGACCCACGCCGGCCCCGAGCGAGCCGACGGCCTGCGAGGGCGCGATGCCGCACGCCTCGATATAGGTCGAATAGCCGAGCCCGCGCAGCTTGCCCAAGCGCGCGCTGTCCCGCTTCCTCCGCGGGAAGCCCTTCACGTCGGCGATCTCCATCGCCTTCTTGAGCGAGGCGAGGTAATCGCCGGCGTCATAATTCATGATGACGGGCGTCTGGTGCGGGAAGGACTTGATGAAGTTCTTCTTGCGCAGCTCGCCGGGATCCATGCCCAGTTCGCGCGCGCCGACCTCGACCAGCCGCTCGACCACGAACGTCGCTTCGGGCCGCCCCGCCCCGCGATAGGCATCGACCGGCACCGTGTTGGTATAGACCGCATCGACCTCGCAATAGATCGCCGGGATGTCGTACTGGCCCGACAACAGGGTCGCATAGAGATACGTCGGCACCGACGACGAGAACGTCGACATATAAGCGCCGAGATTGGCGATGGTCTTCACCTTGAGCGCGGTGATCCTGCCGTCGTCGCCGAACGCCATCTCGGCGTGGGTGACGTGATCGCGACCGTGCGCATCGGCAAGAAAAGCCTCGGAGCGGTCGCAGGTCCATTTCACCGGGCGGCCGACGCGCTTGGAGGCCCAGAGGCACACCACCTCCTCCGGATAGATAAAAATCTTCGACCCGAAGCCGCCGCCGACATCCGGGGCGATGACGCGAAGCTTGTGCTCGGGCGCCATGCCGACGAACGCGGCGATGACGAGCCGCGCGACGTGCGGGTTCTGCGACGTGTTCCAGAGCGTGAAGCTCTCGTTGCCGCGATCGTACTCGCCGATGGCGACCCGCGGCTCCATCGCATTGGGAACGAGCCGGTTGTTGACGAGATTGAGCCTCGTGACGTGCTTGGCGGACTTGATCGCGGCATCGACCGCCTGCGCCTCGCCGAGATGCCACTGGTAAATCGTGTTGCCCGGCGCGACATCGTGAATCTGCGCGGACGCCTGCGCCTTGGCCGGATCGGTCACCGCCGGCAGCACATCGTAATCGACCCTGATCGCCTCGGCCGCGTCACGGGCCTGCGCCAGCGTCTCCGCCACCACCACCGCCACCGGATCGCCGACGTAGCACGCCTTCTCCGCCGCGATCGCAGGGTGCGGCGCCATCTTCATCGGCGAGCCGTCCTTGGAATGGATCATCCAGCCGCAGATGAGGTTGCCGATCTTGTCGCCCGCGAGATCGGCTCCGGTCAGCACCGCCAGAACGCCGGGCATGGCCGACGCCGTTTGGGTATCGACGCGCTTGATCCGGGCGTGAGCGTGCGGCGAGCGCACGAACACCGCCCGCGTCTCGCCCGGCCGGCTGATGTCGTCGGTGTATTGGCCTTTTCCGGTGATAAAGCGGAAATCTTCCCTGCGGCGCACCGCCGCGCCGATCCCGGTTACAGTCCCGGATTGTAAAGACGACGATGTGGAAGACATGGCCTTCCTCCTCGAGCGACGCTCCGACGGAAGTTAAGCGGCCTGCGACGTCCCCTTCATGGCTTTCGCGCCGGCCGCGATGGCCTTCACGATATTGTGGTAGCCGGTGCATCGGCACAGGTTGCCGTCAAGCTCATGCCGGATGGTCTGCTCGTCGAGGTCGTAGCCCTTGCGACGCACCATATCGATGGCCGTCATCACCATGCCGGGCGTGCAGAATCCGCACTGCAGGCCGTGATTCTCGCGGAACGCCTCCTGCATCGGGTGCAGCGGGCCGTCCGGGGCGGCCAGACCCTCGATGGTCGTCACCGTGCCACCGTCCGCCTGCAGCACCAGCGTGGTGCACGACTTGGTCGAGACGCCGTTGAGATGGACCACGCAAGCGCCGCACTGGGTGGTGTCGCAGCCCACATGGGTGCCTGTGAGCCGAAGGTTTTCACGCAGGAATTGGACGAGTAGCGTGCGGGGGTCCACGTCGGCGGTGACGGCCTTGCCGTTGACCGTCAGAGACACGGCAGCCATGACATTCCTCCTCAAAACCGGACCCAACGGCCCGTTTTCATGCCAAGCTTACGACTTGGCAGACCAAAAATTCGCGAAACTGAGCGTTTTTCACGCATTTCGCTGTTTGGAACAAGAGCAAATTGGACCCCGCTACGGGTGGGGTCAAGGGTCCGTCCCAAACGTGTGAACGAGCTGCGCGAGGGCTATTTCACCGCCGCCGCGAACTTGGCGAAGAAGTCATCGGCAAGCTTCTTCGCCGCGCCGTTGACGAGCCGCTGGCCGAGCTGAGCCAGCTTGCCGCCGATCTGCGCCTCGACATTGTAGGTCAGCAGCGTGCCGCCATCCTTGTCGCTGAGCGTTACCGTCGCGCCACCCTTGGCAAAGCCGGCGATGCCGCCATCGCCCTCACCCGAAATTTTGTAGCCGTTCGGCGGGTCAAGGTCGGTCAGCCGCACCTTGCCTTTGAAGCGGGCCTTGACCGGGCCGATCTTGTTGGTCGCCACCGCCTGGAATTCGTTTTCGCCGGTCACGTCGAGCGACTCGCAACCGGGGATGCATGCCTTGAGCACCTCCGGATTGTTGAGCGCCGCCCAAACCGCATCGCGAGGCGCCGCCAACTGCTGCTCACCCGACATCGTCATCGCCATTGAAATCCTCCAGGTTCGGCTGTCCGCCACGAATTAAGCCCTCGCAACGCGTCTGAAAAGAGCCGTTTCGGCATAACTCCCCCGGAAACCCCATCGGGGATTGGCGTTGACGGCCGTGAAGGCTAATTGTGGCGGGCTGACTGACGGTGGTTGGCCGGCAAGACAGCCGCCAGACACCGACCGGAGACACTGACGGGAGGCACCAACCGGGAGACATCGACCGGAGACACCCGGCCGAGGCCCGAGATGTCCACAACCGGCACGCTCATGATCGACGCGATTACGTCCTCTCAGTTGCTGACACCGCCGTACGCGAGCCCGGCGATGCGCGGCATCATGAGCGACACCGCCCGCCTGCAGCGGATGCTGGACTTCGAGGCCGCCCTCGCCCGCGCCGGGGCCGCCGTCGGCGTCATCACCGCGACCAGCGCCGTCGAGATCGGCGACGCTTGCAAGGCGGAGCACTTCAATATCGCCCGGCTGGTGGAGGCGGCCGTGCCCTCCGGGCACCTCGCCATCGCCGTCGTCGATGCGCTGCGGCTCGAAGTCGCGCGCCGCGACCAGGCGGCGGCGCGATTCGTCCACTGGGGCGCCACCAGCCAGGACGTCATCGACACCGCGCTGGTGCTGGAACTGCGGGCGGCGATCGACGCCCTGCTCCGCGATCTCGAAGCCGCGATCAAGGGCTTCACCGCGCTCGCCGGACGCCACCGCCGCACGCTCGCGGTCGCCCGCACCTTGCTGCAGCAGGCGCTGCCGATGCCGTTCGGGCTCAAGCTCGCGGGCTACGCGGCGGCTTTGGCACGCTCGCGCGAGCGGCTGGTCCGGCTGCGCCGCGAGGCCCTGGTCCTGCAATTCGGCGGCGCCGCGGGCACGCTGGCAGCCCTTGGCGAACACGGCTTCGGCGTTGCCGAACGGCTCGCAGCCCTGCTCGACCTGCCGCTGCCCGACGCGCCCTGGCACAGCCACCGCGACCGCCTGGCCGAGATCGCCGCGGCATTCGCCATCCTCGCCGGCACCTGCGGCAAGATCGCCCGCGACGTGGCGCTGATGATGCAGACGGAGGTTCACGAAGCGTTCGAGCCGGCGGCGGCCGGGCGCGGCGGTTCCTCCACCATGCCGCACAAGCGCAACCCCGTGGGCGCCGCGGCCGCGCTCTCGGCGGCAACGCTCGCACCCAACCTGGCGGCGACCCTGCTCGCCGCCCAAGTCCAGGATCACGAGCGCGGACCGGGCGGCTGGCAGACCGAATGGACCACGCTGCCGACGCTCGCGCTGGCCACATCCGGCGCGCTGAGCGCCATCGTCGAGATCGCCGAGGGAATGGAGATCGACGTCAACCGCCTGCGCGCCAACCTGGAGATCAGCGGCGGTCAGGTCATGGCCGAGGCCGTGTCGTTCGCGCTGGCGGAAAAGCTCGGCCGCGCCGAGGCTCATCGGCTGATCCGCGAACTCAGCCAACGCGCGGCGAGCGAAAAGCGGCCGCTCAAGGAATTGCTGCTGGCCGATCCGCAAGTGAAGGGGGAATTGAGCCCCGTCGAGATCGAGAAGCTGTTCATTCCCCTCACCTATCAGGGATCGTCGCAGACCTTCATCGACCGTCTGGTGGTCGCCAGCCAGACCCGCACGGCGCGCCGCACCGAAATCCGGCAAGATACTCGACAAGACGTTCGACAAGACACGCGACAGGAGACACGGCCCGAGGCCCAGCTCGACGCCTCACATCAGACTCGGCACGACCTCGCGGACGAACCCCGTGCGGACAGCCGCCACGATGTTCAACGGCACGAACCGCCAAACCCGCCGCGCGAGCCGCGGCTATTGGACACCAAGCTATCGGAGGCCAAGCCATCGGACGGCCGGCTGCCAAGCGCGCCGCAACTTCCCTTGATGGCGGACCTCGAAGCGCCACCGGCCGAACCGGCAAACGAGCCGCCGCCGGAAAATGCCGATCGGGCCGGTTTCGATCAAGCGAACGCCGATATCGCCGAGACGGCCGCCGGGAGCGACGCCGCCTCGAGCCCCGCGCCGTTCGACACCGAATCCGCGGCGGCAGCCGCTCTGCCGCCCGAGCCTGTCCCGCCCCCGCCTGTTGACGAGGACGCGCCCGGCGCTTTCATGGATATCCTTTCGCGTGCCGAAGCCGAAGCGGAAGCCTCCGCCCCCGACAGCGACAAGCGCAAATCGTCCTGATCCCTTTCCCCACACGTCAACACGAGGACCCCATGCCCATCGCTCATGCCAAGGACGGCTGCCCGATCAATTACCAGGTGGAAGGAGCGGCGGACGCCCCTGTGCTGATGCTGTGCAATTCGCTCGGCACCGACCTGCACATGTGGGACGACCAAGCCGCGGAGTGGTCGAAGCACTTTCGCCTGGTGCGCTACGACCGCCGCGGCCACGGCAAGTCGGGCGCGCCCAAGGGCCCCTACACGATGGACATGCTGGGTCACGATGCGCTCGCGGTGGCGGACGCCGCCGGCGCCAAGACCTTCAACTGGTGCGGCCTGTCGATGGGCGGCATGGTCGGGCAATGGATGGGCGCGAACGCCCGCGACCGCGTGAAGAAGCTCATCCTCTCCAACACGCACTACTTCTACGCCGAGAAGCAGGCCTGGAACGACCGCATCAAATTCGCCCGCAACAATGGCCTGGACAAGCTGTCCGGCCCGCAGATGGAGCGGTGGTTCACTAAAGGATTCCGCGAGCGCGCGCCGCAAGCCATCGCCAAGGTGGTGACGATGTTCACGGCCACCAACCTCGAAGGCTTCATCGGCTGCTGCGAGGCGGTGCGCGACATGGACTTCCGCGCCACCACCCCGACCATCACCGCGCCGACGATGGTGATCGTCGGCAGCAAGGATCCGGCGACGCTGCCCGAATACGGCGAGGAGATCCACAAGATGGTCAAGGGCTCCAAGCTGACATCGCTCGATGCCGCGCACCTGTCGAACATCGAGCAGCCCAAGGCCTACACCGAAGCGGTGCTGAACTTCCTCAAGTAAGTCCAGGAGGCGCGCATGGACGACAGCGAACGCCTGAAGCGTGGCGAGGCCGCGCGCCGCCGCGTGCTGGGCGACGCCTGGGTGGACCGCTCGGCCGCGAACCGCAACGCCTTCAACGGCGAATGGCTCGACTCCATCACCCGCGGGCCGTGGTGCGACGTGTGGACGCGACCGCATTTCGACGACCGCACGCGGCGCGTCCTGGTGATCGGCACCATGCTCGCCGTCGGACGCTGGGACGAATTCCGCATGCATGTGCGGGCCGCGCTGACCGTCGGCGGATTTTCCGCCGACGACATCAAGGAAATCATCCTGCAGCAGGCGAACTACTGCGGCGTGCCGGCCGGCAACCATGCCTTCCGCGAAGCCGAGGCGGTGCTCAAGGAAGTCGGCAAGATGCCGTGACGCGCTGGCGCGCGCGGAGCGTATCCCGCGCCCTCACCCGCCGCGGCGTTCGCGGAACTGCTGCGGCGTGGTGCCGGTCTGCTTTCTGAAAAAGCGGGCGAAGTGCGACGGATCGGCGAAGCCGAGGTCGTAGGCAATCTCGTGGATCGGCTGGCCCGTGAACACGAGCTGGCGCTTGGCCTCGGTCAGCACGCGCTGGCGGATCAGGTGGCCGGCGGTCACGCCGCTGACCCGCTTCACATGATCGTTGAGGCGGTCCGGCGTGATCGCAAGCTTCTCGGCGTAGAAGCTGATGAGCCGCTCCTGGCGGAAGTGTTCCTCGACGAGGCGGCGCAGCGCCTCCACGGTGCCGTCGGCGGCGGCGAGCGTCACCGTTCCGGTGCGCGCGCGGCTCGCCGCAAGCCGCGCCACCTCGATGGCGATCAGCGCCAGCAGGCCCCGCATCGCCAGGCGGAAGCCCTCGCGCGCGAGGAAGCTTTCCTCGTGCAGGTCGGCGCAGAGCGCGGCGAGCCGCTTGATCTCGGCGGCGTCGCGCAGCGGGATCACCGGGTCGGCGGCGAGCGCCTTCAGCCGCTTGAGCGCCTCGCCCGAACGCTCGCCCAGCGCCTCGGCCACGTCCTCGGTGAAGCTCACGACCCAGCCGCCGGTGATCTCGGGGCGGAAGCGGAAGCCGTGCGCCGTCGTCGGCGGCACCAGGATCGCGGCGGGAGCGGAGAAGCCCAGGGTCGCGGCCTCGAACGTCATCTCGCCGCCGCCGCGCTCGATCAGCAGGATCTGGAACAGGTTGCGGTGGCGATGCGCGCGGATCAGCCAGTCGTGCACCGACGAGCGCGAGCAGATGGTCTCGATATGGATGAAATCGAACGCCTGATCGTCCGGCGGATCGCCGTAAAGATGAAACAGCGGAAGCGCAGTGACCGTGGCCATGCCGCGAGCATAGGCGAGCGGATCAGCGGAGGGAAAGCCGCCGAGCGCCGCCCGTCATCCGCCTTTTGGACAAGGGTGTGGAAAAGCCGCGCCGTGCGCGCTCACACATGCTTGTACAGCCGGTCGTGATAGACGAGCGCCGGGCCCGGCGGCCCGGAATGGATGGCCTCGACGACGCCGAAATAGATGTCGTGGGAGGCCACGGCCTTCACCTCGACCACGCGGCAGTCGAGCGCGACGACGGCGCTCATCAGCGCCGGCGCGCCGGTGGCCAACGTCGCCCACTCGCCCGTCTCGAAGCGCGCCTCGCGGCTGACCTTGGTCCGGCCGGCGAAGGTGTCGGCGATCTGCTCGTCGCTGGCGCGCAGCGTGTTGACGCAGAACACGCCGTTGCCGCGCACGATGGGCGTGCTGCCGGCGTTGCGGTTGAGGCAGACCAGCACGGTCGGCGGCGCGTCCGAAACCGAGCACACGGCGGTCGCGGTCAGGCCGGCCTTGCCGCTCGCCCCGTCGGTGGTGATCACATGCACGGCCGCGCCGAGGCGGCTCATGGCCTCCCGGAACTGCTTGGCTTCGACGCTCTTGGCGGAGGCAACCGCGGCGAAGGCGCCTGCCATATCGGGGTGTTGATCGATCCAGCTCATGAAATCACATGTAATGGACGTTCAGGATAGGCACATGCCCCCCGCTTGACGAAACGCAACCTGACGGATCAGCGGGCGTCGCCAGGATTAAGCCATGTCTCGCCGGTCCAGCCATCTTCGTCGTAATCGGACATACACTGGTCGGCAAGCGCCATCATCGAATCCAGGGCGCCGGAACCGCGCGCATTCAGCAACGCATGGATGCGGATATCCTCATGATTTCCGGCATAGTTGTATTCGTACAGCTCATGCCGGCCACCGAATTCGCTACCCATCGCATCCCACAGCAGCTTCATGATCTTGATGCGCTCCTTGAAGTCCATGCCGTGGGAACCGCGCACGTAACGCTTCAGGTAAGGCTCGATGGCCGGGTTCTTGAAGTCCCGCACCGAGGACGGCAGGTAGATCAGCGAGGATGCCACGATCTTTTCGACGATCTCCTTGACCCTGGCGTAGGCGTCGCCCGCGAACACCCGGTAGGCCGCCCCGGACTGCACGTTCGGGAGCACCGCATCGCCCACCCACGGCATCGGATTGCCCGCCATCGCATCGGAGAGCGCCCAGAACAGATTGCGCCAGGCGATCACCTCGCCAAGCAGAGCCTGGTTGCCGCGGAACTCGTCGGAGCCGGCCGCGCGCAGCGCCTTGGCGATCAAGCCGGTGAGGAAGTCGAGCTTCACGGCGAGCCGCGTGCAGCCCTGGAACTGGTAGCCCGCGAGGAAGCCCGAGCGCGGGAAGAACACCTTCACCTTGTCGATATCGCGGTGGACCAGCACGTTCTCCCAGGGGATCAGCACGTTGTCGAACACGAAGATCGCATCGTTTTCGTCGAAGCGCAGCGACAGCGGATAATCGAACGGCGTTCCGGTGGCCGCCGCCGCCATCTCGTAGGATGTCCGGCAGATCACCTTGATGCCCGGCGTGTTCATCGGAGCGATGAACATCACCGCGAGATCGCTGTCGCCGATCGAGATCGAGGCGTTCTGGCCGAGAAAATTATAATGCGTGACCGCCGCCGATGTGGCCACGACCTTGGCGCCCGAGACGATGATCCCGGCATCCGTCTCCTTCTGGATCGTGATAAAGACGTCCTTGACCTGATCGGCGGCCTTCATCCGGTCGATGGGCGGATTGACCAGCGCGTGGTTCATGAACAGCACATGGTTCTGCGCACGCGCATACCATTGCTTGGCGTTGTCGGCGAACTTTCCGTAGAACGCCGCATTGGCGCCGAGCGTGTTCATCAGCGACGCCTTGTAGTCCGGCGAGCGGCCCATCCAGCCGTAGGACAGTCGCGCCCAATGCGCGATGGCGTCGCGCTGGCCGATCAGATCCTCGCGCGAATGGGCAACGCGGAAAAACTTGTGAGTGAAGGAGCCCGCGCCGGTGTCGGTCGGACAGGTCAGCACATCCTTCTGCTTGGGATCGTGCAGCGCGTCGTAAAGTCGCGCGATGGTGCGCGCGCCGTTGCGGAACGCCGGATGCGTGGTGACGTCCTTGACGCGCTCGCCGCAGATATAGACCTCCCGGCCGTCCCGCAGACTTTCCAGGTATTCCTGGCCAGTGAACGGCCGGGGCGAACTGACAACATCTTCGGGCTTCTGCGGGTTCATGCACGTTCCTCACTTGCCGCCTTGGGCATCTTGGCGACGTCGGCATCTTGGCACAGTCCGGTACCCGGCAAGGAGAGCCTTCGCCTTTCTTGCCATCGGACTGCCGTGGTAGACTGGATTATGTCTTTAAGACAACGTTCCAAGGCAAGCAGGCAGCAGCGATGAAAACCATCCTTCTTGCGGCGACGGCGGCCGCGGCCCTGACCATAGCGATGCCCGTGCCCCTCTCCCACGCTCAAATGAGCATGGGCGCGGAAAAGGACCCGCTTCAGCTTCAGTACGAGCGGGAAAAGCAGATCAGGGATCAGGACGAGAAGGCCTATAACGCCACCATGAAGCGGCTGAAGTCGCAAGGGTCGGCCAGCAACAGTTCCGATCCCTGGAAAAGCGTGCGCCCGGCAACCCAGCCCGGCGCCAAACGCTAGATTCCGGGCGGCCGCGCCCGCCGCCGTTTCGATAGCCGACCGAACGGCCGGAATCCGCGCGCATCGGCTGCGCAAAAGCGACGCGGCCACGTTGCCGCCTCTTTGCCCCCCTGCTAAGCACGCCAATCGCAGCTACGGTGGGGGATTCGGCGGCGCCCACGCCCGCCGACACGGCAACTCGAAGCGCGGGTCGGACGCATGGAATATTTCGTCCAGCAACTCATTATCGGCGTGACGCTCGGCTCGATCTACGGCCTGATCGCCATCGGCTACACGATGGTCTACGGCATCATCGGCATGATCAATTTCGCCCATGGCGACGTGTTCATGATCGGCGGCTTCGTCGCGTTGATCGCGTTCCTGGCGCTGGTATCCATCGGCATCACCGCCGTTCCGGTCGCCCTGCTCCTCGTTCTTCTGATCGCGATGGCCACCACCGCGCTCTACGGCTGGACCGTCGAACGGTTCGCCTACCGGCCGCTGCGGCAAAGCTCGCGCCTCGCGCCGCTGATCTCCGCCATCGGCATGTCGATCATCCTGCAGAACTTCGCCCAGGTTTCACAGGGCGCACGGGTCAAGCCGCTCCCTCCGCTCGTCGGCGGCAGCCACACGCTGATGTCCAGCGACGCCTTCAACGTCGAGATTTCCAACATCCAGATCATCATCGTCGTCACCACGCTGGCCTTGATGGCGGTGTTCTCGTGGATCGTGACCCGGACGCGGCTTGGCCGTGACATGCGCGCCTGCGAGCAGGACCTGAAAATGGCGTCGCTTCTCGGCGTCAACATCGACCGCACCATTTCGCTGACCTTCGTCATCGGCGCTGCGCTGGCCGCGGTCGCGGGCATCATGTACCTGCTCTACTATGGGGTGATCGATTTCTACATCGGCTTCGTCGCCGGCGTGAAAGCCTTCACCGCCGCGGTCCTCGGCGGCATCGGTTCGCTTCCCGGCGCCATGCTGGGCGGTCTGCTGATCGGGCTGATCGAGACGTTCTGGTCGGCCTACTTCTCGATCGAGTACAAGGACGTTGCCGCCTTCTCCATCCTGATCGTGGCGCTGATCTTCCTGCCGACCGGCATTCTGGGCCGGCCGGAGGTCGAGAAGGTTTGAAGTCGTTGGCGCCCGCCTCCACCCAGAGCGGATTGTCTATCGTCGCGGCACTGAAAGACGCCGCGCTGACGGCGGCGGTGGCATTCGGCTTGTTCTTCTTCATGATCGGATTGCGCGCCGAGCAAGGGCTAGGCGGCGCGCTCGAGATCACGACGCGCTGGCCGAGCCTTGCGATGCTGGTCGCCGCGGTGTTCGCCGGGGCGTTCGTGCGCGCCCTGTTTTTTGGACGCCGCGCCATTCCGCTCGAATGTCTGTTGCCTGCCTCGTTCGCGCGCCGGGGAGCCAAGGCTGTCAGCTCCGTGAGCCGCTTTGTCGGACCGGCCCTTTTGATTTTCGCGCTGCTGGTGCCGGTGCTGTTCTATCAGAACCGCTACATCCTCGACCTCGGCATCATGGTGCTGACCTATGTGATGCTGGGTTGGGGCCTCAATGTCGTGATCGGCCTCGCGGGCCTCCTCGATCTCGGCTATGTCGCATTCTACGCCGTCGGCGCTTATTCCTACGCGCTGCTCGCCACCACTTACGGCCTGTCGTTCTGGATCTGCCTGCCGCTCGCCGGAATCCTCGCCGCGTTCTGGGGTATTATTCTCGGCTTTCCGGTGCTGCGGCTTCGCGGCGACTATCTTGCCATCGTCACGCTGGCTTTCGGGGAAATCATACGGCTGGTTCTGCTGAACTGGCAGAGCTTCACCGGCGGCCCGAACGGCATTTCCTCGATCCCCCGCCCGTCATTCTTCGGCCTGCCCTTCACCGACGGCGAAGGCTCGTTCGCCGCAACCTTCGGCCTCGAATACTCGCCGACCCACCGCGTGGTTTTCCTGTTCTACCTGATCCTCGCGCTCGCGCTTCTGACCAATGTGGTCACGCTGCGGCTGCGGCGCTTGCCGATCGGCCGCGCGTGGGAGGCCATGCGCGAGGACGAAATCGCCTGCCGCTCGCTCGGCATCAACACCACAACGACCAAGCTCACCGCTTTCGCCATCGGCGCGATGTTCGGAGGCTTTGCCGGCTCGTTCTTCGCCACCCGCCAGGGTTTCATCAGCCCGGAATCGTTCACCTTCGGCGAGTCGGCGCTGGTGCTTGCCATCGTCGTCCTCGGCGGCATGGGCTCGCAGCTTGGCGTCGCCGTCGCCGCCCTCGTCATGCTGGGCGGCTTCGAGTTGTTCCGCGAGTTCGAGCTTTACCGTATGCTGGTGTTCGGCTTCGCGATGGTGCTCATCATGATCTGGCGTCCGCGCGGCCTTGTGGCGACGCGCGATCCCTCGCTCTATCTCACGGAACGCAAGGCCATCGCCGGCTCGTTCGTGAAAGTGCAAGGATGAGCGCGCCGATGGCCGCGGCAGCATCCGAACAGCTTCCGAATCCCATTTTGACCGTCGAGCATCTCAGCATGCGCTTCGGCGGCCTGGTGGCCGTCGATGACCTATCGTTCACGGCGGAGCGCGGCCAGATCACCGCGCTGATCGGGCCCAACGGCGCCGGCAAAACCACCGTGTTCAATTGCATCACCGGCTTCTACAAGCCGACCACCGGATTGATCCGGCTCGCGCATGCCGACGGCCGCGCCTATCTGCTCGAACGGCTGCTCAACTTCCGCGTCGCCCAGCGTGCGCGCGTCGCCCGCACGTTTCAGAACATCCGGCTGTTCCAGGGCATGACCGCTCTCGAAAACCTGGTGGTGGCGCAGCACAACGTACTGATGAAGGCATCGGGCTTCACCTTCGCCGGCCTCGTCGGCCTGAAGTCCTATCGCTCCGCCGAAAGCGCGGCGGTGGAGAAGGCGCGCTACTGGCTCGAGCGCACCGCCCTCCTTTCCCGCGCCGACGACCCGGCGGGGGCGCTGGCCTATGGCGAACAGCGCCGCCTCGAGATCGCGCGCGCCATGTGTACGGACCCGGTGCTGTTGTGCCTCGACGAACCCGCAGCCGGGCTCAATGCGCACGAGAGCGCGGAGCTGAACGACCTGCTGCAGTTCATCCGGCGCGAGCACGGCACCTCCGTGCTGCTGATCGAGCACGACATGTCGGTGGTGATGGAGATTTCCGACCACATCGTCGTGCTCGACTACGGCGTCAAGATCGCCGACGGCACGCCGGAGGAAATCCGCAACGATCCGAAGGTGATCGCAGCCTATCTCGGCGTCGAGGACGAAGATGAGGTGGCGAACGTCGAAGCGGAGGTCGGCCGATGACCGCTTCGCTTCTCGCCGTGCGCGGCGTCAAAACCTTCTACGGCAACATCATGGCGCTGAAGGGCGTGGACCTCGACGTCAAGGAGGGCGAGATCGTCACCTTGATCGGCGCCAACGGCGCCGGCAAGTCCACGCTGATGATGACGATCTTCGGCAACCCGCGCGCCAGCGAAGGCTCCGTGGTTTTCGATGGACGCGACATCACGCATCTGCCGTCCCACGAGATCGCAAGGCTCCACATCGCGCAATCGCCCGAGGGCCGGCGCATCTTCCCGCGCATGAGCGTGCTGGAAAACCTGCAGATGGGGGCGACCGTCGCCGATCCGGCGCATTTCGCGAACGACCTCGAACGGGTGTGCACGCTGTTTCCGCTCCTGAAGCGGCGCATGACGCAACGCGGCGGCACGCTGTCGGGCGGCGAGCAGCAGATGCTGGCGATCGCGCGCGCGCTGATGAGCCGCCCCCGCCTGCTGTTGCTCGACGAGCCGTCGCTCGGCCTTGCGCCGATGCTGGCGAAGCAGATCTTCCGCGCCATCCGCGAACTGAACGAGCGCGACCGGCTCACCGTGTTCCTGGTCGAGCAGAACGCCTTCCATGCGCTCAGGCTCGCGCATCGCGGCTACGTCATCGTCAACGGCGAGGTGACGCTGTCGGGCACCGGCCGCGACCTTCTGGAGCGGCCCGAGGTGCGCGCCGCCTACCTGGAGGGCGGGCGGCGAGAGGTCGCAGGTCCTTAGACAACCCCGGCAAGGCCTCGCGAAGTCCTGCTTCAACGCGCTTTCTTCGCACGGACCGGTATCCACTTCGCTCGAAACCGCTCTAGGTCACATACCCATAACTGGGATTCCCTTGGTGGGTGTGTTCTGATTCACTGATCTCAGCCTTGGAGGTTGAGATGGCACGCTTTGATCTGACGGATTTCGAGTGGTCGGTGATCGAGCC
>Ga0180218_1000540_pt1 | contig 32885 bp, 33 predicted proteins | sample eDN3rd37CKraftBY_FD_151334 | JGI IMG/M metagenome (GOLD analysis project Ga0180218, IMG submission 151334) | Enriched backyard soil microbial communities from Emeryville, California, USA - eDNA 3rd pass 37_C Kraft BY (version 2) (version 2) | ecosystem: Environmental > Terrestrial > Soil >... | reverse complement strand
GAGGTCCGGATCGGCGCGGCGGTCGGCGATCTCGGCGTAGAGCAGTTCGTCGGCCTCTTCGATGGTGCGGCGCAGCCGCCGCCACGGCCGTCGGCTCAGCAGTTCCGGCCTCGACAGCGCCACCGACTCCCACGGCCCGACGTCCAGCAGCCGCGGCATCACGTCACGCAGGGCCGCCAGCCGGTGCGGGTCGCTGGCGCCGATGACGGTCCGCAGGATCACCTCCAGGGTGATCTCCGACATCCGCGGCGCCACCGGGAACGGGGTGCCCACCGGCCAGCCCGCGATGTTGTCCGCGGCGATCTCGGCCATCACGCCCGCCTGGCGGGCGACGGCCTCGCGGTGAAACGGCGCCATCATCAGCCGGCGGCGGTCGCGGTGCGCGTCGTCGTCGACCACCAGCACCGAGCTGTCCCCCAACAGGCCGGACAGCATCGAGTTCGCCTCACCGGCGTGGAAGACCCGCGGGTCCCCGGCGAACACCGTCGCGATGTCGGCCGGGTCGGCCAGATACACCATCCGGCCCATCCCCGACACCGACAGCGTGAAGACGTCGCCGTACCGGCGCCGGCAGGCCGCCACCACGCGGGGCCACCACCGCAGCATCGCCAACGAGAGCACGACCGACGGCAGCCGCGGGCCGGGCGGCAGAGCCGACGCCGTTGTTGGACTCATGCCTAATAGGCTACGGGCGGACCATACCGAAGGGAAGACTCGTCTCGCGCTCAGAAACCGCGCAGAAATGTCGCCACCACCGGATGGCAATGACCGGGTTCGCGGCCGAGTGCGGTTAAGTTGTCGGCGGGTCGCTACCGACGCGGCCACCAATGGGGAAGATCGTTGATACATGCGCGTTGACGGGCGGGACATCACCGTCTCGGGCAGCCTGCTGCAACCCCTGACGAGGCGGACCAACGACATCATCCGCGTCGCGCTGTCCGCGGTGTTCCTCGGCGTCGTCGTCTTCAGCTCGCTGATCACCCGCAACGAGTGGGTGGCACTGGAACGCTCGATCTCCGAGATCGTCGCGGTGCTCACCCCGACCCAGGCCAACCTGGTCTACCTGGTCTACGGCATCGCGATCGTCGCGCTGCCGTTCGTGATCCTGGTCCGGCTCATCCTGTCGCGGCAGTGGAAGCTACTCGGCGCCTACGCCGCCGCGGCCGTCCTGGCCGGCTCGGCGCTGTCGATCAGCGGATTCGGGCTGACCGCGCCGCGCTGGCACTTCGACCTCGGCGACCGCCTCGACACCTTCGCCTCGCAGTTCGTCGACGACCCGCGCTGGATCGCGATGCTGGCCGCGATCATCACCGTCGCCGGGCCGTGGCAGCCCGGCCGGTGGCGCCGCTGGTGGTGGGCACTGCTGCTGGCGTTCGTCCCGATCCACCTGGTCATCAGCGCCGTGGTGCCTGCCCGGTCCCTGCTCGGGCTGGCCGTCGGCTGGTTCGTCGGCGCGCTGGTGGTGCTCGTCGTCGGCACCCCCGGACTCGAGGTGCCGCTCGACGGCGCCGTGCGCGCGATGGCCCGGCGCGGCTGCCAGGTCTCGGCGCTGACCGTGGTGCGGCCCGCCGGCGCCGGCCCGCTGGTGCTCACCGCCGAGTGCGCCGACCAGCAGACCACCGCGGTGATGGAGCTCTACGGACCACACCAGCGCAGCGGCGGCGTGCTGCTGCAGCTGTGGCGCAAGATCCGTCTGCGCGACCGCGAGACCGCACCGCTGCACGCGTCGATGCGCCGCCTGGTCGAACACCGCGCGCTGATGGCCATCGCGATCGGCGAGCTCAAACTCGCCAACACCTCGACCGTCGCCGTGTCCGCCCTGGACCGGGGCTGGACCCTGTACGCACACACCCCGACGCGCGGCGTCGCGCTGGACGACTGCGCCGCCACCGTGCCCGTCGCCCGGGTCTGGGAGGCGCTGCACGACCTGCACGCCTGCCAGATCTCACACGGCGATCTGCGCGGCTCGGAGATCACCGTCGACCACGACGTGGTGCTGTTCGGCGGGTTCGACAACGCCGAGTACGGCGCCACCGACGCGCAGCTGCGCTCCGACATCGCCCAGCTGCTGGTGACCACGACGCACCTGTACGACGCGGCCTCGGCGGTGCGCGCGGCGATCGCCGCGTTCGGCAAGGACGCCGTGCTCACCGCGTCGCGCCGGCTCACCATCGCGGCGGTGCCGCTGCGCATCCGCCACGCCGTCGACAACGCCAAGGGCCTGATCTCCGCGGCCCGTGAGGAGGTCAAGAAGCAGACCCGCGTCGACGAGATCCGTACCGAGACCGTCACCCGGTTCACCCGCAGCCAGGTGATCCAGCTGGTGCTGCTGGCCGCGCTGGTCTACGTCGCCTACCCGTTCCTGAGCTCGGTGCCGACGTTCGTCACCGAGCTACGCACCGCCAACTGGTGGTGGGCGCTGCTCGGGCTGGTGGCCTCCGGCCTGACGTACCTCGGTGCGGCGGCGGCACTGTGGGCGTGCGCCGACAGCATGGTCACGCTGTGGGGCCTGATCGTCATGCAGGTGGCCAACAAGTTCGCCGCCACCACCACGCCGGCGGGCGTGGGCGGGCTGGCGCTGTCCGCGCGCTACCTGCAGAAGGGCGGCGTCAACGCGATGCGGGCCACCACCGCCGTCGCGCTGCAGCAGTCCGTGCAGGTGATCACCCACATCTCGCTGCTGATCGTGTTCTCCACCGCGGCCGGGGTGTCGGCGAACCTGTCGCGGTTCGTCCCCGATGTCACGCTGATCTATCTGATCGGCGGGGTGCTGCTCGGGCTGATCGGCACGTTCCTGCTGGTGCCGCGGCTGCGCCGGTGGCTGGCCACCGCGGTGCGGCCCAAGCTGCAGGAGATGGTCGGCCACCTGATCGCACTGGGCCGCGAGCCCAAGCGGCTGGCGATCATCGTATTAGGTTGTGCGGCAACGACTCTCGGTAACGCGTTCGCACTGTGGGCGGCGATCGAGGCGTTCGGCGGGGACACCTCGTTCATCACCGTCACCGTGGTGACGATGGTCGGCGGCACGCTGGCCTCGGCCGCCCCCACCCCCGGCGGTATCGGCGCGGTGGAGGCCGCCCTGATCGGTGGTCTGGCGGCGTTCGGCATGCCCGCGGCCATCGCGGTGCCGTCGGTGCTGCTCTACCGGGTGCTCACCACCTGGCTGCCGGTGTTCGTCGGCTGGCAGGTGATGCGCTGGATGACGCGCACCAACAAGATCTAGGGCGCGTCTCTCAAACATCCCGGTAGCGGCACGGGGGTCGACGCACTAGATTTCGGGGTCGACAACCGATGCCCCGACGCGCACGGCAGTGCCGGTTACCCGGCGGCCCCCGGGGGTACTGTCGAGACATCGTCGGAAAAGACAGATTCGAATCCGATCAGGACGAGGCTGGACCGTGACCGACCCATCGGAGACACAACAGAACTCACAACCACAGTCGAAGTGGCTGTCGAAGTCCGCTGCCAAGACCCGCGGCTCCGACAAGAAGGAAGTGCAGTTCCACTACGACATCTCCAACGAGTTCTTCAAACTGTGGCAGGACCCGACGCAGACCTACAGCTGCGCCTACTTCGAGCGCGACGACATGACGCTCGAAGAGGCGCAGATGGCCAAGGTGGACCTGTCGCTGGGCAAGCTCGGCCTGCAGCCCGGGATGACACTGCTCGACATCGGCTGCGGCTGGGGCTCCACGATCGCCCGCGCGGTACAGCGCTATGACGTCAACGTCATCGGCCTGACGCTGTCGGAGAACCAGAAACGCCACATCGAGGACTACTGGTTCGCCAACCTCAAGACCGACCGCAGCATGGAGGTGCGGTTGCAGCCGTGGGAGGAGTTCGAGGGCCGCGTCGACCGGATCGTGTCGATCGGGGCGTTCGAGCACTTCGGCTTCGCCAAATACGACGACTACTTCAAGAAGACCTACAGCTGGCTGCCCGACGACGGGGTGATGCTGCTACACACGATCATCATTCCCGAGGACGAGGAGATCAAAGCCAAAGGTCTTCCGCTGACCATGTCGAATGTGCGGTTCATCAAGTTCATCATGGACGAGATCTATCCGGGTGGGCGTTTGCCGCTGGCGTCGATGGTGCGTTCACACGCAAACAAGGCCGGTTACACGGTGACCCAGGAACAGCATCTGCAACCGCATTACGTCCGAACGCTGGACACGTGGGCAGCCAATCTGGAAGCCAAGAAAGACGAGGCCATCGCCATCACCTCGGAAGAGGTTTATGAGCGGTTCCGCAAATATTTGACGGGCTGTGCGGACCTTTTCCGAAACGGCTACACCGACGTCGCCCAGTTCACGTGTAACAAAGTTTCCGTTTAGCTGGATGTCTGAAAATGCGATATACAACTAGGCGTTCAGGGACACGGGTCTGACGTGTCCCGCCAGAGGAGGCCAGGCACAGATGTCGGATAGTTCGAGGAACGGGACCACGCTGAAGGTCCAGTACGAAGACGTTCAAGCCCACTACGACACCTCCAACGATTTCTTCGGCCTGTTCCAGGATCCGACCCGCACCTACAGCTGCGCGTACTACGAGCGCGACGACATGACGCTCGAAGAGGCGCAACTCGCCAAGATCGATCTGGCGTTGAGCAAGCTCGACCTCAAGCCCGGCATGACGCTGCTCGACATCGGCTGCGGGTGGGGTTCGGTGATGAAGCGCGCGGTGGAGCGCTACGACGTCAACGTCGTCGGGCTGACGCTGAGCCTCAACCAGCGCGCGCTGGGCCAGGAGATCCTCGACGCGATCCCGACCGAGCGGACCCGTCGGGTGCTGCTGCAGGGCTGGGAGGAGTTCGACGAGCCCGTCGACCGGATCGTGTCCATCGAGGCGTTCGAGGCGTGGCCGAAGGCGAAGTACAAGGCCTTCTTCGACACCTGCTACCGGGTGATGCCCGACGACGGCCGCATGGTGCTGCAGACGATCATGGGCCACCCGATGAAGCGCTGGCCGGAGATGGGCATCCCGATCACGATCTCCGACCTGAAGTTCATGCGGTTCATCCTCAAGGAGATCTTCCCGGGCGGCGCGGTGCCCTGCGACGACGACGTCGTCGAGTTCGCGGGCAACGCCGGGTTCACCGTCGAGAAGTTCGACTCGATGACCGAGCACTACGTGCGCACCCTGGACACCTGGGCCGAGGCGCTGCAGGCCAACAAGGAGAAGGCCATCGCGGCGACCAACGAGGAGACCTACGAGCGCTACATGCGCTACCTGACCGGCTGCTCGGACTTCTTCAACCGCAACGTCAGCTACGTCGGCCAGTTCACCCTGGTCAAGTAGTCCGGTTCAGTACCTGCCGAAAACCAGCGACACGTTGTTGCCGCCCAGCCCGAACGTGTTCGACACCGCGTAGCGGTACTCGCCCCGGCGCGGACCCCCGGCCACCACGTCCAGGTCGATCTCCGGGTCGAGGTCCTTGAGGTTCAGAGTCGGCGGGATGACGCCGTCGCGCAGCGCCTGCACGGTCAGCACCGCCTCGATCGCCCCCGTCGCACCCAGGGAATGGCCCAGCGCGGCCTTCGGCGCGTAGACCGCCGGCTTGTGGTCGCCCAGCGCGCGGCGGATCGCCCGGGCCTCGGCCAGATCGCCGTCGACGGTGCCGGTGGCGTGGGCGTTGATGTGGTCGATGTCGGTCGGGGCCAGCCCGGCCAGCTCGATCGCGCGGGTCAGCGCGTCGCCGGCGCGTTCCCCGCTGGGCTCGGGTTTGACGACGTCGTAGCCGTCGGAGTTGAACGCCCCGCTCATCAGCCGGGCCAGCGGTTCGGCGCCGCGCGCCCTGGCGTGCTCCTCGGTCTCGATGAGCATCAGCGCGCCGCCCTCGCCGAACACCATGCCGTCGCGGCTGCGGTCGAACGGCCGGCACGCCCCCTCAGGGTCGTCGTTGTCGGTGGACAGCAGCTCCTGCAGGCTGAACGCCGCCACCGGCACCGCCTCGATATGGGTCTCCACGCCGCCGCAGATCACCACGTCGGCCTCGCCGAGCACGATCTGGCGCCAGCCCAGCGCGATCGCCGCCGCACCGGACGCGTCGGCCATCACCGGGCTGATGATGCCCGCCTTGGCCTGCCGATCCAGGCCGACGGCGGCGGCCGCGCCGTTGGGCATGTACATCTGCACCGTCAGCGGCGAGACCGCGCGCAGGCCCTTCTGCCGCCACAGGTCGTGCTGCAGCGGGATCTCCTCGGTGCTGCCCAGCGCCAGCCCGACCGACACGCCGAGCCGGCGGGTGTCCACCTCCGGGGAGCCGGCGATCTCCCACAGCCGGCGGCTGAGCACCGTCGACATCTTCTGCATGTAGGAGGTGCGGCGCCGCTCCACCCGGTCGAGGTGCTCGTCGAGCTGCTCGGTGATCGGACCGCCGATGCGCACCGGCGCGTCGGTCTCCTTGACGAACCACTTGTCGAGTTCGCGGATGCCGCTGCGCCCCTCCAGCAGCTGCTGCCAGGTCTGCTCGGCGTCGGCGGCCAGCGCCGTCGTCGACGCGACCGCGGTCACCACGACGTCGGGAAGTCCTTCGCCCGTCCTCAGCACGGCCATGTCCGGTGCTCCTTAATTGGTCCGCTCGCCAGCTGAACGTGAGATATCTGACTACCTTAGAGCTCCGAAATAACGAGGGACGAACTGTGGCTGATCTGAACGTTTTCGGCGCGCCGCTGCAACCGTGCGGCACCGACCCGATGACCGGCTTCTACCGCGACGGCTGCTGCTCGACCGGACCGGAAGACCTGGGCAGCCACACCATCTGCGCGGTGGTCACCGCGGAATTCCTGGCGCACCAACGCGCCATCGGCAACGACCTGTCCACGCCGGTGGTGCTGGCCTCGACACACCAGCGCGCGCTGGAGATCGTGCCGATCGAGGCGCTGCGCGAGCACGCCGTCGACGTTCCGGACGACCTGGCCGGACTCTGACCTTTCGCTACCGTGGGGATATGACAGATCCCGCGGTCGGCACCGGCCATCCCCCGGAGTTCCTGATGGGCCTGCTGAACCGGACGCTGCGGGTGCTGCTGCCCACCCCGCTGGCCGGCCCGCTGCGCAACCAGTTCATGCTGCTGAAGTTCACCGGGCGAAAAACCGGTCGGCAGTTCGAGATTCCGGTGACCGCACACCAGATCGACGGTGCGCTCTACGCGCTGGCCAACGCCGGCTGGAAGGCCAACTTCCGCGGCGACCACGACGTCACCGTCGTGCACGGCGGCAGGACCACCGCGATGCGCGGCGAGCTGATCGACGACCCGGACGCGGTCGCCGACCTGGCGCACCGGCTCGCGCAGGGCTACGGACCGCGGCGCGCCCAGACGATGATGGGGCTCAAGTTCCGCGACGGTTCCACCGTGCCACCGGTCGGGGAGTTTCGTGACGCGGCTCACACAGAAAAGCTCGTTGCGATCCGTTTAACACCTCTGACCTAGGAATTTATTGAAGGGACTTTGGTCCCGGCAACTAGGGTCATAGCTCCGTTTACCCCCGATCTTGAATCCCGGAATGTGGAGTTTGTGAGTACGGAGATGACCTTGCGCGTGTTGATCATTGCCCTTGTGATCGTTGGCCTGCTGGTCGGCTTCGCACTCGACGAGAAGACCTATAAGTGATCGTGTAAGTAGCCTCGTGGCCCCGCGACTGAACGGTCTTGTATGAATAAGCCCTGACGTCCGAGTCGACCGAGGGGGCCCGATGTCCGAATCGTCGCAGGAAGCAGGGCCGCCGCCCGCGATCGTGGCCCGCGGCATCTCCCAGCGCGGACCCTGGGGGCCGGTGTACGGACCCCTCGACCTCGACATCGAGGCCGGCGGGGTCACCGTGCTGGTGTGCCCGCCCGGGTCGGGCCGCACCGCGCTGATGATGACGCTGACCGGGCGGATGGAGACCCGCACCGGATCGCTGACGGTGTTCGGCCACAGTTCGGCACGCGAGATCTTCGCGGTGTCCGCGCTGGCCGGCATCGACGAGCTCGACGAGGTCGACGAGTCGGTGACCGTCGCCGACGTCGTCACCGAGCAGCTGCGCTGGGCGGCCCCCTGGTACCGGCGGGTGCCGCGCGCCGGGCAGGCCGAACTGGAGCAGGTGTGCGGACCGGTGTTCGGTGACCTGCCGCTGCCCCGGCTGCGCGACTACGTCGAGGAGCTGTCCGAACTCGACCGCCGGCTGCTGCGCATCGCGCTGGCCAACCAGAAGCGGCCCCCGCTGCTGGTGGTCGGTGACCTCGACCGGGTGGCCAGCGACGTGCACCGCGCGCTGCTGCTCGAGCGGCTCATCGCGCTGGGCACCGAACAGACCGTCGTCACCGCGACGGTCAACGGGGTGCCCGCCGACTCCGGTGTGCGCACCCAGATCAGCGTCGACAACGTCGACGCGGCCTCGCTCGTCGCCAATGACCAGAAGGGTGACCGTTGACCATGCTGGCCGGACTCTCGCTCGGCACCGACATCAAGCGGTACTCGCGCGGCACGATGCCCCGCATCGCGCTGGTGACCATCATCGTGCTGCCGCTGCTGTACGGCGCCATGTACCTGTGGGCGTTCTGGAACCCGTTCGGCGAGGTGAACAAGGTGCCCGTCGCGCTGGTCAACGAGGACACCGGAACGGTGGTGGAGGGCAAGGAGTTACGCGCCGGCGACCAGGTGGCCCAGGGGCTGCTGGAATCCGGTGAGCTCGACCTGCACGAGGTGTCGGCCGAGGAGGCCTCGCGCGGCCTGTCCGAGGGCGACTACTACTTCGCGATCACGGTGCCCAGGGACTTCAGCGCGGCGATCGCGTCGTCGGGCTCCGACAACCCGCACAAGGCGCAGGTGCAGTTCACCTTCAACGACGCCAACAACTACCTCGGCTCGATCATCGGGCAGAACGCCGCACGCGAGGTGATCAACGAGGTCAACGCGAAGGTCAGCGCGCAGACCGTCGACACCGTGCTGCAGAGCGTGGCCAAGGCCGGCGACGGGCTGCACCAGGCCGCCGACGGCGCAGGCGAGCTGGCCAAGGGCTTGGACGCCGCCAATGACGGTGCGCAACAACTGGCTTCGGGATCGCAGCTGCTGGCGACGAACCTCGCGGTGGCCCGCGACGGCGCTGCCCAGCTGGCCGACGGCACCCGCGAGCTGTCCACATCGGTGAAGACCGCGACCGATCCGCTGCTCAAGACCCTGGACCTGGTCGGTGATCTGCAGGTCGACCCGCAGGTCGTCGGCGAGGCCGCCACCCACCTGAGCGCGGCGGCGCGGTCGGTCAGCGAGCGGATCGCCGCGCTGAACATCGACTACGCGCAGGCGGCCGGCGTCATCCACGGTGTGGTGGACAGCCTGCGCGCCAACCCCGATCCGGCGGTGCGCCATCTCGGCGAGACGCTGTCGCGGGTGCACACGGTGCTGGTGTCACGGGGTATCGACCCGGCCACCGACGAGGGGCTGCTGCGGCTGCGCGAGGGCGCGGCGCGGATGGAGAACGACCTGGCCGACCCGAACAGCCACGTGCGCACCGTGCTGACCAAGGTGTTCGACGGTGGGCTCAAGGCGGATCTGGTGAAGTTGCGCGACGGCGTCACCGAGCTGGACACCGGTGCGCACAAACTGAGTTCGGGTCTGGTGCAGCTGACCGACGGCAGCCAGAAACTGGCGTCCGGCGCCGGGCAGCTGGCATCCGGGACGAAACAGCTGCGTGACGGTGCGTCGCTGCTGTCGACGAAGCTGAGCGAGGGCGCCGAGCAGGTGCCGTCATGGACGCCGGTGCAGCGGCTGAAGGTGGCGACGACGCTGTCGACGCCGGTGGCGCTGGAGGAGCAGACCGACAACCGAGCGGTGACGTTCGGCACCGGGTTCGCGCCGTTCTTCCTGCCGCTGGCGTTGTTCATCGGTGCGCTGATCATCTGGATGTTGTTGACGCCCCTGCAGAACCGGCCGGTGGTGTACGGGCTCAACGCGCTGCGGGTGGCGCTGGTGTCGTACTGGCCCGCGGTGCTGCTGGCGATGTGCCAGGTGCTGGTGATGTTCACCGTCGTGCACTTCGGGGTGGGCCTGCAGCCGAAGTACCCGATCCCGACACTGCTGTTCCTCGGGCTGGTCTCGGCGTCGTTCCTGGCGTTCATCCAGGCGTTGAACTCGCTGTTCGGGGTGGCGATCGGCCGGGTGATCACGCTGGCGTTGCTGATGCTGCAGCTGGTGTCGGCGGGCGGCATCTATCCGGTGGAGACCACCGCGCGGCCGTTCCAGGTCATCCACCCGTTCGACCCGATGACCTACGCGGTCAACGGGTTACGCCAGCTCACCGTCGGCGGGATCGACTACCGGCTGTGGCAGGCGATCGCGGTGCTCGGCGGCATCCTGGTGGTGTCGCTGGCGGCGACGGCGTGGGCGGCCAGACGCAACCGGCAGTTCACCATCGAGCGGCTGCACCCGCCGGTGGAGGTGTAGTCAGAGCCGTCCGGTGACCTTCGTCGGGGTGACCCGCACGACGGTCAGCGGGATGTCGCCGTGGCGTTGCGCCGCCTCGGGGTTGTGCTCGGCGTAGGTGGTGCCGGTGTACTTGACCGCGAGCTCGTCGCGCAGTTGCGCTCCGCCGTTGGCGCTCAGCGTGGCGACGGTGCCGAACACCGGGGTGTCGAGCAGGCGGCGCAGATCCGTCGGGGACACGCCGGGCCGGGCCGACGCCAGGGCGCCGAGCATCCGGGTGGTTTCGGTGTACAGGCGCTCGGCGAGGTCAGTGTCGAACATGCCGGTGTCGAGCCGGTTTCCGTGGCTGATCGCGGTGAGCGGTTCGGCGGGCGGGTGGTCGAGGACCTCCAGGATCGGCGCGACGGCGGCCTCGACGGGTTGCGCGGCGGCGCGCAGACCGTCGATCGCAGCGGCGGTGCCGTCGTCGTAGTCGCCGGCGAAGGAGGTGGCCACCACACCCGGATGCAGCAGCACGTAGCGCACTTTCGGGGAGCGGCGGCGCCGCGTGAACGCGAGGGCGAGCAGATCGTTGAGCTGACCGCCCTGGGCCAGCACCTGCCGGGTGTCGTAGTCGCGCTGGTGTCCGAGGTCGTCCCAGCGGATCTGGTCGGTGCCGCTGCCGGGTCCGCTGACGTTGACGATGACGGGCGCCTCGGCAGCGTCGAGCAGGTCGATCATCCGGTGGCTGAACAGGAACCGGCTCAGGTAATACAGCGCGAAGCTGTGCTCGAAACCCTCTTCCGTCAGGTGACGTTCGCTGCGGATGTAGCGGGCGCACAGCACGATTGCGTCGACGCGGTCGAACGTCTCGCGAATCCGCTCGATGACGGTCTTGGTCTCGGCGACCAGGCTCAGGTCGGCGGTGATGAAGTGGGCGCGCTCCCCGGCCCCGAGACGTTCGGCCTCGGCCAGGAACGCCTTCGCGCCGGCGCCGCCGCGCCCGATGACGGCGACCCGATGGCCCGACCGCAGCCGGTCCATCGCCACCGCCCTGCCGATTCCGCGCGTGCCTCCGGTGATCACGTACGTGCGCACGGTCGGTGCAACTTCAGGTGCGCGGGTTTATTCCCGTATGGGTGACGAGATCATGCGCGAGATGCTGAGCGCGGCGGTCTGAACCGCCGGTGCGACCCGCCGGATGTCGACCTTACCCGCCCATCCCGACGCCGATATCGCCGCCACCGGCCGGTCATTCCCGTCGACGATCGCGCTGGCGACACACACCACGCCGTGCGCGGACTCCTGCTGCTCGTAGGCGATTCCCGTGGCGCGAATACGGTTGAGCTGTTGGTGCAGCAGCCGGGCGTTGCGGATGGTCCGCGGGCCGACGCTGGCGGTCGGTTCGTGAGGTCGCGCTTCCGTTCATAGCCGATCTGCGTGAGGCCACACGCCAGACGGTGCATCTGGCGGTGCTCGACGGAACCGAGGTCGTCTACGTCGAGATCCTGCGCAGCGCCGGCGGTCCCTGGCTGCCCTCGGAGGTGGGGGCAGGCTACCGGCGCATGCGACGGGGGTGGGCCCAGGGGGCTCATCGCACGGCAGCCGCGGGGCCCATCGCACGCAGCGGCCAGTTGACGGTGGCACAGGCGACGAGGTTGCCGTCTATGTCGGCGCCGACGATCGCTGCGCGCGGGCGCGGCGCCACCCAATCCAGACCGCCGATCACGTCGAAGGTCTCGATGTTCGAGAACCGGCCGGTGAGTTGGAGTTTGACGCCGTACTGGTCACTCCAGACGTATTCGACCGGACGGTACTCCCTCGGCTGCTCCGGGTGAGCGATGTTGTGGGCGACCACCTGTGCCTGCTGCGTGGCGTTCGTCCAGTGTTCGACCCGAAGCCACTCACGATGACCGGAATGCCACCACCGCGCCATGGTGAAGGGCGTTCACGGCAAGATCCGCAAATCGGACCTTCCCGCCTGACGCTTATTCCCTCGTTTGTGAATCTGACGACGGTTTTCGGGCGCAAAGCGTCGGTAGATTCACAAACGGCGCACGAAGTTGCCGTGGAAGCCCTGCGGCACGTGGTGGCGCAGCTCCGCGCAGGCGATCGGGCCGGCCGCGACGTCGGCGGCGTCGAGGATCACCAGCCGCGACGTGTGGGTGCGCGCCCGGTACTCGACGGTCAGCAGCCACCCGTCGTCCTCGGCGGTGCCACCCGGGCGGGCCGCGAACACCGGTTCGCAGAAGCTGTTTCCGGGTTCCGGCGTGGTGTAGGTGGCCGCGGACCCGTCGGTGAGGTCGAGCTTGGTGATCGAGTCGTAGAACGACACCAGCCGGTGGCGGGTGTTGAGGTAGGCGTAGCGGTGCTCGCGGCCCTCGTAGGCGTCGTGGTGGCGGGGGAACTCGCACGGCAGCTCCGACAGCGGCTCCTCGAGCACCCGGCCCGACGGCGTGATCCGGTACCGGCGGAAGGTCGACGGCGCGTCGTCCAGTGGGGCGACGTGAAATCGGTTGAGCCGGCCGAGAAGCCGGCCGTCGGCGTAGGTGACCGCGTCGACGACGATGTCGGAGCCGTCGTCGTAGGCGTTGCTGAGGTGGAAGGTCAGCACCGAGTCGTAGTCGATGGTGCGGATCTGCCCGCCGTCGCGGGGCACCACGATGAACACGCTGCCCTTGTCGGGCCGGTACCGCAGCGCGTCGCCCATCGGCTTGCGGCCCAGCGCGATCGGCAACGCCTCCGGGATGATCGGCGACACCAGGAACACCAGATGGCGTTCGGTGAGCGCGAAGTCGTGCACCATCGCGACATACGGCAGCCGCGCGGAGCGGAAGTGCCTGAGCCGGCCGGACGGGTCGGTGCGGTAGATCCGCAGGTGCGCCCGCGGGATGAACTCGACGCCGAAGTTGTACATGTCGCCGGTGCGCGGGCAAAAGCACGGATGCGCGGAATACGAACCGACCCAGCGCAGTTCACCGCCGAACCGGCGGATGCCGAGCGTCTCGAGGGTCTGCGGGTCGAGCTCGGTCGGCGGCCCGCCCTCCCACAGCGCGTAGAGGTGGCCGGCATGCTCGATCACGTTGGTGTTGGCCAGATTCGGCGGCAGCCGACCGATGTTGGCCAGCGGACCGCCCGGCGCGGCGGTGCCCAGGTGGTACAGCCCGGTCCTGCCCTGGTAGTGCTTGGTGCGCACGTAACGGTTGCGGTAGTGCACCGCGCCGTCGGCGATGGTGAACGCCGAGATCATGCCGTCACCGTCGAACAGATGATGCAGCGGCCGGCCGCTGTGGTCCTGCCAGCGGCCGGGCCCGTTGCGGTAGAGGGTGCCGGCGAGCTCCGGCGGGATCCGCCCGTCGATGTCGGTGACGTCGTAGTCGTACTCGGACAGCTGCGGCTCGCTGACGCCCAGGCTCCAGCGGTCGGCGTCGCTGAGGGTCTGCAGTTGGGCGGTGAGCCGGTCGCGCTCGCTGACCGGCAGCGTCGCGAGGTAGCGGTGCAGTTCGGGCAGCTCCGGCCCGTCGGTCGGCGTGCTGGCCTGCAACGAGGACTGGGTCACGGCGCTCCTCACGAACTGAGACTGATTGGCAATCTAGTCTCAGTTCGGGGGTGGGCGCAATGGTGCTGCGGTAGAAATACACGGTGGCCAGGACCCGTTCATCTGCGCAGCTGGTGGCCGCCGCGCTCGACCTGATCGCCGAGGGCGGCGTCGACGCGCTGACCCTGAGCCAGGTCGCCGAGCGGGCCGGCGTCTCCCGGGCCACCGCGTACCGGGAGTTCGGCGACAAGGACGGGCTGCTCGGGGCGATCGCGCAGCAGGAGATCGCCGCGATGATCACCGCGACCCTGGAGGCCATCGACCCCGAGGCCGATCCCGTCGCGCAGATGACGTCCGTCGTCACCACCGCGCTGCGGTTCCTGCGCGAGCACCCGGCGTTCTCCTACGTGCGCACCCACGAACCGCACTGGCTGCTGTCGGTCGCCCTGCCGGTGGGCGAGGCCCGGATGAGCCTGGTGCAGACGGTGGCCGCGATGGTCGCCCCGGCCATCCCGGAGTCCGAGCAGCTGGCGCTGAGCCCGGTCGCCGCGGCGGAGGTGGTGGTACGCACCGTGCTGTCCCACACGCTGATCGAGGGCAGCGCGCTGTCCGACGAGGAGATCGCCGAGACGGTCAGCCGCGCGATCACACACGCGCGCCGCTGATCACCCGCACCGGCACGTCGTCCTGCCACGGCTGGCGGACCACCAGGTCGGCGACGTCGAAGGTGCCGCGTTCGAACTCGCCGGTCGCGGCGTCGACGAGCCGGTACTCCTGACGCTGCCGCTGGATCGGCTGACCGTCGATGATGATGACGCGCACCTCCCCCGGCTCGAACCGGCACCGCTCATGCAGCGCCCGGATCAGGCACTCGTTGTGCAGATGCCCGTCGCCGAAGCTCCAGCCCAGGGCGTACGCGGCGACCATCTCCCCCTCGATGACCGTGTACTCGTGCTCGCGTCCTGCCGGGATGACGCGGTTCAGCAGGGTCAGCACCGCACGGCCGTGTGCGTACATCGCGCGGAACGCCAGCCCGCGGTGCATCACGATGTCGGTGCCCTCCGGTCCGGCGATCGACTCAAGTGCCTTGTGCTGCAACAAGCCGATCCCGTTGGCGTGCTTCTGAATCTTCCCGGTCGCCGACTCGGTCAGACACCATGTCGAGATGTCCCAGTTGCCCGCGTAGTACCGCATGCCGGGCAGGAACGACACCTTGGTGGGGCAGAGGTTGCCGACGGCGATCGTGGCGAGCAGTACCGCCATCAGCAGCGCCACCGCCTTCCTGCGCCGCCGACCCCATCACGGTGCCGCCGCCGTGGATCCACAGCAGCGCCGGGACGGGCGTCGTCGTCGCGCGCGGGCGGTGCACGCGCACGGTGACGCCGGCGTTGACACGCACCGTGTCGACGCCGCGCGCCCGACCGGTCCACCCCGCGACGGACATCAACGCCCGCGGCACGGTCAGACCACGGTGCAGCGCATAGCCTTTCGGCAGGATCCGGGTCCAGCGCCGCAGCTCGGGGTCGATCTGCGCGTAGTCGACGTCACCCACCGGCGGTCACCGCCGCTTCCGGTGCCGGGGTGGTGCGGCCGGCGCGCAGGAAGCTGCCGGTGCGCACGGCGCCGACGAGGTCGGTGGGGACGCCGTCGCGGATCACGGTGCGACCGCCGACGAGCACCGCGGTGACCGCGTCGTCGTTGCGGTTGACCATGCGGCGCAGCCCGCCGTACTGCTCGACGGCCTCCTCGGCGTAGGCGTCCAGCGATTCGTCGAGGTGGGCGGGGTCGATCACCGCGACGTCGGCGCGGTCGCCCACCCGCAGGTGGCCGGCGTCGATGGAGTAGAAGTCGCCCAGTTCGCCGGTGATCCGGTGCACGGCCTGCTCGACGGTCATGAACGGGGCGCCGGCCTCGATGCTCTGCTGGACGTGGCGCAGCAGCCGCAGGTTGCAGTTGTAGAAGGCCATGTTGCGCAGGTGCGCCCCGGCGTCGGAGAAGCCGATCTGGATACCCGGGTCCACGGCGAGCTTCTTGAGGATCTTCGGCCGGTGGTTGGAGATGACGGTGCGCCAGCGCAGCGCGCGGCCGTGTTCGACGACGAGGTCGAGGAACGCGTCGACCGGATGCAGGCCGCGGTCCAGACCGACCTGGCCGAACGTCTTGCCGACGAGGGACTCGTCGGGGCAGGCGACGATGGCGGCGTCGAAGAAGTCGCGGTGCCACGCCCCGATCTTGAACTTGTTGTCGTACTCCTTGCGGAACCGGCGGCGGTAGGCCTCGTCGCGCATGAGCGCGTTACGTTCCACCTCGTCACGCAGATGAAGCGCCGCCGCACCCGCGCCGAGTTCCTCGAAGATCACCAGGTCGATGCCGTCGCCGTAGACCTCGAACGGCACCGGCAGGTGCTGCCAGCGCAGGTCACCGCCGAGACGGTTGATCACCCGGGCGACGCCGGTGAGGAACAGGTAGCCGACCGGGTTGCTCTTGGCGTCGGCGGCGGCCAGGAAGCTCATCTTCAGCGGTTTGCGCACGCCGCCGATCGAGCGCAGCAGCGCCATCCCCATCTTCAGCGGGTGCTGGATGTCGGGCCCGCTCTGCAGCACCCGGCCGCGGCGGCGCACCAGCCCGGTGAGGCGGCGCATCTCGCGGTGCTTGACGTAGGTCGACGGCAGGGTGCGGGAGCGGCAGACGTCGCCGTCGAGCCGGTCGAACAGCAGCTGCTGGCTGGACAGTCCGATGAAGCCGGCGTCCAGCGCCTCGGTGAGCCAGCGCTCCATCTGCGCCAGTTCGGCTTTCGTCGGCTCGTCGTCGTAGGTGGTGGCGCGCTCGAGGCCCATGACCGCGGTGCGCATGTCGGAGTGGCCGAGGAACGCGGTGATGTTGGGCCCGAGCGGGCGGGCCTCCAGCGCGGCGATGTACTCCTCGGCGGTGGACCAGGTCTTGTGCCGGTCGATGGCGGCGATGACGTATTCGCGGGGGATCGCCTCGACGCGGCCGAACAGGTCGCCGGCCTCGACGCCGTTGACATGGATGGTCGACAGCGAGCAGGAGCCGACGACGACGGTGGTGACACCGTGGCGCAGCGACTCGGCCAGGCCCGGGCCGTTGAGTACCTCAACGTCGTAGTGGGTGTGGATGTCGAGGAAGCCGGGCATCACCCACTTGCCCGCAGCGTCGATCTCCTCGGCGCCGCGGATCGGTTCGTCGGTGACGACGGCGACGCGGCCATCCTTGATGCCGACGTTTCGGATCGCCGACGGTCCCCCGGTCCCGTCGAAGTACCGGCCGTTGCTGATCACCACGTCGAAGCTCATGAGACTCCTCATCGCCGATCGTGGCCCGAACAATACACTTGCCGATTAATGTATGGTCACGAAATGACCGAACCGAGGCTGCTCGAATTCGATCTGCCGCGCCTGCGGATGAGCGCGCTGAACTGGGGTCCCGACGACGGGCGGCTCGCCATCTGTATGCACGGCTTCCCGGACAGCGCGCACAGCTGGAGTGCGCTGGCACCGCGACTGGTGGACAACGGGTTTCGGGTGATCGCGCCCTTCAACCGCGGCTACGCCCCGACCGGTCCCGCACCCGACGGCGACTACCACATCGGCGCGTGGATGAGCGACCTCATCGACCTGCACACGCACCTCGGCCGGCCCGCCGACACCGTGCTGATCGGCCACGACTGGGGCGCGTTCGCCGCCAGCGCGCTGGCCGCCTATCCCGGATCGCCGTTCGCCGCGCACATCGTGATGTCGGTGCCGCCGCTGGCGGCGATGGACAACCGGCGGCGCGGGCTCGTCGGGAACCTGAAGATGTCGGCGATCCAGTTGCGCCGCAGCTGGTACGTGATGTTCTTCCAGCTGCCGGTCGTCCCGGAGCGGGTGCTGGGCCGGGTGATCCCCCGGCTCTGGAAGGACTGGTCGCCGCCGGGTACCGACGTACGCGCCGGCGTCGCGGCGGCGCTGGACGCGCTGCCCACCCTGGCGCACCGGCGGGCCGCGGTGGCGTACTACCGGTCCACGGTCCGATTCACCCGTCCCGCAGCGCAATACCGCGGCCTGCACCGATACCGGTTCAAGCTGCCGACCCGTCCGGTGCTGGTGCTGCAGGGCGAGCTGGACGGTGCGATCCAGCTCGGCTACCTCGACGGGGTCATCGACGCGCTGCCGCCCGGCAGCCGGGTGCGCGCGATCCCCGGCGCCGGGCACTTCCTGCAGCTGGACACCCCCGACGCCGTCGCCGACGCGATTCTGGAGTACCTGAGGGTCTAGCGCAGTTCGTAGTCGCCGGGATCCGGTTGGCGGGTCCAGCGCCAGTAGTCGAAGATACGGAACCCGTACAGGGTGGGCAGTTCCCCCTTCGAGTTCTTGTAGTAGCTGCTGGAGATGGCCGGGTGGCTGTAGACCATCTGGCTCAGCCGCTCCTGGTTGCGCCGGTGGTAGTCGGCGCAGACGTCGGCGCGCGGCGCCGCCGAGGCGTGGCCGCCGGCCAGCACCATGTCGATGCAGCCCATGATGTAGCGCATCTGGCACTCGGAGTTGTAGATGATGCTGGCGCCGTTGACGGCGTTGGTCCCCGGTCCGAACATGCAGAAGAAGTTCGGGAAGCCGGGCACCGTGACGCCGAGGTAGGCGTACGCGGAATCGCTCCAGGCACTGTTGAGTTCGAGCCCGTCGAGCCCGCGCACGTTGAGCGGGCCCAGCTGGTGGTTGACGTCGAACCCAGTGGCCCAGATCAGCACGTCGGCCGGGCGGTGGACACCGTCGACGGTGGTGACGCCGTCGGCGGTGATCTCGGCGATGCCGTCGGTGATCAGCTCGACGTCGTCGCGCTGCAGGGTGGTGAGCCAGGTTCCGTTGTCCTGCAACGTGCGTTTACCCATCGGCGGGTACTTCGGGGTGACCTTCTCCAGCAGGTCCTCGTCCGAGCAGAAGTTGCGCATCCACGCGACGAACATCTCGCGGATCGCGTGGTTGGCCTCGTTGCAGGACAGGCCGCCGTTGTCCCAGTCCGGGTCGATGCGCACCTGCTCGTCGAGTGCGTCGGCGATCGGCCACCACGACACGAACCGCAGCCAGCGCGCGTAGTACGGCAGATGCCGCATGGCCCAGCGGGCCGCGTCGGGAACCTCGTCGTGGTACATCGGGTTGGGCGCCATCCACTGCGGGGTGCGCTGGTAGACGTCGACGTGCGCGGTGGTGTCTGCGATCGCGGGCACCAACTGGAACCCGCTGGCGCCTGCGCCGATGACGGCGACGCGCTTGCCAGCGAGGTCGACGTCGTCGCGCCAGTCGGCGGTGTGGAAGCTCGGGCCACGGAAGGTGTTGGTGCCCTTGATGTCCGGGATCACCGGGTTGCTGAACTGGCCGACGGCGCAGATCAGGGCGCGGGAGGTCAGCACGTCGCTAGTGCCGTCGGGGTTGTCGACGGCGATGCGCCACGTCGCGGTGGCATCGTCCCACGTCGCCGCGGTGACGGCGGTGTTGAACCGCACGTGGGGCACGATGTCGTACTTGTCGGCGACGTTGCGCAGGTACTGCAGGATCTCGCCCTGCTCGGCGTAGTAGTGCCGCCAATGGTCGGTCGGCTCAAAGGAATACGTGTAGTACTGGCTGGCGATGTCGACACGGCAGCCGGGATAGCGGTTGGCCAGCCAGGTGCCGCCGACGCCGGACTGCTTCTCGATGATCGTGAACGGGATGCCGGCTTCCTTGAGCTTGATGCCGGCCAGCAGTCCGGCCTCGCCGCAGCCGATGACGACGACCGGGAAGTCCTGGCGTTGCCGCGCGGTGGATTTCAGCGCCGGACCACGCTGGTCGGCGTCGGTGAAGCGCAGGTCGGCGGCGACGTAGTCGAGGTGGTCGTCGGTGACCGTGCCCGCCGAGATGACGTCGAGCATCCGGCGCAGCTGGGTGGCGTCGGGGACGAACGGCGGCGGGCAGCCCCGGTCGCGGTAGGCGCGGATGATGTCGAAGGCGCGGTCGCGGACGGTCCGTTTGTCGGGTTCGCTCATGGCGCCCTGCAGATCCATCGCAATGAGCGCGTATGGGCGTGGGAGCTCGTCGAGAAGGCTCATGTCGCCGGTCATGTGCACCATCGACATCAGCAGTGCGGGCACGCTCGCCGCGTCGACGGCGGCCCGGATGACGTCGTCGGGGTCGTCGAACGGCAGACCGAGCAGGGCGTTGCGTTCCGCCAGTTGCACCATTCCCGAAGCATACAAACATCACAAAGCGTATGGTCTGAGTTTGAACGATCCGCTTGACCGGAGGAAAGTCAGCGCGATGTCCGACCTGAAGATCCGCCGCGTCCGCTTCGACCTGGGCGGCGACGACGTGCCGTCCAACTGGAATCCGCAGCGGCCGGCGTTCGCGATGCAGTGCAACCTGGTCACCTTCTTCGCGCCCGGTTTCGAGAAGTTCATCGTCGACGCCACCCGCGAGGCGCTGCCGCTGATCCGCGACCCCCGCCAGGCCGAGGAGGCCAACGACTACCTGCGCCAGGAGGCGCAGCACTCGGCGGCGCACCTGAGCCACTACCGCGCGCTGGCGCGGCGCTGGCCCGGCCTGCGGGAGACACTGGACGAGGTGATCGCCTCCTACGACAGGCTCACGGCGACAAAGCCTTTGGCGTGGCGGCTGGCCTACACCGCGGTCATCGAGAACACCTTCACGCCGTACTTCAAGGTGTTCCTCGACCATGAGGACAAGCTGTTCGCGACCGGCGACGAACGTGTCGCGTCGCTGTTCCTGTGGCATTTCGTCGAGGAGATCGAGCACCGCAGTTCGGCGCAGATGGTCTACGACGCGGTGCACGGCGACTTCCTCTACCGCGCCAGGACGATCCCCGGCGTCGTGAGGCATCTCAGCGAGGTGCTCGGTATCTGCAGGCGCGGCTTCGAGAAGCAAGTCCCCGCCGAGGACGGCGGCCTCTATGCGCGGCTGCTGCCGGACCGGATCACGGTGCGCTCACTGCTGGCGGCGAATCAGGCGGCGCGGGAGCTGACGGAGCCGCGCAGGCAGGGCACCTACGCGGGCGTGCCGAAGCGGGAGATGGTCGAGATGCTGGTCGGGCTGGTGCGGTCGCAGGGGCCGGGGCACGACCCGACGTACGCGAAGCTGCCGCCGTTCGCGGACCGCTGGCGCGACCGCTACGACGAGGAGCCGAAGAGCGCCGCGCACTGGTACTCGGTCGGCGTGGCCGGATAGCGACCGTAGGATCACCGCGGAGGTGGGCAGGTAATGGCACGACGGCACGGCTGGGCGGGCAACACGCCGGCCTCCGACGAGGAGGCGATCAACCGGATCCTCGACGCCGCCGACGCGATCATCGCCGAACGCGGATCGGCCATGCGCATCGCCGACGTGGCGCGGTCGCTGGGGGTGACCCGGCAGACGGTGTACCGCTACTTCCCGGGCACCGAGGCGCTGCTGCTGGCCACCGCCATGCGCTCCGGCGACGGCTTCCTCGACCAGCTGGCCAACCACGTGGGTGACGAGACCGATCCGGTCACCGCGGTGGTCGAGGGGCTGGCGTTCGCGATTGAGAACCTCTCCCGCGACGACCGAATGATCTACATCCTGAGCCGGCGGTCCCGCGGCGAGCTGGCGCCGTCGCTGTCGTCGGACACCGCGCTGGCGTTCAGCCGGGCGATGCTGCACCGCTACCAGGTGGACTGGCAGGCCAACGGGTTCGACGAGGAGGCGCTCGGCGAGCTCGCGGAGTTCCTGCTGCGGATCCTCTACTCGTATCTCGTCGACACCAACACCAAGCACCGCACCGGCGCCGAGCTGCGGACGTTCCTGGCGCGCTGGGTGGGGCCCGCGGTCATCTATCCGCGGTTCGCCGGGGCGATGGAATCGGTGGCCAAGGTCGCCGTCCCGCAGCGCACCCGCCGCCGCTCGGCGTCGTGACGGGCCGTTGTCCCCCGCGAGTCTCCCCCGCGAGCAGACGCAGAATCGCACGGATCCGCCCCGAAACAGGCGATTCTGTGTCTGCTCGCGGTCTGCTCGCGGTCCGCTCGCGAAACGCGACAGGCCCCCTCGAAAGGGGGCCTGACCAGCGTGGCAGGTGCAGGATTCGAACCTGCGTAGGCGTAAGCCGACGGATTTACAGTCCGCTCCCATTGGCCGCTCGGGCAACCTGCCTGGGTGGTGCTCCAACCGGTGCCCCGGTTTGGTGCGTGTAGCAGAGTACAACGAGGATGGTCCTAACACGAAAACGCACCCCCGACTACGAGGAGGAACGGATCCAATGGCGGATTCATCGTTCGACGTCGTCAGCAAGGTCGACCGGCAGGAAGTCGACAACGCGCTGAACCAGGCCGCCAAGGAGCTGGCCACTCGATTCGACTTCCGGGGCACCGACACGACCATCGCCTGGCAGGGTGAGGAGACGATCGTCATCACCAGCTCGACCGAGGAGCGCGCCAAGGCCGCCGTCGACGTGTTCAAGGAGAAGCTGGTCCGCCGCGACATCTCGATGAAGGCGTTCGACGCCGGCGAGCCGCAGGCCTCGGGCAAGACGTACAAGGTCACCGGCCAGATCAAGCAGGGCATCAGCAGCGAGCAGGCCAAGAAGATCACCAAGCTCATCCGCGACGAGGGCCCCAAGGGCGTCAAGGCGCAGATCCAGGGCGACGAGATCCGGGTGTCGTCGAAGAAGCGTGACGACCTGCAGGCCACCATCCAGCTGCTCAAGGGTGCTGACCTGGACGTCGCGCTGCAGTTCGTGAACTACCGCTGATTTCTGCGTTCAGGGTCGTGATCGGGTCGCGGTCACGACCCTGAACGCAAAAACGAGCCCCGGCTCCGAGGCACGGCGTCCGGCGTTCCCATTTGTTCAAGACCACACGCCAGCCCGGTTGTGACGATGGCCGCATGATCGCCATCGAAACCCCCAACGGACGCCAGAACCTGCTCGACACCCCGCTGCACCTGGGCGCCGGCTCGCGTGTGCGCACCGTCCGCGGCTTCGCCTGGAACCCGGAGGCGCTGTCCGCCTACGTGGCGGCCACCGCGGACGACGGCGCCGACGGCCGCCTGATGGTCGTCGTCGAGGACGAGGGCCGCGGCGACCACTGGGAACGTCACCTCGCCGACGAGGTGATCGTCTGCCTGACCGGACAGGTCTCGGTGCTGCGCGGCCCCGACCCGAGCGACGACACCGCCGACGAGGTCACCCTCGGCCCCGGCGACGCGGTCGTGAACCCCGCAGGCGTCTGGCACGCCGTCGACATGCACGGCCGGGCCCGGGTGCTGACGATCACCCCCGGCCCCGGCAGCGAGCACCGGCCGAGGACCTAGCCGTGCGGACGGCCGTCGACCAGCACGTCGCCGTCGAACCAGGAGGCCGGCGTCCGCCCGGTGAAGCTGCGCCAGTCGCGCACCAGGTGCGCCTGGTCGGCGTACCCGGCGGCGGCGGACACCTCCGCCCACGCCGGGGCGCCGGCGGCGGCCGCCAACCCGACGGCGTGCTCGAAGCGCAAAATCCGCGCCAGCGTCTTGGGCGTCAGGCCGAACTCCTCCCGGAACCGGGCGCTCACGTGGCGTCGGCTGCACCCGAGGTCATGCGCCAGGTCGCTGACCCGCACCTGTCCGTGCGAGTCGACCAGCCGCCGCCAGGCCGCCGCGACCTCGGGGCGGACGTCGAACGTCCCGGCGCGCATCGTGCGGGCGACGGCGCGCGCGAGCAGGTCGTCGAGCACCCGGAACCGCTGCGGCCACGTCACCGCCGCACCGAGCCGGTCTTCGAGTTCGGGCCACAGGTCGGCCAGCACATCGGACAGCGGCACCACCGTGTTGGCCAGCGCACCCGCGGGCATCCCGTACACCATTCGCGCGCCCAGCGGCGTGAACGCCAGCTTCACGCCGCGCTGCGCGCCCCGGTGCCTGATCGAGATCGCCTGGGCCAGAAGACCGCTCGCCATCGACGGGTAACGTCCGCTGGCACCGCTCAGCCCGGTCGGCAGGTCGATCTCCAACGGTTCACCGAAAGTCACGACGGCGGTCAGCGTGTGCGACGGCAGGCCGGCGTGCACACCGGGCTCGAATCCCGACAGGTCGAAGCCCGTGTAGCCGGTGACGAACGGCCGCAGCGGCGGCGCCGGACGTCCGCCGATCTCGATCCGCACCGGATCCCTCACCCGCCCCAGCGTACGCAGAAAAGGACAGCCCCATGACGATCCGACTGAGCTGCATCGGCGACAGCATCACCCGCGGCCAGATCAGCGCCGACTACATCGCCCCACTCACCAGCCGGCATCCACAGCTCACGGTCCACCGTTTCGGCGTCAACGGCGACTTCGCCTATAACCTGCTGCAGCGTCTCGACCCGGTCGTCGCCACCGGAGCCGACGCGATCACCGTGCTGATCGGCACCAACGACGCACGCGCCAGCCTCCCCGGCTACCCGACCGCAAAAACCATGAAACGCAAGGGACTTCCGCGACCGCCGAGCCGGGACTGGTTCGCCGAATGCCTCACCGGGATCGTCGGCCGGCTGCGGCGTGACACCGACGCCGAGATCGCGCTGCTGTCGCTGCCCGCGCTCGGCCAGGTGCTCGACGCCGCCCCGATGCGCGCCGCCGCCGAGTACAGCGCGACGATGGCCGAGATCGCGCGGGCGGCCGGTGTCGCGTATCTCCCGCTGCACGAGCGGCAGGCCGACGCGCTGCGCTCACAACCCGTCGACCCGGTGCCGTACCGCGAGTTGACGCCCGCCGGTTTCATCGCGACGCTGCTGCGGCGCGGTCTCGGCGGTGATCTCGACGCCCTGGCCCGCCGCCGCCGGCTGGCGTTGACCACCGACCACATCCACCAGAACAGCCGCGGTGCGGCGCTGATCGCCGAGGTGATCGACGAGTGGCTTGCGCATCTGCCGCGCAACACAAGTCCGGACGGCACCCGCACGGGCAAACACCCCCGGGCGGAGGGTCGTCGGCCCTAATCTGGTCCGCATGGCATCAGCGCTTCGCGAACCGAAAGTCGTCGTCCTCGGGGGTGGTTCCTGGGGCACCACCGTGGCGGCCATCTGCGCCCGCCGCGGACCGACGCTGCAGTGGGTGCGCTCGGAGGAGACCGCCGAGGACATCAACAACAACCAGCGCAACTCGAAGTACCTGGGCGACGAGGTGGCGCTGCCGGAGAGCCTGCGCGCGACGACGGACTTCTCCGAGGCTGCCAACTGCGCGGACGTCATCGTCATGGGCGTGCCGTCGCACGGATTCCGCGCGGTGCTGACCGAACTGGCCAAGGAACTGCGGCCCTGGGTTCCGGTGGTGTCGCTGGTGAAGGGCCTCGAGCAGGGCACCAACTACCGGATGAGCGAAATCGTCAACGAGGTGCTGCCGGGCCATCCGGCCGGGATCCTGGCCGGACCCAACATCGCGCGTGAGGTCGCCGAGGGCTACGCCGCGGCGGCGGTGCTCGCGATGCCCGACCAGCACCTGGCGGCCACCCTCGCACAACTGTTCCGCACCAAGCGATTCCGCACCTACACCACCGACGACGTAGTCGGTGTCGAGATGGCCGGGGCGCTGAAGAACGTGTACGCGATCGCCGTCGGGATGGGCTATTCCCTTGGTATCGGCGAGAATACCCGCGCCATGGTGATGGCCCGGGCGGTGCGCGAGATGGCCAAGCTCGGCGAGGCGATGGGCGGGCATCGCGACACGTTCGCGGGGGTGGCCGGTATCGGCGACCTGATCGTCACCTGCACCTCCAAGCGCAGCCGCAACCGTCATGTCGGCGAGCAGCTGGGCGCGGGCAAGTCACTCGACGAGATCATCGCGTCGATGAACCAGGTCGCCGAGGGCGTCAAGGCCGCCAGCGTCATCATGGAATTCGCCGAGCAGTACGGCATCTCGATGCCGATCGCCCGCGAGGTGGACGCCGTCGTCAACCACGGCTCCACCGTCGAGCAGGCCTACCGCGGCCTGATGGCCGAGAAGCCCGGCCACGAGGTGCACGGCGCCGGCTTCTAGTCGCCTAGTTGATGAACGGGTTCGTGCCCTCGGGACGGTCCAGCAGCGGCAGCGCCCCGCCGTTGATGATGAAGCTGCCCGCCGGGCTCAGCACGAAACCGGACTGCGTGCGGTCGTCGTAGCACGTCGTCACCCCGCCCCCGGTGGTGGCGCAGCTGACGGTCTGCAGGCTCAGCCGCACCCCCTCGGGCAGCAGGTTGACGTCCTCGATGCCGGCGAACGGGTCACCATCGGTCGCGGAGAAGGCCGCCGGACCCGGGCCGCCGCGGACCAGGTTGGCGCCGTCGGGGGCCGCGGGCAGCGCACCGCTGCACCCGTACGGCCCGTTGCGCTGCAGCACACAGGTCAGCCCGGTGGGCGTCTTGAACGCGTACCACTGGCCGTCCATCTTGGCGTAGTCCGGCAGCTGCGCAGGCGGCAGCGCGAGAACGTTCGGCGGCGCCGGGGTGGGCGCCGGAGCGGGCGGCTGCGCGGCAGCGACACCGGCCGCGGCCGCGACCGCGAGTCCCGCGCCCGCGACGCCGATCAGGAGTCTGCTCAGCATGAACACACCATATTGGTCGCCCATCAGGGGCGCAGCGTTACTTCCGAGGGGCTAGTAGCCCGGGCCGCGGCCCGCCATGGCCTCCAGGCGGGCGATGCGGTCGGCGATCGGCGGGTGCGTGGAGAACAGCTTGCCGATCTTCTCGCCGGCGCGGAACGGGTTGGCGATCATCAGGTGCGCCTGGTCGGCCAGCTGCGGCTCCGGCGGCAGCGGCGCGGCCTCCACACCCATGCTGATCTTGCGCAGCGCGCTGGCCAGCGCCAGCGGGTCACCGGTCAGCTCGGCGCCGGACTGGTCGGCCTGGTACTCCCGCGACCGCGACACCGCCAGCTTGATCACCGTCGCGGCGATCGGGCCCAGCATCGAGACCAGCAGGATCGCAAACGGATTCGCGTTGTCGCGGTTGCCGTTGAACATGCTGGCGAAGAACGCCATGTTGGCCAGCGCGGTGATCACCGACGCCATCGCACCGGCGACACAGTTGATCAGGATGTCGCGGTTGTAGACGTGCGACAGCTCGTGGCCGAGCACGGCGCGCAACTCACGCTCGTTGAGGATCTGCAGGATGCCCGTCGTGCAGCACACCGCCGCGTTGCGCGGGTTGCGGCCGGTCGCGAACGCGTTGGGTGCCGCCGTGTCGCTGATGTACAGCCGCGGCATCGGCTGGCGCGCGGTGGTGGCCAGCTCCCGCACAATGCGGTACATCACCGGCGCCTGCATCTCGTTGACCGGCACCGCGTGCATCGCCCGCAGCGCCAGCTTGTCGCTGTTGAAGTAGACGTAGGCGTTCATCCCGATCGCGAACAGCACCGCAAGGAACATGATGTTCCGGCCGAACATCGCGCCGATCGCGACGATCAGGGCGGAGAACAACGCCAGCAACAGGAACGTCTTGGCGGTGTTCGCATGCGGGTTCCAACGCATCAGGGCCTGCCTCCTACCAGAAGTCTCGCAGGGTCAACGCTTAGTTGACCTCTGCAAGTTCCGCAACCGTCAGCCGTGTCGCGTGACCGTGTAGTCGACCAGCGTTGCCAGCGCCTGGCGACCCGGTCCGTCCGGCAGCCCGGCCAGCTCCTCGCGCGCCATCGCCGCGTACTGGGCGACCGTCTCCTTGGCCCGCGCCATCCCCGCCGAGCGGCGCAGCAGCGTCAGCGCCTCGGCGACGTCGGCGTCGTCGGTCACCGGGCCGGCCAGCAGCTCGCGCAGCCGGTCGGCGTCGGGCCCGGTGTCGCGCAGGGCGTACAGCACCGGCAGGGTGTGCACGCCTTCCCGCAGGTCGGTGCCCGGAACCTTGCCGGACTCCTCGGGGTCGGAGGCGATGTCGATGATGTCGTCGGAAATCTGGAACGCGGTGCCGACGATGCCGCCCAGCCGCGACAGCCGCTCGATCTGGTCCTCGTCGGCGCCGGAGAACGTCGCCCCGAACCGGCCGGACGCCGCGATCAGGCACGCCGTCTTCTCGTAGACCACCTTCAGGTAGTGGTCGATGGAGTCGACGTGGTCGGCGGCGCCGCGGGTCTCGCGCATCTGACCGGTCACCAGCTGGGCGAACGTGTCGGCGATGATCCGCACCGCCTCCGGCCCCAGCCTGCTGACCAGCCGCGACGCGGTGGCGAACAGGTAGTCGCCCGCCAGGATGGCGATGTTGTTGCCCCAGCGGGCGTTGGCGCTGTCGGCGCCGCGGCGCACCTGGGCCTCGTCCATAACGTCGTCGTGGTACAGCGTCGCCAGGTGCACCAGCTCGATGACCGCACCGGCCACCGTGACCTGCCACGCGTCGGGCTCGGGACCCAACTGCGCGGACAACACGGTGAACAGCGGGCGGAACCGCTTGCCCCCGGCCTGGAACAGATGCTGGACCGCCTCGGCCATCAGCTCGTCGGCTTTGCCCAGTTCAGAGGCCATGAGGTCCTCGATACGCGCCACGCCGTCACGGACGTCCTGCGCAAACGCGGGGTCCCCGAAATCGACCCCGGCCACCACGGTCGCTGGCGTGCTCACCCTGCCAACATACTGGGAGCCATGAACTCACGAGCGGACGTGGTGGTGGTCGGCGCCGGGCCGGCGGGTTCCTCGGCTGCCGCCTGGGCCGCTCGGGCGGGCCGTGACGTGCTGGTCATCGACTCGGCGCAGTTCCCGCGCGACAAGGCCTGCGGCGACGGGCTGACCCCGCGCGCAGTGCTGGAGATGCAGCGGCTGGGTCTGGGCTCGTGGCTGGCCGGCCGGGTGCAGCACCGCGGGCTGCGGATGTCGGGCTTCGGCGCCGACGTCGAGGTGAGCTGGCCGGGTCCGTCGTTTCCGGCGACATCGAGCGCGGTGCCGCGCACCGAGCTCGACGACCGCATCCGGATGGTGGCCGTCGACGAGGGCGCGAAGATGATGCTCGGTGTGAAAGCCGTTGACGTGCGCCACGATTCCAGCGGCCGGGTGTCGACGGTGGTGCTCAGCACGGGTGAGGAGATCGGCTGTTCGGAGCTGATCGTGGCCGACGGCGCCCGCTCGACGCTGGGCCGTGCGCTGGGCCGCAAGTGGCATCAGGAGACGGTGTACGGCGTCGCGGCGCGCGGCTACATCGCCACCCCGCGGGCCAGTGAGCCGTGGATCACATCACATCTGGAGCTGCGCTCCCCCGAGGGCAAGGTGCTGCCCGGCTACGGTTGGATCTTCCCGCTGGGCAACGGCGAGGTGAACATCGGCGTCGGCGCGCTGGCCACCGCCAAACGGCCCGCCGACGCGGCGCTGCGGCCGCTGATGTCGTACTACACCAGCCTGCGCCGCGACGAGTGGGGCTTCGAGGGCGAGCCGCGGGCCGGGCTGTCGGCGCTGCTGCCGATGGGCGGTGCGGTGTCGGGGGTGGCCGGGCCGAACTGGATGCTGGTCGGCGACGCCGCGGCGTGCGTGAACCCGCTCAACGGCGAGGGCATCGACTACGGCCTGGAGACCGGCCGGCTGGCCGCCGAGCTGCTGGGCTCCGGCGACCTCACCGAGGCGTGGCCCGCGGTGCTGTCGGCGCACTACGCGCGCGGCTTCTCCGTCGCGCGCCGACTGGCGCTGCTGTTGACGTTCCCGCGGTTCCTGCCCGCGGCGGGGCCGTTGGCGATGCGTTCGGCGTTCCTGATGAACATCGCGGTGCGGGTGATGGGCAACTTCGTCACCGACGAGGACGAGGACTGGGTCGCGCGGGTGTGGCGCGGGGCGGGCCGGCTGTCGCGCCGCATCGACGAGCGCAAGCCGTTCAGCTGAGCGCGTCGTCGTCGCGTGAATCTTGCTGCGGCAGCGCGCTTTCGGTCATATACAGCGCGGCCAGGATGTCGCCGGCGGTGATGAACAGGCCGATCCAGTAGGCCCACCGCATGGTCGGGTCGGGCTGCGACGCGAAGTACAGGATGAGAAAGATCGGCCCGACGATGCCGAAGACGAACATCATCCCCTGGATCACCAGATAGCGCTTGAACGTCTCCATCTCGCAGGCAGAATAGCGCGGATGACCGAGGTCTACCGGGCTCCGATGCGGTCCCGTCGCGACGGGCTCGACCCGCAGGCGGCTCTGGAGCGGGCACTGGGTCGTGGGCTGGTGGGCTTCGGAGAGGCCGGGGTGGAGGGTCCGGCGGCGCTGGAGCGGCTGGCGCGACGGGTGCAGCGGTTCGCGGCGGTGCCCGACGGATCGTTCGTGTGGACGCGTGACACCGACGGCCGCTACCGGCTGGGGCGGGTGGACGGGCCCTACCGCTACGACGACGATCCCGCCGCGGTCGACGTCGACCTGGTGCACGTGCGGCCGTGTGTCTGGGTCGCAGATGCGGTGTCCGAGGCCGACGTTCCGGCCGCGGTCGTCGCGACCTTCGGCCGCGGCGGGCGCAACTTCCAGCGGACCCACGATCCGGACGTCGGCGCGCAGACGGCGCGGCTGTGGGCCGCGCTTGCCGAGTCGGCCTAACTGTAAGCCCTGCTAGACAAGCTTTTCCGGGTCCGCGATCGGGATTAGCCTGGCGCTGCGGGACGTTCTGTATCTGCATCGGCGGAAAGGGACGCAGATGCTCGGAACAACAACTCGACTGGCCTGCGCGGCGCTCGGCGCGGCGTTTGTGCTCGGCGGCGCCGGCACCGCGGTGGCCGCACCGCACGGACCGTGCCGGGACGTCCCCTACGTCGGCGTGTGCGAACCGCTGCGCGGCACCCCGCAGACCCCGCAGCGACAGAGCCGCGGCGAGGTCGGCCTACCGGGCAGCGCCGCCTTCGAGTCGTACAACTAGCCCAGCGAGCGGGCGAACCCGGCGACGTCGCGGATCGACGCCGCGAACACCTCGGGCATGAAGCCGCCGAGCAGCAGGTCGCCGCCGTGGCAGGTGCCCGCCACCATCCGCCCCACCGCTGATACCCCGTTGCGGACCAACCGGCGGTAGTACTCCAGGCCCTCGTCGCGCAGCGGGTCCAGCTCATTGACCGAGATCACGTGCGGCGGAAGGCCTTGGAGGTCCTGGTCGGTGGCGGCGGAGGCCCAGCAGGTGGGGTCGTCGGCGTGTGTGCCGTCGGGGTCGTAGATCGAGGCCAGCAGGCCCAGCTGCTGGCGGCTGATGAAGTACCCGTCGTTCTCGGTCAGCGACGGCAGGTCCGGGGCGTCCTCGTGGTACCGGTTGGAGATGTACGGGCAGAACGCGTACAGCCCGGCGATCTCGTCCAGCCAGCCTTCGCGCTTGGCCTTGTGCGCCGCCGTGAGCGTGAGGTTGCCGCCGCCGGACTCGCCGGCCACGACCAGGTGTGAGACGCCGAGGTCGGCCTTGTTGGCGGCCACCCAGCGCACCGCGGCCGCGCAGTCGGTGAGCCCGGCCGGGAACGGGTGTGGGCCGAGTCGGCCGCCGGAGTTGCGGAACTCGACGAAGACGGCGACCAGCCCCTGGGCGGCGAGGTTGTCGCGGATCCGGGCATAGCCGACGTCTGCGGCGCTGCCGATCGCCATGCCGCCGCCGTGCAGGTACACCACGGCGGGCAGGGGTCCGTCGGTATCGGATCGGGCTTGGTCGGGCCGGGCGATGTACAGCGGGATCTCGTTGCCGTCGGGGCCGGTGATCGTCGTCGTGGTGGTGGTGACCCCGGCCGGCGCAGGCACCTTCGCGCCCAGCGTGTTGAGGACCGCGCCGGTGCCCTGCTCGGCGAGTGCGGCGAACTGCAGGCGGTCGGCCAGCGGCGATTCGCGGGTCAGCGGCGCGGCGGGCAGTCGTCCGTCGAGCCCGAACTGCGCCATCGCCTTGACCATTCGCGGGTCGGAGCGGGGATCGGTGCCGAGGGTGAGGTTCGGGTCAGCGAGGCGTCCGTGCATGCACTGAAGGTACTCCGCCGTTACGGCTTGATGGCCCGATGCAACGCGACGATCCCGCCGGTCAGGTTGCGCCAACGCACCTGCGACCAGCCGGCGTCGGCGATCTGCCGGGCCAGCTGCGCCTGGTCCGGCCACGCCCGGATGGACTCGGCCAGATAGACGTAGGCCTCCGGGTTCGACGCCACCGTGCGCGCGATCCGCGGCAGCGCCTTCATCAGGTACTCCTTGTAGACGGTGGCGAACAGCGGGTTCGTCGGCGTGGAGAACTCGCACACCACCAGGCGGCCGCCGGGGCGGGTGACGCGGGCCATCTCGCGCAGCCCGGCGGTGTGGTCGACGACGTTGCGCAGCCCGAAGCTGATGGTGACCGCGTCGAACACCTCGTCGGCGAACGGCAGCCGGGTGGCGTCGCCGGCGATCTTGGGCACGTCGCGGTCGCGACCGGCCTTGAGCATGCCGACCGAGAAGTCCGCGGCCACGCACCACGCGCCCGACGTCGCGAGCTCGACCGTCGACACCGCGGTGCCGGCCGCCAGGTCGAGCACCTTGTCGCCGGGGCCGATGCCCAGCGCCGCCCGCGTCGCGCGCCGCCAGAACCGATCCTGGCCGAGCGAGAGCACGGTGTTGGTCAGGTCGTAGCGCCGGGCGACCGCGTCGAACATGGACGCCACGTCGTGCGGGTTCTTCTCCAGCGTTGCGCGGCTCATGACGCCAACCGTAGCTGTGAACATGCTTCGGACGGGAATGCGGACCGGATGTGGGGCACTGTAAGGACCATGACATCGAAGGTGTGGTTCATCACGGGGACATCGCGGGGGTTCGGCCGGGAGTGGGCGATCGCGGCGCTGGAACGCGGCGACAAGGTGGCGGCGACGGCCCGCGACCTGGCATCGCTGGACGATCTGGTGGCGCGGTTCGGCGACGCGCTGCTGCCACCCTTCCCGGCGTCGCCTCGATCCGCGCGGCGGCTTTCGCCGCCCACAGCCTCCCGATCGAACGCTTCCCCGATGCTGAACATCTCTACTCCGCAACGGGTTTGGCGCCCGCGCTCTACCAGTCAGCGACGCTGAACCGGCGAGGGCGGATCTCTCGTCAGGGACTGGCCGAACACCGCGA
>Ga0180218_1000539_pt1 | contig 32888 bp, 30 predicted proteins | sample eDN3rd37CKraftBY_FD_151334 | JGI IMG/M metagenome (GOLD analysis project Ga0180218, IMG submission 151334) | Enriched backyard soil microbial communities from Emeryville, California, USA - eDNA 3rd pass 37_C Kraft BY (version 2) (version 2) | ecosystem: Environmental > Terrestrial > Soil >... | reverse complement strand
TCGCAGCGCGGTCGGCAAGGTCTAGTCTTGCAAATTCGAAATGGTTCGATGTCGCCAGCTCGGCGTATCGCGCTTCCTTCAGCGCGGGATCATAATATGGCGTCATGTTGTCGACGCCGACCACGCGATGGCCTTGCGACAACAGCTTGCGCGACACGTGGAAGCCGATGAAGCCGGCTGCGCCGGTCACGAGGATGGGTTCATCCATCACAGCCGCCAAAGATCAATGCCGGTCGGTTTCGATCCCCGGTCGAGTACCGACTTCACATCAAATACGAGACCTTCGCCGCCGCGCAACAATCCGGCAATCATCGGCCATCCCCCTCGCACATAGTCGTCGTGCCCGACCGCGAGGATCACCGCATCGGCGGGCTTGAGCGCCTCTCGCGCCAACAGATCGATACCGTATTCGTGCCTGGCATCGTCGGCCGCGGCCATCGGGTCGTGGACCTGAACAGTGACACCGGCTGCAGCAAGCTCACTCACGATATCGGCAACTTTCGAGTTGCGCGTGTCGGGAACATTCTCCTTGAAGGTGATGCCAAGAACGGTGACCGTCGCATTCACGCACTGGCGCTTGAACAGCGCCTGCACGCAGGCCAGCGCCACGCGTTGCCCGACGCCGTCATTGATGCGACGTCCAGCCAGGATAACCTGAGGGTGATAGCCGGCCCGCTCGGCGCGATAGGTCAGATAGTACGGATCGACACCAATGCAGTGTCCACCGACGAGACCCGGATAGAATTTCTGGAAATTCCATTTGGTGCCGGCCGCCGCGAGCACATCACCGGTGTCGATCCCGAGCCGATGACAGATCGCGGACAACTCATTCATGAACGCGATGTTGAGGTCGCGCTGCGTGTTCTCGATCACTTTCGCCGCTTCGGCCACCTTGATCGAGGGCGCACGGTGCACGCCCGCGGTGACCACGGAGCCATAGACATCTGCGACAATATCCAGGGTCGCCGCATCCTGCCCGGCCACCACCTTGATGATGGTTTCGAAACGGTGCTGCTTGTCGCCGGGATTGATCCGCTCGGGCGAATAGCCAACCGTGAAATCGGAACCGGCACGCAATCCTGAAGCGCGCTCGAGGACCGGTACGCAGTCTTCCTCGATGCATCCGGGATAAACTGTGGACTCATAAACGACGATCGCGCCCTTGCGCATGACTTTGCCGACAGTCTCCGAGGCGCCGAACACCGCGCCCAGATCCGGCCGGTTGGCATCATCGATCGGCGTCGGCACGGTCACGATGAAGAAGTCGGAAGCCTTGAGGTCGGCGGCATCGCTTGTGACCGACAGCCCCGGTCGAGCCAGATCCGCAGCCTCAACCTCCCGCGTCCGATCATGGCCGGAACGCAGTTCTGCAATCCGCCGCGTATCGATGTCGAAACCGACCACCGGAATGCCTGCACGGGCAAACGAGACCGCCACCGGCAGGCCGACATAGCCAAGGCCGATCACGGCGATCTTTCGGCTCTGCGCCACGAATTTCCACCCCTCGGATTAAAGCGCGTCTGTTTAGCTGGCCGCCGCCGCACCGGGCAATAGCGCCGAGCGCGTTCGCGCGAGGGTATCGTAAAGGGCGACGATTTCGGCCCCGATCCGGGCACTGGAAAACTCGTTCTCGACCATGGTCCGGCCGGCGGCTCCGAGGCGCCGGCGCAAGGCTGGATCGCGCGCAAGCACCGAAATGGCTCCCGCCAGCGCCGCAGGATCGTCCGGCGGGACCAGGAAAGCATTGACATTGTGGCGCGCGATTTCCCTGCAGCCGGGAACGTCGGTCGCCACAATCGGACGGCCAAACGCCGCGGCTTCAAGCAGGCTTTTGGGCAACCCCTCCCGCCGCGACGGAAGGACCGCGATGTGGGCCCGCTCCCAGACTTTTTCGATCCCGGACACGTGCCCCAGCAGTTTGACTCCATGATGCTGCCGCCAGCCTTCGACCTCCTCCGCCGGGATCGAGGCCGGATTGGCCGGGTCGCGGTCTCCCGCGATCATGAGCCGGACCTTCTCGCCATGCTCGGCCATCATCGCTTGCGCTTCGACAAGCGGGCGCACGCCCTTGTCATCGAGCAACCTCCCGACAAAAGCGGCTGTTACCTCACCAGACGGCTCCGGAAGCGGTTTAAGCACGTCGGTGTCGATGCCCGACCCGGGGATCAGGTGCACGCGCTCCGACGCGACACCGAGAGCCTGCACCGCCTCGCGATCATCCGGATTCTGCACCAGCACGGCGGAAAGAGGCTTGTTGAACAGGACGCGTACAAGCGCCGTCAGGACGGGGCGCATAGCAAGCGCACTGACGCTGCGGGAGGTAAAGACAAAACCCAGCCCGGCCAGGGCATTGAGAGTCATGACAGGGAGGCCGATTGCAGCCAGTGAGCCGACAATCGAGGGCTGCAGCGCGACGTGGTGGACAAGGTCCGGCTTCAGGTGGCGATACAAATCACGGACCTGCCGCACGATCGAAGCCACACTAAGCGGATTGGTACTGCCACGCTGCCAGTCGAGCGGATGCAGTGTGAAACCTCTTGCCTCGATCTCGGTACCATGTGCCTTAACGCGTGTGGCGACATGGACACGATAGCCGGCACGCTGCGCGGCCAGCGCCATAGGCAACCGATGCGAGACGAAATACCAGTCCTCGGTGACGAGATAGACCAGCACCGGCCCGGTGGATACCCTCTTCGTGCTCGGCTCAGGCATTAAATCCTTGGTATGCTCAAAAAAGCTTGACGGGGCGGCATGCCCCTTGTTCCAGTCCGCCCGCTCGGAGTGTTCGCACAGGTAGATGGCCTGCTGTTCCAAGCTCTAGCAGGGGGATCGTCAGATCAGAAGCCTAGATGCGCGTCGATAGCTCCACCGTGCCGAATGGCAGCCCGCCCCGATGGCGGCGGCGCGCAATAGAGCTCGCGGCCACCGTCGCGGTGGCCGCAACCTTGCTGGCGCTCACGCTGCATTTCGTCGACATGCAGCGGGTCGCCGATGGCTTGCGCAAGATCGGCGTGACGGCCGCGTTGCTTGCCACATTCCTGATGCTCGTGCAGGTCGTGCTATGCGCGCTGCGGTGGATGCTGATCACCCGGCTCACACCGACGCCGCTGCCGTTAGGAATCGCAATGCGGGGATATCTGGAGGCTGCCTTTGTGAATGCGTTTCTGCCCAGCCTGATTGCAAGCGACGGAACACGGATGGTTCGCGCCGTCGCCGGTGGCGCGAGTCCGACCCAGGCGTTCGTAGGTGTCGCAACCGACCGCCTGGTCGCGCTGTGCGCGCTGGCCCTCGCTTCCGCGACTGGTCTGCTGCTCCTCCCGGATGCAAGCCGTCACCCGCTGATCGTCTTGGCCCTGGTCGGGCTGTTGCCTGCATTCGTGGTCGGGCTGGTCGTCCTCGATATTCTCGGTCGGACGTTCGTGCGCTTCCAGCACTCCCGCATCGTGAGACCATTTCTGGAACTGGCGTCGCTGATGGAACGGCTACGAAGCATGCCCGGCCTCACTCTGCTCGTCCTTATGATTTCGCTTGCCGGCCAGGCATTGTTGGCGGGTACGTTCTACGTGCTCGCGCGCCAGCTTGACCTCGGGATCGGATACTGGCCGATGTTCGCATTGTCGGCACCGATCATCGTCTATTCGGCGGTACCGATCTCCGTTGGAGGCTGGGGCGTTCGCGAGGCATTGAGCGCCGCATTGTTCGGCTTGATTGGTGTCGCGCCCGCTTCAGGGGTCGCGCTGTCAATCGCCTTCGGACTTGTCATTTCGGCAGTCGGCCTGTTTTGCGGTGCCCTTGCGCTGATCGCCACTATCCGGAGCCGGACGCTCGCATTGCAGAAGGCGGCGCAGTCGTGACGTTGAATGTGTCTCCTGAAATGGAGCGGGCGAGCGCGCGCAAGGGCGCAATCCTCGATCACGCCAACCGTATTGCAGGCGAGCGCCAGCGCTGGATCGCCCGCAACCGCGCGTTCTATCGCGATGACCGAAATTACATGAAGTTCCTGATCCCGAAGGGCGTGCGGGTTCTGGACCTCGGCTGCGGCACCGGCGACCTGCTGGCTGAACTCGAGCCGTCCTACGGCGTAGGAGTCGACATCAGCCCGGCAATGATCGACCAGGCGAAACGGCACTATCCGCAGCTGTCTTTTACTGTCGGCGACATCGAGGACGACACCGTCATCGCAGGAATCGACGGCCCCTTCGACTACATCGTGCTGTCCGATACGATCGGCATGCTGGACGATATCGAGACCGCGCTCCGGCGATTGCAGCCGCTTTGTGGTCCGGACACCCGCCTCGTCATCGCTTATTACTCTGCAATCTGGGAGCCATTGCTGAAGATTGCGGAAGCGGCCGGACAGAAGATGCCGCAGCCGCCCACCAACTTTCTCAATACCACCGATTTCCTCAACATCCTCGATCTGGCGGATTTTGAGCCGATCAAGATGGATTACCGGCAGTTGGTGCCGCGGCGCCTGTTCGGGCTTGGCACTCTGATCAACCGCTTCATCGCGCCGATCCCGGGGATCCGTCGGTTTTGCTTACGCACCTATGTGGTGGCGCGCTCCCTGACTGCAGAACGTCCGGCGCAGTTGTCGGCCAGCATCATCATTCCCTGCCGCAACGAACGCGGCAATATCGAAGCGGCAATAAAGCGGCTGCCCGCATTCGGAAAGAAGCAGGAGATCATCTACGTAGAAGGCAATTCCAGCGACGGGACCTATGAGGAATGTTTGCGCGTGCAGCAGGCTTATGCCGCCACGCATACAATCAAGGTGCTCAAGCAAGATGGCCGCGGCAAGGGCGACGCCGTGCGGAAGGCTTTTGCGAATGCCACAGGCGATGTCCTGATGATCCTTGACGCCGACCTCACTATGCCGCCCGAGGCGCTGCCCAAATTCTACTCGGCGATCGTCAGCGGCAAGGCCGACTTCGTGAACGGCACGCGGCTCGTCTATCCGATGGAGAATCAGGCGATGCGGCCGCTGAACTTCATCGCCAATCGATTCTTTGCTGGCGTGTTCAGCTACCTCGTCAATCAGCGCTTCAGCGATACGCTCTGCGGCACCAAAGTCCTAACCCGCCAGCATTACGAGGCGATCGCGCGTGGACGCGACTATTTCGGCGAATTTGATCCGTTCGGCGACTTCGACCTGATTTTCGGCGCGTCCAAGCAAAACCTCAAGATCGTGGAGGTGCCAGTCCATTACAGCGCACGCGTTTATGGCGAGACGCAGATTTCTCGCTTCCGCGACGGCTGGCTGCTCCTGCGCATGGTGGGCTTCGCCTTCATGAAGCTGAAGGCATTCTGAGTGCCGCCATGGCAGCACCTTTAACCCCGGCCGATTATCGTGCGATCTGGGACAAGAAGCCCGTCCTTCGCCTCATCTATGAGGACATCTACCGCCGTATGGCGGCTGAACTGACGCGGGGCCGGACGCTCGAAATCGGTGGCGGCTCGGGAAATTTCAAGGCGTTCGCACCCGACACATTGTCGAGCGATATCGTTCCGGCCCCCTGGCTCGACCTGGTCTGCGATGCCCAGCGGCTGCCATTTGCTTCAGGAAGCTTCGACAATGTCGTGATGGTCGATGTGCTGCATCACATCGAGTTTCCTGTTCGCGCCCTGCGCGAGATTGTCGATGTGCTCAGACCGGGCGGCCGCTTCATCATGTGCGAGCCGGCAATCACGCCAGTCAGCGGATTGTTCTACAGGAACTTCCATCCGGAGCCGGTGGATATGACCGCAGATCCACTCGCGGACGGCAAGATATCTCCGGACAAGGATCCGTTTGATTCCAATCAGGCGATACCGACACTGCTGACAGGGCGCGATCGTGAACGTTTGTCCAAAGCAATACCCGAGCTGCAGCTGCAATCGCTCGGACATTTTTCTTTCGTTGCCTACCCGCTTTCCGGTGGCTTTCGTCCATGGTCGCTAATTCCACTTTCGCTCGCGAAATCTCTGCTCTCGATCGAGTGGAAATTGCGAAAAGTCTTCGGCCGCATCGCCGCATTCCGCTTGCTCGCGGTGTACGAGAAGATCCGTTAGATGCAGGCCGATTTCCGATCGTTATCGGCACGGGTTTTTCTCGCCGCGTTTGGTGTGCGCGCGATCTACGCCCTCGGTCTCTATGCGACAATGGGAGACGCTGGGCTGATGGCTCCCGACTCAGTCGGCTTCTACGCGACCACGCAGGCTTTTGTCCAAAGTCTTGCTAACGGCACGGCACCACTCTGGCAATGGGTCAGCGGGCCAGACCTGCAATTGATGCCGCTGTTCACATGGCTGCTGGCCGCGAATATCATGCTGTTCGGCAAGGAAGCGGCCCTGACCTTCGTCCTGCTGCAAGCTGTAATCGATTCTGGCACCTGTGTCCTCGTATGCCTAATGGCCGCACGATTTCACGAACGACTCGCTGTTCCGGCCGCAATCGCAGCAATCCTCAATCCGACCCAAGTCGTCATTGCCGGTCTTGTCTTTTCCGACACGCTCTTCGTGTTCTTCGTAGCGCTTTTCCTCTACGGCTCACTTCGATGGTTACGACGCCCTGATTGGCACTCGGCTATTCTGATCGGCCTTGGCCTAGGCGGAGGCGCGCTGAGCCGCGTGGTGCTTAGCTACTGGGTTCCCGCCTTTATCGCATTTCTATTCGTGAGCCTGCTCGTTCGCCGGCAGGTGAACAGGCGCCATCTCGCGCAACTCGCGGTCATCGTATTGATTTATGCGATAGGCGTCAGTCCGGTGGTCATCCGCAATACGCTGCAATTCGGATCATTCTCCGTCACGGCGCAAAGCGAGACCCATCTTCTTTACTGGATCGTCCCCCTCGTCAGCGAAGCGAAAGACGGGACCACGTGGGAGGTTGGCGTCAAAAAGATGCAGGATCGCGTGCGCGCCCGATATGGCGAGCTGGAAGGTGACGCCTTTGAAAACGCCCCGAAATTGCGGGCTGTAGCGACCGAGGCCCTGCGCGAACTAGGCCCCCTGGCGATCGCCAAGGCCTGGCTCTACGGGGCAGCCATCAATCTCGGGGCGCCCTCCATCACCTATATGCCGCCAGTGGCACAGATGCCGCGGACGGGTTTCTATGCGACGCGCGGAGATAGCTTCGCCGGGAAGATCACGAATTTCCTGCTTTACTCCGACGCTGCCTGGTATGCTCGCCTGCTTCTGATCGGGATTGCGGGCCTCACCCTCATCAGATTGGTGCAGGCGATCGGCCTCGTGAGCCTGGCCTGCAGCCAGGTGTTTACTGCGGGGGTATTTCTGCTTGTGTTCTGGGGCGGTTATATCCTCGCGATCAACGGCCCCGTCGCGTCGCCGAAATATCGCCTGCCGCTTGAGCCCCCCCTCAATATTCTCACCGCGGCGGGATATTGCGCGCTACGCGCGCGGTGGAAACGACGCGAGGCATGACGGCAACGCGCCTGCGAGCAAATCCTTCTTAGCGCTCGGAATAGAGCGTTGCAAAATGGTCTGCTACACGGTCGAGGGTAAAATTCTGTTCAATCCTCGTCCGCGCGGCGAGACCGCGGTGCCTCAATTGCTGGGCAGGCAAGGCCGCGAGCGAATTCAGCTCCCGTGCCAGAGACGCCGGGTCACGCGGCGGAATCTCCACGCCGACATCCCCTATGATCAGCCGGGCATCGCCGATAGCGGTCGTAATCGGAATCAACCCGCTGCTCATCCCCTCCGCAAGGACGTTCGAGAACCCCTCTGCAAACACGGACGTAGACACGACGATGTCCGCCGCCGCGTAGAGCTGGTGTACATCGGCTCTCACACCGAGCGCCTTGACATTTGGCGGTACCTGTAACGTGTCGGTACCGAGCCCCACGATGATCCCGCTCAATGCGGGGCACAGCGCCATCGCATCAAGAAACGTTCGATGGTCCTTCATCGGATCGAGGCGCGCAACGTGAATCGTTACAACCGCATCTGGCGCGATGCCAAACTCGCGGCGAAACGCAGCGCGGACCGCGCCATCGGGGCGATACCGAGCCATATCAATCCCGTTCGGGATGACGCAGGCTCGCTTTGGCCGATAGCCCTTGGCGAGATGAAAGTCGAGACCGGCCTTGGAATTTGCGAGGATCACGTCGGCTCGAGCCGAAAGTAGAGCACTAAGCCTTAAAATGCGGCCGTACCCCGCGTGGTCGGTGTTCGACGCGCGGATATTCCAGAAGAGACGCCGACGCGCGCGCCCGGTTGTCATACCATGCGCCAGCGTCGCAAACAGGTCGCCGTGATACATCCACCCTTGCAGGATCGTGGGTCGAAACCGCATAGCGATGGACCGGAGCCGCATCGCGCAGCCGGGCACTTGTACCGCCGTCCGCAAGCCCAGCGCACTGACGCCGATACCGAGGGCCTCGATCTCCGCCGCTTTCGCGTCACGTCCACCGACACTGACGACGTGCTGCTCAAAGCCGCGATCTCGAAGCGCACCGGCGAGCCGCACCAGCATGGTCTCAGCGCCGCCAGTGCCAAGACCGCTGATGACGTGAAGAATGGCGTGTCTCGATTCGGTCAACGCGTTTGCACCCTGTTGCGCGCTGAAGCGACTTGCTTCAGCATGGTCGCGTATTCACGCGCAACCCGATCGGATTCGTATCGGCGGGCCGCAGTTACCCCCGCGGCAGCCAACCGCCGCGACAACGCGTCATCCGACAGAACCTCGCCGATGGTACGCGCCAGGTCCGCTGCGTCCTCGGGTTTGACCAGACGACCGGTCTCGCCATCCTGAATGATGTCAGCAGGCCCGTAAGGGCAATCGGTAGCCACTACCGGTAGACCGGCCGCCATCGCCTCGACGATCACATGCCCGAACCCCTCCCAGCGCGACGACAGTACAAACAGATCGGCGTGGGCGAGATAGGGTGCCGTGTCCTTAACAAAGCCTGGCAGATGCACGCGCGAGGCTACTCCAAGCTGCTCCGCCAAACGCTCCAAAGCGCCGCGCTCTGCGCCCTCGCCCAGGATCGTAACATGCGCGCCGGGGACCTGCTCAAGGCCCCGCAGCAGCACATCGAACCCTTTCTGACCGTGCAAGCGCCCGACGGCAACAATATGCGGGTAGCCGGCCCCAAAGCCTTCGGGCGCCGCCTTGGCTCGCGCGCTTTCGATTTTCCGTTGGATCGCGTCGACAAACACCGGATTGGGAATTGTAATGGTCTTGCTCTCGTCGAGCGCAAGGTCCGCAATAAGCTCCCTCCGAACGCCCTCGGACAGCGCAACAACGCAGTCGGCCCGGCGATAAGCGATCCGCGCCAACGATTTCCGCAGGCGACCGAGCTCCGGCCTGGCACTTTGGCTGTTAGTTTCCCGCAGCACCAGCGCCGCATCGCTGCGCGCCATGGCGCGCGACACCGACGCGATGACATTCGCGTCCATCATTGTGGATAATACGACGTCAGGCCTACTGCTATGGATCAGGCGCGCGAGCGGGACCGCAGCCTTGATGAGCCGGCTGGCACCGAGATCGTGAAACTTGAGCCCCGGTGCGATCCATTCCATAGCCTCTCCCTTCGCGGTACCGACCGCAAGGGTGAGATCGACGAGATCCCGCGGCATCGCCGCCGCGAGATTTAGCATCGTCCTCTGAGCGCCCCCGCCGCCTAGGTCCGGCAGAAAAAACAACGCCGAAATCGGAGACATATCTAGCGTCGCGCGACGAAAAGATCCCGGGGCACGGGAGACAGACTCGTCGGAAACCGCCCAAGGTGCGAGACCGACGCAAAGCCAAATTCAGAGAGCCGGTCCGCAATCCACTCACGACCGGTCGGCTTCATGAATTCAAGCTCTCTTGCCCAACGGGTTTCAGTTTCTTCCGGTTGCCCGGTATCGAAAACAAGGGCCTCCGTCGCCCTGCCCGCAATCGCGGCGAGCACGGCGTCGGCGCTGTCACGACCGAAATAGCGAACCCAGTGATGATAGATCGAAAGACAAACGACGATGTCCGTACGCGGAAGCCCCATCACCGACTTTTCGTCGAGCGTCAGCTCCATGAACGCGACGTTGCGAACGCCGGCTAGCGCGGCCCGTGCCCGCGCGGTCATTAATTCCGACCGGTCGTTATCAATGCCGAAACAAACCCCGCCCCGCTGTGCAAACCGGAATGTGAAAAATCCCTGGTTGCATCCAATGTCCATCACCGATGGCCTGGCAAGATCCGCCGTTGCTCGCGACATCGCGACAAAGCGCGCCTCGCATGCCCGTGGATCTCGCTGGCCTTCGATTGGAGAGAACGGGTCAGGTTGATAGCGGTGGGTGAGCGCCAATGCATTCTGCAATCCGAGGCGCAACCCGAGCAATGCCCGGCTGCCACGATCCAGAACAACATTTCCGACATCTCTGAACTTCATTGACGCTGGTCCATCATCTTCGCTGAAAAGTGCTCTATCCGCGATGCGACCTCCTGCAGCGCGGCGGTATCGCCCAACGCCGGCGATTGAAGGGTCAGGACATTCCCGCCCCCACCTGCGAATCGCGAGACGATGACATCGCACAGCGACGAAGCCGCCTCGAAATCTTCCATCGACACAGCCACATGCTGTCGCCGCATCGACTCGCATTGACGCCTGACATAACGGGCATTCGCCTCCGATGCCGACGTGTTCAGATATATGATACCGGCCGGCAGTGGCACACTGGTCCAAATCGGCTCGAACGGGAAATCGCGCCGGCCGCCGTGATATTCGCAGACAAAAGAGATCAGCGGCTGAATGACCCCCCCGTCGAGCACAATGCTTCCACGAGCCGGGCGGCGCAGATTGAGAGCCGCCATGCGGTAACCGAGTTTGGACAAAAGCCAACGCCCATCTTGGCGGGCAACGAACGGCAGCAGCGCACCCGGCTCTCTGGCCGTGGCACGAGCCACCAGCGACAGCATGTTTGCAAGGGCCTTGCCCCCTGCCGGTTGCACGGGATCAACTACGGCAGCATTTAAGGCTGCGCACTCAAGACTTCGCAACAACGAAAACAGCGTCGATTTACCCGCACCCGGCAACCCGACAACCTCGATGTAACCCAATGATCGCTCCCGGACGCTCAGATGGAAGGGACCAGACGATCGTATATTTGTTGCAACGCAGATACGTGAGCCGCGTCAGAGAACCGACGATATGCGCTCTCCAGCGCGCAGTTGGTGATCGCAACCCTACGCGCATCGTCCCGAAGGATTATCTCAGCCATATCCGCGAACGCCTTCACCTCACCTGGAGGAACGAGAAAGCCATTCTCTTCATGACGAACGATGTCGACGTGTCCGCCGACGCGCGAAGCAACCACTGGCGTCTCGACAAGCATCGCCTCGACCAGTGACCGGCCAAAACCTTCGAACTCGCTTGGAGAAACCAGGACATCCATGCCGGACAAGTATTTCTCGACCGGATATCGAAAGCCGAGAAAATGCATGCGATCGCCGACGCCGCGCACCCAAGCGTATTCCTTGAGTTCATTCTCCAGACCTTCGGGATCCGCGCCCAGAAGCACACCATGCACCGGCCTATCGAACCGGCGCTGCAGTTCCGCCACCACATCGATGCAGATGTCAGCACGCTTGTACCGGACAAGTCTGCCAACCGATCCCAGCACCACGCTACTATCGGGCGCCCCAATCAACGACAGCAGGGCCGTCCGCTGTTCAGCCTTGTTGAAAGTCGTTTCCTGCCTGAACGGGTTGTAGACGACCTCCACATTTCGCCGCATCGGACCGAGCGCTTCCGCGACGGGATCGGAGATCGCGATTGTCTCGTTTGCCAGATACGGAATCGCCTTCCAAAGCATCGAATTGGACGCCGGCGTAGTGCGCTGATGCCAAACCATCTTTGCGCCGGATAATTTCGCAGCCAAAGGCCAGGTCAGGTTCATTCTGAGATCATTAGCGTGAACAATATCGATGCGGCGCTCTCGAATGAAGCGGCTCAATTTCGGCGCAGCTTTCAAAGCGGAGCAAACAATATCGAGCAGACGGGGCGTTGCTCCGGCAAAGGCATTCAGCGGCAGCGTGATGAATTCGAATTGCCGTTGACGAAGATGTTCCGCAAGAGGCCCCTCCGTATGCAGGACAATCATCGGCTCGAACCGGCTTCGATCGAGCCCTTCGATCAGCAAAAGGGTAGACAGGTGCGCGCCGCCAACGGAATCCCCGACGAAAGGAAAGCAGATACGCCGTGTCGCGCTCATAGCGGCCGGCCCGCCCAATCGAGCGAATGACGCCCAAGATATTGTGCCGTCAGCCAGGACACAACGTTGCGATGGCTTCTGTTGGTCAGCGCCACAGTGAACCAAGACACCGCTGCGTATTTTCGCAGCGGATCCATGACATGCGCGAAAACTCGCTTCTCGAATTTGTGCCAGCTATTCGCGCCGAAGGGCGCACACGCGATCCGCACCGCGCCACGTATCGGCCTAAGCCATGCCGGAGTTACCCAACGCGGCGCTGGCAGAAGGCTGGTCCAAACGCCACCCCAATTCGCCTCGACAAGGCTGTCTCTATAAAGCTTCTGGCCAAACTTAAGTGACATTGGCACCGACTGCCAGAAATCGAGATATTCGACGTCCCACAATGGTAAATGCCAATCCCATCCGAACACTTCGTACCCGCGCTGGTTTCCGAGCACGTATTTGCACTGACGGTTCTGAAATTCGAAAAACTCATAGAGTGCAAACGATAGGTCGGGATCGTCGAGCGGGGCATCGGCAGCGCGGAACTCGGACCAGACTGCCTGTTTGATGGCAGCGAGTGTGGTCGGCGTCTTGAGGTCGTCCCACAGGTCAAAATGCTTCGCAACCATGCAATCGAATATGAGGGCTTCGCGTAATTCACGGCTCATACCGTCGAGACACCCTGTCAGCCTCGCAGGAATATGATTGCCGGAAATAAAATCACCCGACTGACCGTTGACGATGATGCTGTCCTGCGGCGCCCAGTCCATGTGCCTGAGCTGCATGACAGGATACACATCCTGCTCGACAGGCGTCGCCACCAGATTGTCGGCCAAAGCCAGGTAACGCTGATAGTCAGCGGACGCCCGTGCTGCACGAAACTCCGCTGTCGTGGTCGGCAGCATGTGCCACGGATAACCAAGCTTGCCAGCGATCCGCCGCGCTGCCTCCGCTTCGTGATTCCCGGGCCTGCCATACGAGAAACATACGACATCGCGGCAACCTAGGTGCTTGAGACCCGACGCGATCAGACGCGAGTCCAGCCCAGCACTGAGTGGCAAAAGAATTCGCCTCCCGGCGGCCCTCGCCACAAGTTTTTCGAGAACGTGAGCGGTACCGTCGAGCAAATTGGCTCGCCACGCTTCTGCGCTCACGCCACGCTTGATCAACCATGGACGATAAAGCGCGTAACGCTCAGTGCTTGGAACGTCTCTTCCTTCAAAGACTGCAAACTGACCGGGCAGCAGCGCGGAGACCTTACGGTACAAGGTCCGGTCCGAGAGAACGTAGCCCGAGAGCGCTATTTCGTTCGCGCTCACTGCGTCAACGTCATTCACACCCAATTCAAGGCCGGCACGCACAGGCGCAGCATGATCGGACACAAGCCAGCGCCCTGAGCGATTGCGGGCGAACAATAGCGGAATGCTGCGTATCCGATCGACCGCAGCGATCGTGCGCACACCATCAGACACAACGAACGCGAAATTGCCGTCCAGCGATGCGAGCCGACGCGCGACTTCCGCGCGCGAAAGCGACAATAATTCAAGGAGAAAGTTGGCCTCGCCACCCAACGCGCGCGAAGCAAAATGCCCCTTAAACGCGACGCTCGCCCCCTGCTCGTTCTTCGTTAGGCGCCAGCCGTAGTCATTGCCCAACAAAATCTGCGCCGAGTCCTCAACTTCGAATTCAGGCATCCGCACGCTCTGGCACTACGCCTGATTTCAAAATGGCCAACCCGGCTTCGCCGCCATGGTGAAACAGCAAATCGATCGACGACATATATTCCAGAAATTCTCCAGCACCCTGCTCGTATCGCGGATGCCGATAGCGATGATATTCAACGTCGACACCAGCCCGTGCGAAGGCATCCGATTCCTCGATATATTCTTGCGAACCCGGCGCCGAGAGATAACGATCCGCGCCGCAGGACTGACAGATCGCCGCGAGCGCGTCTGCTTTCGCCCCGTCATACTCGATGGCCGAACTCCTCATGACCGGGGTCTCGATGCCAAATTTCTGGCAGAGCCAACCCGATAGGGCGATTGTGTAGTCCGCCAGACGCTCCTCGCGACGAGTCAACAACGCATGGAGTTCTTCCGCATAACGGCGAAACTCCTTGGCCTTCCGGTAAGCCATTTCAATACTGCGCCAATGCGAATCGGAAAAATTCGTCGTCCAATCGATGCAGACGTCGGCGATCTTTTGATCGCGCCGCCCTTTGTTAAATGTCGGAATCGAGAGCAACAATTCGCCATGTGCAGACTTGATCCGATTGCGGTGCTGCCATGATCGTCGAGCAAACTGCACGGTGTCGAGATAAACAAACATATCGACCCGATCGATCATCGCAAGATAACCGATCCAAGGCAGATACGTAGGTTGCATAATTGCGACGACGCGCGGTTCAGTCACGCGATATCATCCCAGCTCAGGGGGCCGCCCACGACGACAGCGCGCCGCGCTCGCTTGCCGAGAATACTTTCGTAGTGCCGCGGATGCAGACCGCCGCCCGGTCGCACAACTGCGACGTTTCGATCGGTAAACGCCTCTCCGACCGCAATGTCAGCCCGCGCATAGAGCGATCGTCTCCCAACATCCCGGTTAACGCGTTCCGAGGACCGCATAATCTTGCGCCCATCGCCACGTGCGGCCTCTGCATCACGGATCATCCGCACCATATCACGCATGACATCGGGCGCCGCCGAGAAGCGATGGTCCGGCCCCGACCTGTTAGGATCGTTGGTAATATGCTTTTCGATCGCGCACGCCCCGAGCATGACCGCCGCCAGCGGAATATGCGGACCGACCGTGTGGTCAGAAAAGCCGACCGGAAGACCGAATGCGCGCTTCATGGTGTCGATAGCAGCAAGGTTCACCTGATCCGGCTCCGATGGATATGATGAACAGCAATGCAACAAGACAATCGGACCAGCACCGCCGGAAGCGAGCACGTCGAGTGCCTCTTCGACCTCGGCCAGCGTCGCCATGCCGGTCGACAGGATAACCGGCTTTTTGGTCTGCGCCACTGCCTTAAGCAATGGAATATGGACGAGCTCGAAGGACGCGATCTTGTAGACGCAGTTTCCCAACGCCTCGGTGAAATCCAGATCGCGTGGATCGTACAAGGTCGTGAAGGGTAGCAGCCCTAGCTCGACGGAGCGATCAAAGATCGGCCGATGAAACTCCATTGGCATCGCGGTTTTCGAATACAATTCATAGAGATCGCGCGCGCCCCACACCGGATCGACCCGAAAGGTCGGATGCACACTCCGGATCGTTAGCGATTCCGGCGAATAGGTCTGGAGCTTAATCGCGGAAAATCCGGCCTCCGCCGCCAGCTTCACGAGTTCGAGCGCCTGGTCGAGATCCTGATCATGGTTCGCACTGACCTCGGCGATGAGAAAAGCCGGAGCGCCCTCTCCGATCACTGCACTCGTCGACTGGTACTGCACATTGATCATGGCTGTGACTTCAGGTTCGCGCGCGGCGTCTGATCTGACACTCGCACGTAGACTGTGAACTCGAATGGTGGCGCAGAGGGCTTTAAGAGATAATCATGACGCAATGTGACAAGTCCTGACAAATTCTGCTTGCAGAATTCGAACACTCGGCCGGGATCCAGATAAACCAGCCCATCATCGAAAAAATCGACATAGGTTGAAATCGCGTTGAACGCGATACCCTTTCGCGCTGCGGGCCGAAGCGCGGTCAGGATATCGGTCAGATAGGCGAAGCCATCGGCGCCTGGAACTCGATTGTTGAAAACACCGTTGATGAAAATGTAGTCAACGACCTCTCCAACCCCTGCCGATAGGACATCCCGGTTCTCAAATCGGCAATCGGGGAATTTAGAGCGAGCAATCGCGAGCTGCTGGTCCGAGATATCGACGCCGACATATTTGCCCTTGAAGCCCGCTCGCTCCCTCAAAAAAGACAACAGTTCAGCCGTGCCGCATCCGAAATCCAGCACGCTCGCCATCGGATCAAGGCCTATATCAGCGAGAATCGCAAAACGCGCCCAATGACTGGCCTTGTCGGAGTATTGCACCGCCTTCGGAGAGTCCGCGTGTTCATGCGCGAGCTTCGTGTAGTGAGCCCGCAAATAATCAATTTCCGCCCGATGGCCACTGTTAGTTGTCATCTTTGACACGTAACCAGCCACTCCGACTGGACCTGTTGCCCACCATTGTAGGTCGTGATGTACCGGTCGACATGCGTTTGCGCAAACTGTCCGGCAAACATCGCGTCTACCTCGGCCCGGGTAAACCCATACAGATCGTACGGAGTCGCAGCCCCAACCCTCATGTCGTCATTTGCCGCAAATAGCACCAGCGCTTGGCCTCCCGGGCGCAAGATGCGCGATACTTCCGCTACCGCACGCGCGGCGACTACAGGGCCAGCCGATTCGGAAACACCCACACAGATGACGAGACCAACACTTGCATCCGGCTCGGCGACGCTCTCGGCCCCCTCAACGCGAGTAACGGCCTTCAGGCCCGAGTGGGAGAGCCGATCGCGTGTACGCGCGATCCCCACACTTGAAATGTCGGTCGCGACTACATTGAAGCCCTCCCTCGCCAGAAACCAGGCGTTCACGCCAGTGCCGCAGCCGAGGTCCAGCGCGCGCGTCTGCCTCCGCACATGCGCGGAACACTTGCGGAAGCAAAACTGAACTACTTTTGTGGGAGGATAATTAGGCCCGCCCTGCTGATTCCAAGCGTCCCACTTTGCCCGCAGCTCGCTCACGACTCTCTCCCACGGGCTGTCTCGGCAAGTGCATGTGCGAGCCTGATCGCACCATCGGGAGGAACCCGTACGGGCCCGTTCCGGGCAAAGTCCCGTAGGGCCTGAGTGTCCGTCAGAAATTCGCTCAGGGCCCGCGTGATCACAGCAGACCTGTCCTCATTGTGTTGCAGATGAAGAACCTTGGCTATACGCAGGTCTGCGAACCGTTGAAAATAGTCCTTGTGTAACTCGTGCGGGATGATCAACAGGCACGGCAGTCCGAGGGCAGCACACTCATATCGGGTCAGGCCACCGGTTGTCACGACGACGTCGGCCCATTGGTAATGCTCAGACAGCGACGCCGGCGAGCGAACGATCTCGACGTTTGGCGCATGCGCCGTCAGAGCAGCCTCCTGCTTCGCGGCAAAGTAAGGGCCGACGATAATGCGAAGGCGGTATTGGTCCCGGAGTTCGCTGTGCAGGTAACAATCAGCAACTTGCGTCGTTAACTCCGCCGGATCACTACCCCCCATCGTTACCAGTACCCGGCGAACCGGGAATTGAATGTGACCTCGCAACGTCGCCGCCTGCTCGAGCCATGGTGCCAGCGGCGCATAGGTAGCGCCGGCAAGCCAGAGATCGCACCTGGGCCTTGGTCCCAACTCCACTCCCAGGTAAGGAGATGCGACAATGTCCGGACGAGCCAAACCGCTCGCATAACAAAGCTCGGCTACAGAGTCGATCAGCGCTACCGCCCTGCCGCGACGGTGATGTTCGTCAATCAGGCTAGCCACATAACGCTGGTGGTGGTTGTCACCAGAATGCATCAAATCGAGGACAGCAAGATTGCAAACCGCCTCAGCCTCTTGAGTCGTCGTCGCATCGTCTTCGACGACTCGGAACGGAATGGCTTGTTCAAGGACGAACGGAACAACTCCCCCACCCCGCATCTTGATGGAGAGCTCCGCCGACAAACCTATCCTCCCGCATGCCTGAAGGAGGTAAATACATCGCAAGAGGTGCCCCACGCCGGTGCTTCCTCCGACATCACACCGGAGCACGATGTCCACGCCGCTCATCGCAATCATTTTCCGGCACTGCATCTGAGCAAACCGGCCCGCGTCGGCGCGGGGGTGATGACTCTTGTAGAAACCACGTTAGGCTTATCGTCCGTCGAGGCTGAAATAGGACGCATCTTTACGGACAATTGTCAGATCCGGCGACCGCCCAAATACGATCGCGCATTCGGGCACATCCTGATCGAGAATAATGCACCCGGCGGACACGATGACGTTGTCGCCGATTCTGCAGCGGCCCAAAATCATGGCGCCGGCCATCATCTGCACATTCTTTCCAATCACCGGATAAATCGATTTGTTGTTGCCGACCGTGTTCTGCTGGCTGAACGAAAAATATTCGCCGTACCTCGCGCGGCCCAGCACCGTGCCGACGGGGTGATCGACGAAAAAGACAGACGGTAGTTCGACCTCATGGTAGATATCGACTGCGTTCAACATCTTGTTCAAGAAATAGACGCGGTCGGCCAGATCGGCCTGGCGCCCCAGGCTCAACGCCCGCGATAAAAAGTACAGGAAGATCGCATATTGTCCGCTGTGGAATGGCGAGAATTTCACTAACTCGTCGTCACGGTAATATTTGTTTGGCGTACGCTCGAAACAGTGAACGACGCGCGCTAGAACGCCCGGAAGCAGTTCCACGATCAAGCGCTCTTCATCGCCACTCAGTTGGAACGTAGAGCGCAGTTGCTTGCAAACCAGATCTGCCAACTCGGCGCTATCCAGCCTCAATTTCATTGCGCGCATCGCCGTTCCGCCTCCAGCACCTCGCTCCAGGATGGTAATGACCTCTTTGCCTTCAGATGGGAATACAACGCCTGCAGATGCTGATAGTCATTCGCGGTATCAAGCACCCAGCGAGCAGAGACGCCAGGCCCCCGCAAATTGATGGGTCGACGAGCGTGCCGATGTATCCACGGCGTAACGTGCTCGCGATCGTAAGTTGACAAAGCCTCGCGCGACGCATCTTCGAGACTTGCCTTCGGAAAAACCTCGCAATCCAGTCCTTGGGGCCAGCCAAACTCCTTGTCGATCGAGGCATAGTCCGATCCGCTGGTTCTATAGTGCTGGATCAAATCGCCACAAAGCCGCGGGTCCAGCAGCGGGCAATCTCCCGTGATCCGGACGACGATCTCCGCGTCGACAAGCCTTGCGGCACCGACGAAGCGGGCCAGCACGTCGGGAGACGAACCTCGATGGACGCGGTAGCCTTCCGACCGGCACAACTGAACGAGGCCATCGTCCTCCGGCAAATCGGTCGTCGCCAGAATCAGTTCTCGGCAGCCCTCAATGGCTCGGGCGCGCCGGAGCACCTGCAGCACGGAAGGCATACCACCCAGAGGGAGTAGCGATTTTCCGGGCAATCTGGAGGATCCCATCCGGGCCTGAACGATAACCACGGTCACAATCGATCAACCCTATCCGGCACAGATAGCCCGAAAGTCTTCGGGAGACGTGGCACATTCGCGCAATACGGCCTCGCGCAACTCGGCCAGGTTTATGCCAGGAACACCGCGCTCATCGTAGGTCGCATTGATGATTGCACAGCCTGACCGGATCAGACGCTCGCGGACTACGTCACCGATCGCATTGTTTCCGAGGTCGAGCAGAACAACCGCGATCCCGCTCGACATGGCCTTCCAGAATGTCGTTGTGTGAGCGTAATCAAAGACCGCGACGTCGCAGTTATCAAGTTCTTCTTCAAACAACGCGGTGCTCGTCGTGTAGTTCGATGCGAGCGGATGCGATTTCCCCAAGAGCAGCCCTTCAGGCGCGGGCTTGAGGACAAGATCAAGCTTCCATTCAGCGAGCGCTGAGGCGATCTGGTTTTGCCATAACAAATAGAGAGGATCAGGCAGAAAGGGAGGGTGAAACTGGCGTATACCCCTGAAAATGGTGGTGACGTAGAGAACGCGAGGCCGAGCCGAACGCGTGCGACGCCTCCGGACGACAGACCGAAATGTCGGGTCGCCTACCCCGGCCATTATCTCGCAATCCGTCTTCATGCCCTTCATCAAGTCGTCCTGATAGATGGCCTTGGCTGCGGATGTATTCGCCACATATGCGCTGCTGACGCAGAGTTCCATCAGATTGAAGGACTTGGGATCATGAACGAGCCCGACGCCTCCGCCATGGTCGAAGCGCCACGCCTCGCCCCCGCGCCGCAAGACCGTCAACCCAATGGCTCTGGATGACCATTTGCTGCCACTGCCGCTCCAGACGACTGACGGTAACGAGACGCCTTTCAGAGCCTCGAGGTCGCTCTGTGCGCGCGTGACCAGTGCCTCAACGCCCCGCCGCAAGAGTATTGCTGCTCGTTCGACGACTTTCGGCATGTCGTCGAGGCCCGGCTGCAAGCGCACAAGAAACCATTCGGTAGCGCGGCGGGTCAGATCGGGGTCGGCACGCCCAGCCGACGCGTGCCGACGCAAGATATCGTCGCCGCGCCGAAAGGCGATACCGAAATCACTGTGCAGCGCATATTCCTGCAATACCGGGTTGTGCGCAATCGCAACGGCGGAAGGCGCGAACATCGCTTTCAGCGCGGTTCGCGCCGTCGACCACGTCAGACTGCGAACCGCGCTTCGTGCGAACGACTCTATTGAGCCCATCGCGCGCTCGCTCTTGGGAACCGTCAGCGACGCCGCGTCGATGTCCTCGACGCGGCCGACGATAAAATCGAACAACGAGTGGCTTCCGGTCGTGGCCATGCCGGACATCGACTTATGCGCCAGAACGGTCGCTTCGACAACCGCGCATGCCCAGTGCACGCAGGTGGGCGCGGCGAGAGTCACGATGTCCGCGATATCCTTCTCGACATTGCTCAAATCAGTCTCGACCGACCAAAGCAATTTCACCAGGCGCGCGCGCGTATCGTCATAGGAAACTGGCCAATAGGCCGCACACATCCATTCGCTTCCGACCGTGGAATAGAGATCCAGGGGCAAGTCGGCGTCTTGACGCAAGCGCATGTACTTCAACGTCACTCTCGCAACAGCTTACCCAGTGCATCGACAACACGCCGTACGTCGCCCTCATTCATGTCGACCGATAGTGGCAAACTGAGGCAGCGTCGATAATACTCCGCCGCGCCGGGGAAGCAGTTCCTGTCGTTGGCGGCCCTCCAGTATGGCTGCCAAGGCACCGGAATGTAATGCACCTGGGTCCCGATACCGCTTGCGCGCAATTTATTCATCAGGGCCGCTCGCGACAGGCTGATGCGATCGAAATCGATCATCACGACATAAAGATGCCATCCTGACAGCACGCCGAGTCTCCGGCCCAGTGGCTTCAAAAGGGACGAATACGGTGCGAGCAGTTCGTCGTAGAGCCCAGCCAACAATTGCCTTTTCTGGACAAAACGTCCCAGCTTGCGCAACTGGCTGGCGCCGAGCGCGGCATTGATATCGCTGAGGCGATAGTTTGGCGCCGGCTCCGTCATTTCATAATACCAGGGATTTGGCCCGCCCATACTGTCCTTGCCCAGATCGTCGTTCAGCCACTTGGCCGGATCGCGCTCCAAACCGTGATTGCGCACGTCCTTCAAGCGCTGAGCGAGATCAGCACTCCGCGTTGTCACCGCACCGCCTTCGCCGCAGGTCACGGTCTTCACCGGGTGAAACGAAAATACGCTCATATCCGAATGCGCACACGAGCCGACGACCTCGGCCCGTCCAGATCGCGTGCTGTAACGCCCACCAAGCGCATGGCAGGCATCTTCGACAAGGGTTATGCCGCGAGCGCTCGCGATCTCATGCAGCACCTCCATGTCGCAGACTTGGCCGCCCAGATGGACCGGGTATGCGGCGCGGATCGCCTTGCCCTGTGCGGCTGCGATTGCGGCTTCGAACGTCTCCGGCGTCATGAGCCCGGTAGCTGGATCAACATCGGCAAACACGATGTCAGCCCCGGTCAGGCGCGGAGCCGAAGCAGTTGCGAGAAACGTGATGGCCGGCACGATGGCCACGTCCCCTTTCCGCAGACCAAGCGCCATCGCGGTCATGTGCAATGCAGCCGTCCCGCTGTTGCAAGAAACCGCAAAATCGGCGGAGGTTGCAGTGCAGATCTCGGACTCAAACCGCTCTACCGCTGGACCCGTGGTCAGCCAGTCACCTTTTAGCACATCGACAACGGCGTCGATATCGTCCTGCTCGATACGATGCCGTCCGTAAGCAAGGAAAGTCATCGGACACTTCTAGTTTTGCGAGACATGCGCGGACAGCAACGCATTCATGGCTTCAGGGCTTAGCCACTCGGAATTCGAGTCGCTCGAATATTCGAACGCCTCCGCCACGCTCCCATGCCGCGACCAGTACTCCATCGACTCGTCGATATTGATCATCGGCAGAATGGCGAAACGATCGTCAAGCTCAACGGTCAGGCGCGCATCATCTGCCGTGATCATGACCTCGTGGAGCTTCTCACCCGGCCGGATCCCGACGATCTCATGCGGCAAGTCGGGTGCAAGACAGCGCGCCAGATCGACAACCTTCATGCTCGGTATTTTTGGTACGAAAATCTCTCCGGCCCGCATCATGCTCAGGCAGGATAGCACGAACTCAACCCCCTGACCGAGCCCGATCCAGAACCGAGTCATGTCGGGATGAGTGATCGGCAGCTTGGTCGCCCCGCCTGCGATCAGCCGCTGGAAAAACGGCACCACGCTGCCACGCGAGCCGAAGACATTTCCGTAACGCACCACAGCAAAGCGCGTACCGTCTTTTCCCGCCAAGTGATTGGCCGCGACGAAAATCTTATCGGATGCGAGCTTGCTGCTACCGTACAGATTGATCGGATTGGCGGCCTTGTCGGTGGAGAGCGCAATTACGCGCTTCACGTTCTGGCGCAGCGCCGCGCGAACCACATTCTCGGCGCCATACACGTTCGTATGGATGCACTCGAACGGATTGTATTCCGCGATGCTGACATGTTTCAAAGCCGCAGCATGAATGACGTAATCGATTCCACTCATCGCCAACTCGAGACGATCGCGGTCGCGCACATCTCCGATGAAATAGCGCAGCTCCGGGTGCTTTGAAGTCGGCAACGAATTCGCCATGTCGAACTGCTTCTGCTCGTCGCGCGAAAACACTACAAGTCGCCGCAACTTGTGATTGCCCAGCAGGTACCTGACGAATGCCTGGCCGAAGCTGCCGGTCCCGCCGGTGACCAGTACAGACTTGCCGTTCAGATCCACATCGGCGGTCAGAAAATTTCGCAACATGCTTCGGTCATCCAAAGTAAACGTTATCGGCTCTAAGCTCGCCTCTCGCCATAGCGGAGACATAGTTCTTGTGTGCCGCCTCATACCATGACGAGCGCTTTAGCAGTTCTTTGTGCGGGCCGACCGCATCCACCAGACCATCCTTAAGCACCACGATCTGCGAAGCATGAACGACGGTCGTAAGGCGATGCGCTACGACGATAATCGTGACATCGAGATTGCGCCGGATGCTGTTAAGGGTCTCTACAAAGCTCATCTCCGACTCGGCATCGAGGCTGCTCGTCGGCTCGTCCAGCACCAGCAGCGCTCCGCGTCGCACAATCGCACGAGCGAGGTCAAGCCTTTGGCGCTGCCCTCCGGACAGGCGCACCGCGTATTCGCCGAGAGGGCTGTCGAAACCATTCGGCAACGATGTGATGAAATCGTAAGCCCCAGCTAGCCGCGCCGCCTCAACCACTTCATCCAGAGTAGCATCTTGCTTGCCCAACCGGATATGATCCATCGGGCTGCCATCGAAAATCTGCGGGCTCTGCGGCACGTAGGCAATCTGTCCGCGCAAGGATCCCAGCCGGTAATCCTCGAGTGGCACGTCGTCGATCAGGATCCGTCCGAAGGTACACTGCCTCAGGCGCGGCAGAAGATCGATCAATGTCGATTTCCCCGCACCGGACGGCCCGACGATCGCCGTAAAGGTTCCTGCGGGGAGAAACAGGTTAACATTGCTGAGGGCAAACCGATCCGTCTGTGGATACTTGTAGCTCACGCTCTGAAACGAAACGCCGCGCTCGATCCGGCTTAGCGGCTTCGTACCAGTGTCGATTTCCCGATCGGTTCGCAACGCCGAAAGGCGTCGCGAAAGATTTTCAGCGCTTCCGGATGACGAGAGTACGAGCTGATACCCTTTCATCACGTCCCGAGCGACTGGCAGGAGCCGCAGCACCACCAACAGAAACAAGGCCAGTTGCTCGCTGCTGACAGAGAATACCTCGACAGCAAGGAAAAGCAGAAGAAACACCATCCCGAGAACGATAGGCTCGACCGCGACCGAGATGAGGGCAATCAACCGCTCGACATGCATCATCGTGTCGCGCTGGCGAGTGGCATAAGTTCTCATCGCGGCACGTTCGGCCGCTTCGGTTCCGGACAGGCGAACGAGCCGCACCGACATCAGCCGCTCGATCAAAAATCGACTCATGTCCGTATTGGCTACGGTCGCAGCGCGACCCGCCTCCCCGGTCTGCCGCCACAACAATCGAACCGGCATCAGGCCGATTGTCATCACGATTGCGCCCACCAATGTCATCTGCCACGAGGTCCAAAGCATCAACGCGCCGTAAATCACTGCTAGGACAACGGCATTCGAGATGCTGACGAGGCCGGATAATGTCTGACTGAAGCGCTGCAGTTCCAGAGTTAACCCGTTTACAATCTCGCCTTTGGCCTCCATTTCCTGTCGGGATACCGAAGCCGCGAGATAGCTGTCGAACATCCGCAACCGCACGCTGCGGATAAAATCCTCGCGAAGCGAGGCGACACTCATGGTCCGGACATAGCTCAGTGCTTGCCGGAGCAAGAGCAGAATAAAGATGCAAGAAAGAAGAAGCGCCAGCGAGACCCTAACACCCAGGATATCGGCGAATTGATGGATCAGCTGCCAGTAACTCTTGTCCGCCAGCGCCGCGAGATTCTTGTGCTGCGAGACGTAGTCGTAGACCGGGACTACCATCAGGACGCCGGCACTTTCTACCAGCGTGACGAGGATCGACAACACGACGACGAGCGCGAGCCGTCGCAACGACAGCCCCATCGATCGCGCTATTCGCAGAAACTCGATAATCGACATTGCTTCGATACTAGGCCGGCTGATTTCGGAGACCGATCTGGACGCAAGGCACTACTTAACGACGGCGTTGCGAGCGCCATCCTTGTCAGCGCCGTGCCTGCCCGCGATCAGATATTGAAACATCGGGTCCAGCCGCTCGGAAAGCGTACCGGTAATGTCACGATATGTCTGCGGCGACATCATATCGGAATAGTCCACTGCACCACGAAAGTGGAAGTGCGACTTCTCATCTGCCGAAAACTGGAACTCCCGCGCCTTCTGCTTGTCGAGGGAAAAATGATCGACGGCCTCCTGAAGGACCGGCCTCGGCAAATCTACGTCAAACAGGTAGCTCACCATTTCGCCAAATCCGCCCACCGGATCCTTGTGCAAATCCTCGTAGTTGAAAACGCGCAGCCTCACGTGCGGACGGCGCGCGAAATTCGCCCAGGAGTTATAGAACTTCAGACATCGTTCCAATGCGCCTCCATGGACGAATTCCTCGAAACTCCGATCAGATCGACGGCTGCGATAATAGCTGAACAACATCGTCGGAATATTCCGCGCGACAATCACCGTTTTCGCCGCATCCAGCCCCCAAAGGGGGGATTCCTTCCACGAACCGTGCGTATGAAAGCAAAGATCGACATCGAGAGTTGGAAATCTGCGCGATAGCCTTTCCTGGCGGCGAGATCGCGCGTCAGCCGGATAGAAAATGGTCGCCTTACGCACGCTGTGCAGCAACGTTCCCCCGCTCTCATACTGGATAGAGTATTCGCCGAGAAACTGCTTGTGCAGGGCATAGTTGATGACGTCAGCGCTCCAGTTCCAGCCCGATTTGGGAAATGTGGCGAAAAGGACGGACTTGCTTTTGTCGCGGAAAACCAGCCGCAGAAATTGCAGATTTCGCGTCCGCATGTCGGCCTTGTTTGACCTCATGGCCAAATGTCGGGCGAGTGAGATCGGACGCATGTCGAAAATCATTTTCATCTGCACCGATTGAAGTTCTTGCTCATTGCTACCGCACGACGGGTGAATCATCACCCGCCGGCACGTACAGGAAGCGACGACAGATTGTTAAGCCGCCGCTATCGAAGCCGAGTCGAGCATCACGCGCGTTTCGCGGCCCAGGAATTCGAGAAGCACCGCCACCCGCTCGTCGTCGGACATCCCGTCGAACAATCCCGCACGGCCAGCAAACACACCGTCGAGCACCTGCACCGGCGCTCCCATCGGCAACGGAACCCGATCGATGATCCGAACAAGCCCCTTCACCTCGGAACGTCTCAGATCCGCGATAAAGCGATCGGGCAGCGGAACAGGCACGCCATCCCGGCAAAGCAGCTCAACCACCCCAATCGTTGACCGGATCGAACGCCATTGCTGGCGCAATGGATCGAATTTCACGAATGCATAGCAAGGAAACAGAGGCGCGCAAATCAGCTCGACTTTTCGAGCGTGACTCCGCCGCTTCTGATAACGGGGCAAGTAGACCTCAAAGCCTTGGCGCGACAGGTGCCTCTGCGCGTCGAATTCGCGGCGAGAATGGGTCCGCACGACATGCCATTGTGAAGCGAAGACATCGTTCACGCTGCAGCTCCGCGTGAAACCATCTTCGACAGCAACAATTCGGGCGCATAAACGCGATCACTACCGAACTTTTTCACGGCTGTCCGATAAATCTCTCGCGTCTTGCTCAGATCGGTTACAACCACTGCCTCCACATCGGATAATTCGTCCAGCGAACGAACCACGGGAATGCCGCCGAATTCGGTCGCTTCGAGCAAAGGATCGACAACGAGCACAATGGCGACATCGTGCTCAGGCGCACAAAGTCGGGCAATTTCGGCAAGATCGGTAGCCCCAATCAACGCCACTCGACGCCAGCCCCGCGTTCGGATTTCCGCAAGGACCGATGCGCAATCCGCACGGGCGCGCCTGAAGAAGGCGAGCGAATGCGAGAGGTAACTGACGGTCAGGCGGGATTTTTCAGCAAAGCCACGCGGCGTGAGGTAGTATTTATAACGCTTTGCGGGTGCCTGCTTAAACTTGATCAGTCCCTTGTTGACGCACTTTTTCAGATATGCGTTGACGAGGCCGAGCGCGACGCCCATTTCGGTCGCGAGATGGCGTTGCGACTGAAGGCCATTGGCTTCGACGCTTTCGAGCAAGCGCAGAACCACGCGATCGGCATTTTCGTGACGCTGAGCGGTTTTCATGCCTTTCCTCTTGCCATGACTTAGAGCGTTCAGTAATTGAACGTCAAGCCCCTTACGTTCACAATTTGAACACTTTCACCTAGGACGTGATCCGTCATGTGCGGCATCGTCGGACTTTTCACACTCGACGAAGGCCCCCGCTCCAGCCTGGTGGCTGTGACCACCATGATGGCCGACACCATGCCACATCGCGGACCTGACGGTCATGGGGCCTGGGGCGATCCGGAGGCCGGCATCGGTCTCGGCCATCGCCGGCTCGCCATCGTTGATTTATCCGATACCGGCAAACAGCCGATGCATTCGGCGGATGGCCGCTACGTCATCACCTACAATGGTGAAGTCTATAACTTCCAGGATTTGCGTAGCGAACTATCTGCGCGAGGCCACGTGTTTCGGGGCACATCCGACACCGAAGTGATGCTCGCCGCCTTCGCGCAATGGGGCGTGAATGAAGCAGTGAAGCGCTTCGTCGGGATGTTCGCTTTCGCACTGTTCGACCGGCGGGAACGCAAACTTCATCTCGTTCGCGATCGTCTCGGCGTAAAGCCGCTTTACTGGACCGATTGCGACGGCACGATCCTGTTCGGTTCGGAATTGCGCGCGCTTCGTGCGCATCCGGAATTTCGGGGCGAAATTGATCGCGACGCGATGGCGGCGATTGTTGCCTACAGCTATATCCCTGCGCCGGCGACCGCTTACAAAAGCGTGTTCAAGTTGCCCGCCGGATCCATTCTCACTTTTGAGAAAGGCCACGCGCCGGAGCTCACCCACTATTGGCGCATCGAAGATGTCGCGTCATCGAGCGGCCAAAGAATGCTCAGCGCAGATGACGCTGCCGACGCATTGGATGCATTGCTGCATGATGCAATCCGTCGGCGCATGATCGCGGATGTCCCGGTCGGCGCATTTCTGTCCGGCGGGATCGATTCGTCGACGGTCGTTGCCATCATGCAGGCGGAGACGAGCCGTCCGGTGCGGTCGTTTACTGTCGGGTTCAGCGATGCCACTCACGACGAGTCGGCCATCGCGCGACAGGTCGCACAACATCTTGGCACCGATCACACCGAAATTCGCCTCGAGGACAAGGACGCGCTCGAGTTGGTGCCGTCCATTCCGGACTGGTTCGACGAACCGTTCGGCGATTCGTCGCAACTCCCGACCTATCTGGTATCGAGGGCCACTCGCCAGCATGTCACCGTGGCCCTGTCCGGCGATGGCGGCGACGAACTATTTGCGGGCTATCCGAAATATCGCTGGCTGGAGCGGCTCTGGCGCAGCGCTGGCGCCCTGCCACGGCCGTTGCGCGCCACCGCAGGTCAGTTGCTGGGCGCATTACCGGAGCGCATGTTGCAGCCGGCCGCACGCACCATCCTGGATGCCGCTCGCGCCGACCGCGTGGGGGAAAAGGCGCGCCGGCTCGCTCTTGCCCTGCGTGCGCAACACATCGATGGCGCAGCACTAGCGCTGGCGCGCGTCGGCTTCGATCAGAACCTGGTCAACGGAACGACGCGTGGCTACCGGTTGCATTCGCTTCCAGGCCTTCCGGAAGGCCTAGATTACATCTCGCGTATGCAGGCCATCGATATTGCCACCTATCTGCCGGACGACATCCTGACGAAGGTTGATCGCTGCTCGATGGCGGTGTCACTCGAGTCGCGGGAGCCTTTGCTCGATCATCGGTTGATCGAATTTGTCTGGTCGCTGCCGCCGGCAATCCGACAAGGCAACCGGCCGAAGGGCCTCCTCCGCGCCGTACTCTCTCGCTATGTGCCATCCGAGTGGATGGATCGGCCCAAGCGCGGTTTTTCCATCCCTCTGGCGAACTGGTTGCGTGGCCCGTTGCGCGATTGGGCATCGACACTACTCGCCCCCGCACGAGTGCGGCAGGAGGCGTTGTTTGATCCGGCGGCAATCGACCGGCTCTGGCAGCGGCATCTCTCCGGCGCGGAGAACCATGCTACAGGTCTCTGGAACGTGTTGATGGTCAGGGCGTGGATGGAACGGTGGCATAAGACATGAACCGGACAGCGAATCCCATCAACGTCGATGAAAAGGTCGCTCGCGGTTTCGGCGACGAATGGTCGACCTTCCGCCAGGGCGAGGATGACCTCACGCCGGAACAGCGGCAGTCTATTTTTGAAAACTACTTCGCGGTGTTTCCGTGGGGATCCCTCCCGAAAGACGGCGGCGTCGGCATCGACGTCGGCTGCGGCAGCGGTCGCTGGTCGATGGGCGTAGCGCCCCGCGTCAGCCATCTGCATGCGCTCGATGCAAGCGCCGATGCCCTCGCGGTGGCACGCCAGAATCTCGCGCCCTTTCGCAATGTGACCTTCCATCACGCGAGCGTCGGCAATATCCCCTTGCCCGATCGGTCCCTCGACTTCGCGTTCTCGCTGGGTGTGCTCCACCACGTTCCCGATACCCAGGCCGCGATCAACGCGATCGCAGCCAAGCTCAAGCCGGGCGCACCGTTCCTGATCTATCTCTACTATGCCTTCGACAATCGTCCCGCCTGGTTCCGTGGCGTCTGGGCAATCAGCGACGTCGTCCGCAAGGTCGTCTCGCGCATGCCGCATGCGGCGCGCTTCGCCATCAGCCAGGCTATCGCGGCGTTCGTCTATTGGCCGCTGACGCGCCTGGCGCTGATCGCTGAGCGGCTCGGAAAAAACCCGAATGCAATCCCGCTGTCGTGGTATCGCGACAAGTCCTTCTACGTGATGCGGACCGATGCATACGACCGCTTCTGCACGCGGCTCGAACAGCGTTTCACGCGAGTCCAAATCTCCAACATGCTGACCAAAGCCGGATTTCACGACATCGCGTTTTCAGAACGCGAGCCCTTCTGGTGCGCGGTTGGATTAAAGAAATAGCGCGCGTTTAACGCGCGGGCTGCTGCGCCGCCGCCGATACGCCGGCGCCGTCCGACTCGAACCCGACGAACGGATCAAGCCCGTGCTGACGGCATTGCGCCAGCACGCTTCCGACGTCGATGCGATCCCTGGAAAGTTCGATCAGCCTTGCCTGCCGGGCCAGACCGTCTCGCGTTTCGATGACGGCGATAAACGGCCGATACCCGACCCACGCGCCGGAATCGACCTGGGCGTTCAACTGGCCGCAATAATACTCGGTCTCGGCAGGAGATTTCGGAAACTTCGTCCAGCGGAATTCCGCGAAGGCAGGGTTCGGCAGCGTCGCAACCACGCCCTGCCGCACGACCGCCTTTTCGGCTTCACTGAAGCGGCGCAGGTCCTCGGTGGGATAGCGCGCAGGGATAGCCGTCGCCGGAACCAGAGGGTTCTCACGAAGGCAGCCTGTGCAGCACAACGCTACGGTGGCGAGCGCAAGGAACTTCTTCATCACAGCGGGTGCGCGAAAGGACGTGGCGTGAAAAGGTTCGATTCCCAAAGCAACGCAAACAGCCTAACGAGCGCCGGAGCCCTTGGCGACATCGTGGCCTGCCCGGGCCGGAGACTTTGACCGAACGTGTCATATTAGTCACAAAACATGCATCACATTGAAAAATAAAGATATTTTATCCCGCTCTGCTCGTGACGGCTGCAGGGCTGGAGTTGTCCCCGTGCCCCGGAATTTACGTTTTACCCCGAGGTTATCGTCGGCTAATTGAAGGCGTTTCGTTGACAAGGTCCGGCCTTGGCTCGCGGCGCCGATTCTTTGGAAAGTTTCAATTCATGGCGGAAGCCACTGTGAAGGCGAAATCGGGCGCGAGCGATCGCGACGCCAGCATTATCCGTTCCGGTCTACAGACCCTCGACGCCGCAGGCAGCGGTATCGCAGCTCTGTCCGGGGCACTGCGCGACGGGCTCGGCCGTGCATTCACGGCGGCTGTCGAAATCATCGATGCTCGCCGAAAGGATGAAACCAAGGGCCGCCTCATCGTCACCGGCATGGGAAAATCCGGCCACGTGGCGCGCAAACTCGCGGCGACGTTTGCGTCAACCGGCACGCCGGCGTTTTTCGTGCATCCGAGCGAAGCGAGCCACGGCGACCTTGGCATGATCCAGGATGAGGATGTGATCCTTGCCCTGTCATGGTCAGGTGAAACCGCCGAACTGAAGAATATCATCGATTACGCGAAGCGCCGGAATATCGCGTTGATCGGCATGACCTCGGATGCGAACTCCACGCTCGGTCGCGCTTCCGATGTGGTTCTGACGTTGCCGCAGGTACGCGAAGCCTGTCCGCACAATCTGGCCCCCACAACATCCTCGCTCATGCAGCTTGCGCTCGGCGATGCGCTGGCAATCACCCTTCTGGAAACCCGCGGATTCTCGCCAACCGATTTCCATGTGCTTCACCCCGGTGGACGGCTGGGCGCATTGCTGAAGCTGGCGCGCGATGTGATGCGGACCGGAACTCAGATGCCGACGGTGATTTTGGGCGCCCGGATGTCGGACGCCGTGGTCGAAATGTCCGCAAAGGGACTGGGCTGCGTCGGCATCGTGGATGCGCATGGGTCGTTGTGCGGGATCATCACCGACGGCGATCTGCGCCGCCATATGGGTCCGGGACTGACGGAATCTGCAGTCGAAGACGTGATGACACGCAATCCGAAAACATGCCGCCCGGATCAACTCGTCAGTGAAGTGATCGAGGTGCTCAACTCGTCCAAAATCACCGCGATGTTCGTGGTCGAGGAGCATCGTCCGGTCGGCATCCTGCATCTGCATGACCTTCTGCGCATGGGCGCAGCCTGACCTGTCTGTCATGCATGCGCTGATCGAGCCGTTCCGGCATGGGGCGATGGCCGGCGTCGCGGTCGTTGCTGCTGCGGCGGCACTCACTGGCCTGCTGATAGTTTGGCTTCGCCCGTGGCTCGTCCGCTATGCGATGGCGAGACCTAATGCACGCTCATCGCATCGCACGCCTACCCCGCAGGGTGGCGGCATCGCCGTTATTGGAAGCTTTGTTGTCGTTTCGATTCTGGCGATGCTTCTGTCGGGGCAGTTCAGTGCTACGACGATTTCTGCCGTCGCGGCGGCATTCGGCGCCGCCATCCTTATTGCCGTTCTTGGCGCAGTCGACGACATCCGCCCGATAGCGGTCGTGCCTCGCCTCGCAATCCAGATCCTCGCCGTATCGATTGTCATTCTGTCGCTTCCGGCGGAATTCCAGATGACTCCGTTCCTGCCATGGTGGCTGGAGCGGATTATGCTCATCCTCGCGGGCACTTGGTTCGTGAACCTCGTGAACTTCATGGACGGCCTCGACTGGATGACAGTCGCCGAATTCGTGCCGCTGACAGCCGGTCTTGTCCTGCTTGGCGCGACGGGCGCCCTTCCTCCCTATGCCATCGTCTGTGCGCTGGCTTTGCTCGGGGCCTTGATCGGTTTTGCGCCATTCAACCGTCCGGTGGCGCGGCTCTTCCTCGGCGATGTGGGCAGCCTTCCGATCGGTCTGATTATCGGGTGGTTGCTGGCTCTGCTCGCCGACAAGGGCCACCTCGCCGCAGCGATCCTGCTACCGCTCTATTATCTCGTCGATGCCACCGTCACCCTGATCCGCCGTCTGGCCAAGGGCGAGCGCGTCTGGCAGGCGCACCGCACGCACTTTTACCAGCGCGCCACCGACAACGGTTTCAGCGTGCGCCAGGTGATAGCGCGGGTCTTCATCGTCAACATTCTGCTCGTCGT
>Ga0180218_1000537_pt1 | contig 33045 bp, 30 predicted proteins | sample eDN3rd37CKraftBY_FD_151334 | JGI IMG/M metagenome (GOLD analysis project Ga0180218, IMG submission 151334) | Enriched backyard soil microbial communities from Emeryville, California, USA - eDNA 3rd pass 37_C Kraft BY (version 2) (version 2) | ecosystem: Environmental > Terrestrial > Soil >... | reverse complement strand
CATGGACAAAGAAGCGCCGCTTATCGTAGGAATTGGCGGAACCATGCGCCCCGGCTCGACCTCCGAGATGGCGCTTGCCGCGGCACTGAAAATGGCTCGCGAAATGGGCGCCAGAACCCAAATACTTTCGGGCGCTGCGTTGCTGATGGATGCGTATGAACCTGGAGCAACTGCACGCTCCGAGAAAGCCGGCCAGTTGGTAGCGGCGCTACGTCAGGCCGACGGGGTGCTTATCTCTTCGCCCAGCTATCACGGGTCGATTTCGGGCATGTTGAAGAATGCCATCGACTACACCGAGGACATGCGTGCCGACGAGCGCCCCTATCTCGACGGCCGAGCGGTGGGTTGTATTGTCTGCGCGGATGGCGCTCAGGCGATGGGTTCCACACTCTTCACCCTACGTTCCATTATTCATGCGCTGCGGGGCTGGCCCACGCCTTACGCCGCAGCACTCAATTCCGCCGCCAAGCCGTTCGGGCCGGCAGGTGAAATCAAAGACGAGAACGTTGAAAAACAGTTGCAAATGATGGTTAGCCAGGTCGTCGGCTTTGCTCAGCGCGAACACACGGCGGGCGGGCTGAGCCTGCAACATTAAATCAGGGGGGTTATGTGATGGGATTTGAAGAGTCGTACATACAGCTCAACGGATGCCGTATCCGCATGCGTCGCGGGGGCAAGGGGCAAGCCGTACTTTATCTACACGGTGCCAATGGCGCAATGCAAGTGCAGCCATTCATGAATGAACTGGCAAAAGATTTCGATCTGCTGGTGCCCGAGCATCCGGGGTTTGGTTACTCCGATGAGCCCGACTGGCTCGAAAACATCCAGGACTTGGCCTACTTCTACCTTGACTTCCTGAAAGAGCAAAAGCTTGACACTGTCCATGTGATCGGTAGTTCACTGGGCGGCTGGCTGGCCATGGAGATGGCCATACGCGAGCCGTCCCGGTTCAAATCCCTTGTGCTGGTCGGCACTGCGGGGGTCAGGGTGCCTAATATTTTGCCCGGAGACATTTTTTTATGGAGCCCAGAGCAAATGGTACGCAACACCTTTTTCGATCAAGCCATAGCCGAGAAAATGCTCGCGACGCCGCCCACCACGGCTGAAGAGCAGGACGCCCAGCTGAAAAACCGTCACACCGTGGCCAAATTGGCCTGGCAGCCTCGCTTGTTTGACCCCTTCCTGGCCAAGTGGCTGCATCGCATCGACATGCCGGTCAAGCTGATATGGGGTGAAAACGACAAGATCATGCCCCCCGCCGTGGGACGGATGCTGGCAGAGCTGCTGCCACAGGCAAGTTTGCAAACCTATGAAAACTGCGGACATTTACCCCAGGTTGAGCGCGCGTCGGAATTCAGTGCGGTGGTCAAGAAATTCATTGAAGAGGCCTAATAGTCATGAATGTCATTCTGTTCCATCTAATGGGGTACGCCGACCTGGACTTCGAGGCGACAAAACAATACGAGACGGTATGGGTCAACCTGCCGAACAGCTTCTACGACCCGGTAAAAGGACACAAACTGTACAACCGCTATCTCGACGAGCTCGAGTACGCGGAAGAACTGGGTTTTGACGGTGTGGCTGTAAACGAACACCATCAGACGGCATATGGCCTTATGCCCTCGCCCATCGTCATGGCGTCGGCGCTTGCTCGGCGCACGAAACGGGTGAAGATAGCCATTCTGGGCAGTGCCTTGCCGCTGCGCGAGCACCCTATGACCGTGGCTGAGGAACACGCCATGGTCGATGTGATCTCAGGCGGACGCTTGATCAGCGGATTCGTACGCGGCATCGGCGCCGAATATCATACCTTCGGCATAAACCCAACCATCTCGCACGACCGCTTCCATGAAGCACACGACTTGATTGTTCAAGCTTGGACCAAGCCGGGGCCTTTTTCCTTCAGCGGACGCCATTACAACGTAGATTACGTCAACCTGTGGCCCCGTCCTTATCAAACACCCCACCCTCCCATCTGGGTTCCATCGCAGGGCAGCAAGGAAACTATCGACTGGGCGTCGCATCCTGATCGTCGCTACACGTATTTACAGACATTCAGCCCCGCAAAAACGGTAGAAAAATACTTGCAGTCCTATCGGGACACGGCGGCTGACTATGGCTACGAGGCGGCAGACAGTCAATTGGGCTGGGCGGTCCCGATTTATGTATCCGACACTGATCGGCAAGCCATCCGCGAGGCCAAGCACCACTTCGAGCTGTTCCGCAACCGCTTGCTGAAGATGCCCTTTGAAATGCTGCTACCTCCCGGATATACGTCGCGCGACTCCTTGAAGAGAGTGATGGCCGCCAAGGCAATGCTCTCACAGGATCTCACCATCGAAACGGCTATTGAGATGGGCATGATCATCTGCGGCAGCCCCGAATCGGTTCGCCAGCGCCTCGAAGAATATTGGAAGAGCATGCGTTTCGATAATCTGCTGACCATGCTGCATTTCGGATCGTTGCCCGAAGATCTCACACGACGCAATATGAAGCTGTTCGCCGAGAATGTGCTGCCGGCTTTGCAGTCAATGAAGGCGGGCTCGGGCGCAACGGCGACCTAAGGAGACAACAGTATGTTGGCAGGCCAAATACTGAACGGGCTCGTAAGCGGGGCTATGTACGCTCTGGTGGCTATCGGCTTTACATTGGTTGTGGGTGTGCTGGACAAGCTTAATTTCACCCATCCGGAAGTCTTCATGCTGGGAGGATTTATCGGGCTGGTTTCGCTGACATATCTGCCATTGCCCTGGGCGTTTGTGCTGGCCTTGGTTGTAGGCGGGTTACTCGGCCTGTTCACTGAACTGGTGGCCTTCCGGCGGTTTCAAAGCTCCGATGCGCGCATCACCGCGGCGCTTAGTTCGTTGGCTCTGGGGCTGGTATTCACCGACCTTGTGCATAAAGTATGGGGAACCGAGCAGGTTCCTCTGCCACCTCAGCGTGGCTGGCTAGCCGGAACGTTCGAGATTGCCGGCGTGCAGTTCCTGAACCTGCAACTTATGGTTCTCGGCGTCACTTTGGTGCTCATGGCGGGGCTGCATTACCTGATCAGCCGGACAAGGATCGGACGACAGATCCGGGCGCTTGCCGAAGCTCCCGTCTCGGCTTCGCTGCTGGGAATCAATGTGCTGCGTGTCAAGCAATCGGTCTTTTTCATTTCATCGGCACTGGCCGCTGTAGCAGGCCTTTTACTCGCCCTGCGCAGCGATGCCGCCAACTCGGAAATCGGCCTTACGTTTGCGCTGAAGGCTATGGCAATCATGGCCATTGGAGGCATGGGCGATTTGCGAGGGGCCGTGCTGGCAGGCTTTCTAATCGGCGTAGTAGAAGCGCTTATGTTCTATTTCGGCTGGGGTCGTCTGGGTGAAATGACGGTCTGGCTGGCGATGATCGTGATTTTGCTAGTGCGTCCCGCAGGCTTGTTTTCCGGCGGACTTCATTCACGGGAGCAACGGGTTTGATCAGTGACCACTTGATTATCACAGGCATCAACATTCTGATGGCCTGGAGCGTGTATCTGGTGTTGCTTACGGGCAGCCTGTCATTTGCTCAAGGCGCGTTCATGGCAGTGGGCTGCTACGCGGCGGGGTACCTTACAACCGTGCTCGGCATGCCTTTGCTTCCGGCAACGCTGATCGGCGCGATTGTATCTGCGGTTTTTGCTGTTGTGTTGGGTTACCCGGCCCTGCGCCTTAAGGGCATATACCTGATACTGGCAACCCTGGGCATTACGTTCTGTGTGCGCGTGCTACTCGAGAACCTTGAGTTTCTTGGCGGTATCGGTGGCTTCGGCGGAATGTTGGGGGCGGATCTCCCCGCAGTGGCCATTGCCGTCGGCTGTGTTGCGGTTTTACTCGTTCTGATCACAATCAGTCCCTTGCAGAGAATTTTCGATGCGGTGCGGGAAGACGAGCGGGTTGCGGCATCGCTTGGAATCAACGTGACTGGCATCCGGATCCTGGGGTTTGCCCTCGGAGCGGCCGTTGCTGCCGTGGCGGGTTCGCTGTATGGCCATTACATGAGCTTCGTCAGGCCCGAAAGCTTCGACGTCTTGCTGTCAATCTACGTCGTGCTCTATGTGGTTCTTGGCGGCGTCAACAATATGCTTGGGCCGGTCGTAGGTGCCGTTGTCATGACCTTGCTACCCGAATACATCCGAGAACTGGCAGATTGGCGCCCAACGGTGTTTGGGCTGGCGGTTTTGATCATGCTGTTGTTCAAGCCTAATGGCTTGCTGTCCTTCCGGGCTGTTACAGAGCGCTACCGCCGCCCAACGAAGTCCGCAACCTCCGGCTCTCTCGAACAACAATCCACGCCTGGAACCGCGCCATGACTACCAGCCAACCTATATTGACCATTACTGGCCTGCGTAAGGTATTTGGCGGGGTGACCGCCCTGGACGGCATAGATCTCGAAGTTCGAGAAGGAGAAATACTGGGTTTGATCGGCCCTAACGGTGCCGGAAAGACAGCTCTGCTCAATACTATTACCGGTTTCTATCGGGCAACAACCGGTTCGATACGGTTCATGGGTCAAGAGATTTCCAATATGCCTTTGCACGGTATCGGCCGCCTGGGCATTGGTCGTACCTTTCAGAATATCCGCCTTTTCAAGCGCATGACGGTACTTGAAAACGTCATGGCGGCAAACAAGCGCTATGTCCGGTCCTCCTTTAGCGCCTTCCTGGGGGTCATCGGTGGTCGCACGGCACTGGACGAAGCCAGGCACTGGATAGAGCTCATGCAGCTGGGCGACAAGGCTGACATGCTTGCATCGGCCTTGTCGTACGGCGATGCCCGGCGCCTGGAAATTGCACGCGCCTTGGCAGGAAATCCCTCTTTGCTTCTGCTTGATGAGCCCGCTGCAGGGATGAACGAAACAGAAACGGATCAACTGGTGGCCGATATCCATAAGGTTCAGACAAGCGTCAAAGCCATTGTGCTGATCGAACACGACATGAGCTTGATCCGAAGTCTATCTGATCGGATCGTGGCGATGGACTACGGGAAAAAACTTGCCGAGGGTGCCCCAGACACCGTTCTCGAACACCCCGATGTTCGGCGAGCCTACCTTGGGAGCGATACATGAGCGTCGTATTGGAGACCACTGAGCTTCACGTTTCTTACGGACCGATTCGGGCGTTGCGTGGTATTAGCTTAAGCGTCGAACAAGGTGAGACGGTTGCAATTGTCGGTGCTAACGGGGCTGGAAAAACCACGCTAATGCATGCCTTGTCAGGCGTCTTGCCTATTGCTTCGGGTGCCGCCCGGTTCCTGGGCCAGGACATTCGGACAACGGCGGCGCATACGCTGGCGAAGTCAGGCATGCTTCACATCCCCGAAGGCCGGGGCACCTTGCAAAATATGCGAGTCGAAGAAAATTTGCGGCTTGCCTGGGAGATCCGGCCGACACAGACAGGGTTTGAAGACGCCATCCAGATTGTGTTCGAGCGTTTTCCACGTCTGGCCGAACGCCGTGAACAGCTAGCCGGGAACCTATCGGGCGGCGAGCAACAAATGCTGGCGATCGGACGTGCGCTGATCAATCGCCCTACTTTGCTTCTGGTCGATGAACCGTCCATGGGCCTATCGCCCCTGTTCGCCCAAGAGGTCTTTCAGGTACTGGCCGAACTGCGCGATTCGGGCATGACGATCCTGTTGGTCGAGCAGAACGTTCGTAGCGCGCTGAGCCTGGCCCACCGAGCCTATGTATTAAGCCATGGCGCGTTTACGGCCTCCGGAGAGGCCTCGGCCATGGCGGAAGACCCTGCCGTGGTTGCTGGTTATCTGGGACACAGAAAAGCAACGAGTGTTGGAATGACACCCTAAGTAGTACAGCTGCCGTATACCTTAATGCCAATAAATCGGCGGCGTTGTCATGGCCGCTAAATAACGGAGACAAGTTCAATGAAAAAACTTATATATGCCCTCTCACTGGCCGCCGCAGTCACGCTGCCGAGCGTAGCAACGGCACAAGCCAAACCCCCAGTAAAGCTAGGATACATCACCGCCACAACCGGCCCTTTGGGCGCCTATGGCAAGGCTCAAAGCCTGATGGTCAAGCTCGCGGTCGAGGACGTCAACGCGGCCGGCGGTGTCAATGGCAGCCTGATCGAAGTAGAAGAGGCCGACGCGCAAATGGATCCCGGTCAAGCTGTTCTATTGTTCCGGAAATTTGCGGGGGAAGATATATTGGGCGTCGTCGGGCCCATGACCGGAACCCAGTGGGAGACGGTCAGCTCACTGGCTAACCGCCTGGGCTTGCCTGCCATCACAGCAACAGCCAGCAAGCCCGGCATCACAGTGCGCCCCTGGACAATACGGTTGCAGCCACCCGACGACTTATTCATCGCCGACGGATTCAAAGACTTCCACCGCATCTATCCCGACATTCGGCGAGTCGTGATTGTGGCTGATGTGCGTGAAGCCTCGGGTAAAGCGGGCGCGGAAGCCTACGAGCAACTGGCTAAAGAAGCGGGTATCGAAGTCGTGGAAATCGTAGAGTTTTCCACACGAGCCACTGACTTGTCGCCAGTGGCAATCAAGGTCAAGGGCTTGAATCCCGACGCCATCCTGGTTTCTGCCTTGGGCCCCAATGCCCTGATGCTTGCCAAAGAGTTCAAGGTGCAGAAAGTAGACGTACCGGTCTTGGGCAATTCGCTGATCTGGCCGGGTCCGTTTGTGTACACCGTCGGCGACAACGGTAAGAATTGGCACACAATTGGCTTCACGACCATGGATAGCTCAACTGGAGATAATGCGTTGAACGCATCGGTCGTCAAGCGTTTCCTGGAACAGGCGGACAGTACCATGGGCCAGCCCGCCAATTCGGCGAACTGGTCCATGAGTTATGACGCAGTCTTGCTGTATGCCGATATCATGCGTCGCAATCACATTGACGGCAATACGCCTGCTAAAGAGGCGCGCGAGATCATCAAGGATGCGTTCATGAAGCTGGACACGTTCAGCGGAATTCAAACCTACACGTTCCGTGACACTGGGGACGCGCACATTCCTGGCCGAGTATTAATCGTCGACACCGACAAGCACGTGTGGAAGTTCGCTTCGGATAAGTAAGAGACGGCCTCAACTTAGTCGATGAGCCCTCTCATGCGGCGTTCCAGATGTGCCGGCACGCTACTCCATCGGCCCGGCCACTACCGGCTTGTCGACTCCTTCACCGCACCACGCGCACGGCGATCGCTCAGCGTCATGCCCAGCAATAGCACCAGCGCCACCGCGGCGGGTATCACGGCGGTCAGCACAATTTCGCGGGCGTTCCAGCCCAGCGAAAGCAAGGCGCCGCCCACGGCCGGCCCCACGATAGACCCGATGCGGCCCAGCGCTGCGGCCCAGCCCACGCCCGCGGTGCGCAAAGCGGGCGGATAGAAGGACACGGCCAACACGCTCTGGCCAACGCAGCATGCAATGGAACCCGCGCCAAGGCCGGCGATCAGGGGCAACACCCATGACTGCTGGATGTCCGCCCGGCTGATCAACCACACGCATGGGGCCGCCAGCAGCGTCATGAGCGCCAGCAGCGGCTTGACTCCCGTTCTGGAGATGAACGCCATCATGAACAGGCTTCCGGCAAGCCCGCCCACGCCCAGGGCGGCCGTGCCCAATGGGGTCTGTCCGGCTTCGAAGCCAAAGCTCATCAGCAGCGAGGGAATCCAGAACATCAATGCGTAAGAATTGATGAAGACGACGAAGGCAAACAACCACAGCAAAATGGTGTGCGGGGCCAGGCCGCCGTCGAACAGCGCCCGGACGACGCCGGGCTTGCGCCCGCCGGGGGCGGGAGCGGCTTGCTCGCCATTGCGCGACATGGAAAGCGCCCAGGCCAGCGGCACCAGCAGCACCAGCGGCACAATGCCGCCGACCCAGAATATGAACTGCCAGCCATGCCGATTGAGACATTGACCACCACCACGCCGAAACGGCGCGCCAGCAACGCCGCATCGTAGCAGGGCAAGGCTCCGCCGCCGGTCATGAAACCGCCGCCATGCACAAAGACCATGACCGCCCTGGGTTCCGAAGGCCCCTCGGGCGCCCAGATTTCAAGGCGCAAGCAGTCTTCGTCCTGCCGTGCGGGATAGATACCCATGACCTTGTCGAGCCGGGAGGGCAGTTGCGGCGCAACCGGCCCCGCATGCGTGGCATCGAGTACGCCTTGCCAGGGCTCGACAGGCCGAGGCAGGGCAAAGCGCAGGTCGCCCACCGGGGGCCTGGCGTAAGGCACCGCCCCGTAGTGTGCAACCCCATCCGCCACGGCGCCTTCCAGCGGTCCGCAAGGCGTATCGATAACTCTGGTCTCCATCCTGCCTCCGTGCCAAATTCTGATTCTTCGATGACTGAAAAAATCTTAGCCCCACCCCGGGGCCTGATCTGCTCTAATATTGAAACGCCAACGTTTTATTTTCAGGCTGGAAAATGCAGAATCTGGACGACATCCATCTCTTCAGGCTGGTGAATGAACACGGCAGTTTCTCGGCCGCGGGCCGCAAGCTGAACATCGCCAAATCAACGCTTGCGCGACGCGTCCGGGCGTTGGAAGAACGCCTGGGCGGCCCCTTGTTCCACAGAACGGGGCGGCGCTTCGTGCTAACGAACTTCGGGGCCGACTGTCTGGCGCAATGCGAGCGCATCATCCAGGAAACCGAACAATTGTTCCTGCTGGCCGACCGCGCGCGCAACGCGCCCAGCGGCTTCCTGCATATCGTTTGCCCACCCATGCTGGGCGAAGAGATACTCGATCAGCTGGCCTAGCGGTTCGCCGCCCAGTCGCCCGAGGTGGTGCTGCACATCGACACCAGCACAGAAACGCTGGACCCCCGGCACATTACGGCCGATCTCATCATCTACCCCACCTTCGACGTGTTGCCCGACACCGACATCGTGGCCAGAAAGCTCGTCGAGGTGCCCTACCTGCTGGTCGCCAGCCCCTCGCTCTTCAAGGCAGACGGCATGCCTGCCACGCCCGACGAACTGGCCCGGCTTCCCTGCCTTGGCCTGGGAAACAAGATCGCCCGCTGGAGCTGGAAGCTGAAACGCGGCGGGCAGATCCGCCGCATCCCGTTCAAGCCGCGGCTATCGTCCAGCCAACTGGCCACCCTGCGTCACGCGGCGCTGTCGGGGCTGGGCGTCGCAGCGCTGCCGCTGCCCGCTTGCCGCGCCGACCTGGAATCGGGCAGGCTCGTAAGAGTGCTCGAGGGCTGGCAACCGCCGCCTGTCCAGCTATATGCGCTGTATCCCAGCAGCCGGGCCCTGACCAAGGCGGCGCGCCTCTTCCTGAAGATGATCGAGGCGAAGTTCATGCACTTGAATCTTCATGTGATGCCGCCCGCGGGCTGCCCGCAAACCCCTCATGCGATAAATAGCGCGGCCGCCGGGCCTCCACCCTTAGGCGAGGCAGCCCCCGCTACGGGAGCCCTGCATCAGCAACGCCGGACAGTGAAGAAAGAATCGTGCAGGGCATCCATGACCCGCCCGGTCGCGTCTTCGGCCACGATCCGGCTGCCATCGCAGCCGGCGCTATTGTGCACGATGCCGATCAGCAGCATGCAGAATGCGATGGAACGCGACATGGGCAAAAAAAGCGCCAAAGCGCTTTTTCAAGAAGATCAACATGACTCTGCGGTCAGGATCAGGAAGCCTGCCCCTGTGCCAGATCGAACAAGCTCGTGGCCTCGACCTCGAGCACCTGCTCGTCGCGCTGGTTGTACATGCGCCAGGTCCAGCGGACGATGCCCAGGTCTTCGCGCGAGGACGAGACCCGCACCGAATCGACGGTGATTTCAAGCCGCAGGGCGTCGCCGGGCCGCACCGGCAGCATCCAGCGGATGCGCTCGACGCCGGGCGAGCCGAAGGATTCGGAATCGTGCAAGGCGGCCTGCACTGCCATGCGCATGGCCAGGCTGCAGGTGAGCCAGCCGCTGCCGATCAGGCCGCCCCAGCGGCCCGCCTCGGCCTTGTCGACGTCGGTATGGAACCACTGGGGGTCGTACTGCTTTGCATAGGCGATCATTTCTTCCTGGCCCAATACGACGGGCTCGTGGTGAATGATCATGCCGTTTCGAAACTCACTAAATTTCATGTTCGCAATCCGGAAGATTGGTCAGTAAGTCTCGAAATGCAGTCTCCCTTGCGACTTGAGCTGTGCATGGACTTCGGGCCAGTTGCGCCCCGCGCCCTCGACGGCATCCTTGAGAGCTTCGATCACGCCGGTTTCCATGCCCTTGAGGCCGCAGACGTAGATGCATGTGTTCGCATCGTCCAGCAGATCGAGGACTTCGGCTGCCCTTTCGCGGATCAGGTCCTGCACGTAGCGCTTGGGTTTGTCCGATGCTCGAGACAACGCCAAATTGATGTCGATAAAATCTTTGGGCAGGTTCATGAGCGGGCCGAAGTAAGGCAGCTCGCGCTCGGTACGTGCGCCAAAAAAGAGCATAAGCTTACCATTAAAGGCCTTGTTCTTGGTAAGGCGGCGGCAGCGTTCGGTCATGGCGCGCATCGGCGCGGAGCCCGTGCCGGTGCAGATCATGATCAGGTTCGAATGCGCCAGGTTGGGCATCAGGAAAGTATTGCCGAACGGGCCTATTACCTTGACCTTGTCGCCCTTTTGCAGGTCGCACAGATAGTTCGAGCAGACACCGCGCACCGGCTTGCCGTCGTAGTCGGAGGTAACCCGCTTTACCGTCAGCGACAGGTTGTTGTAGTTGGGACGCTCGCCGTCGCGCGGGCTGGCGATGGAGTACTGGCGTGCATGATACGCGCGGCCCTGCTCATCGGTACCCGGCGGGAAGATGGCGATCGACTGGCCCTCCAGCACCGGGAACGGCAGCTCGCCGAAGTCGAGCACGATGTGGTGGATGGCGTTGTCGGTATCTTCGTCGGTAAGGCGATAGTTGCCGGCGACGGTGGCGGTAGCCACGTTCTTGTGCGTGTACAGGTTGATGTACGGGTGCGCGGCCGACCAGGGCGGAATGCTGGCCCCGGCCGCTGTGGACGGCAGGCCTTCAAGTTCGGCGTTCACATCGTCTTCGGCTGCGGCAACGCCTTGGGGCGCCTCGGCGGCTTCGCCGGCGGGGGCTTCCACGGCGTCGGCCGGAAGCTCTTGCTCGGTGGGCAGCTCTGACCAGCTGAACTGGTCTTCAAGCGAATAGGCGTCGGTCGCCACCACGCGAAGCCAGTTGTCGATGGCGCCAGTTGGACAGGGCGGCACGCAAGCCATGCAGCTGTTGCAGATGTCGACGTCCACGACGTAGTTGTTGGAGTCGTGGGTAATGGCATCGATCGGGCAGGTTTCTTCACACGTGTTGCAACGGATGCAGATCTCTGGATCGATAAGATGTTGTTTGATTACGCGATTGGGGGTTTCGACTGTCATTCTAGGTCTCCGTATCGCCAGAGTCGCCACTTCAGGCAGGCCCGACCAATGGATTGCCCGCCGGCCGCCGCGCAAGGCGTGGGCCGGCGGACGCCCTGATTCAACAGGGCAATGCTGGGTTAGTTGAAGCGCACATATTCAAAGTTGATAGGCTGGCGGTTGATGCCCATGACCGGAGGCGCGATCCAGTTGGCGAACTTGCCCGGCTCGACCACACGGCCCATCAGCGACGCGACGAAGGCGCGGTCTTCAGGGGTGGGCAGCCAATCGTTTACGTGGTTCTTCCATTGATCTTCAGTCAGCACCTGGCCATCAGGTGACACGCGGATGCCGGCCAGCGTACCGATCTGGCGGTTGAACGCCTTGTGGGGCACTGTAAGGCGGAAGTCGATACCGGCCTTTTCGAGTACCTTGTTCCAACGGCCCACACCAGCCACCGTGTCCTTGATGAAGTCGTCGCGCAGCACTTCGTTCAGTGCGTTGAGCATGGGCACTTCGATTTCACGCAGTTCGCCGTTTTGAACGTCGAGAATGCGGTAGGTGTCGTTCTTGAGCTGGTGGTCGTCGTTGCGCTTGCTTTCTTCGTAGCGACCCTTAAGGCCCGAGCTGTAGAAGATGGCGGCGTTGGACGACTGGTCGGCGCCGAACAGGTCGATCGTGACGCTGTAATGGAAGTTGATGTAGCGCTGGATGGTGGGCAGGTCGATGACACCCGCTTTGCGCAGTGCTTCGGGGTCGTCGGTCTTGAGTTCGTTCATGACCTGGGCCGTACGCTGCAGCACACGCGACACGCCCGACTCGCCCACGAACATGTGGTGCGCTTCTTCGGTCAGCATGAACTTGGTCGTGCGGGCCAGCGGGTCGAAGTTCGACTCGGACAGCGCGCTGAGCTGGAACTTGCCGTCGCGGTCGGTAAAGTACGTAAACATGTAGAAGGCCAGCCAATCGGGGGTCTTCTCGTTGAAGGCGCCCAGGATGCGGGGGCTGTCTTCGCTGCCAGAATTACGCTGCAACAGCGCATCGGCTTCTTCGCGGCCGTCGCGGCCAAAGTAGCGGTGCAGCAGGTAGACCATGGCCCACAGGTGGCGGCCTTCTTCGACGTTGACCTGGAACAGGTTGCGCAGGTCGTACATCGAAGGAGCGGTAAGGCCCAGGTGGCGCTGCTGCTCGACCGAAGCCGGCTCGGTGTCGCCCTGGGTGACGATGATGCGGCGCAGGTTGGCGCGATGCTCGCCAGGCGCCTCTTGCCATACGTCTTGGCCGATGTGCTCGCCAAAGTGCACCTTGCGCTGGCCGTCTTGGGGGGTAAGGAAGATGCCCCAGCGGTAGTCGGGCATCTTGACGTGGTCGAAGTGCGCCCAGCCGTCGGGCTGCACGCTGACCGCGGTGCGCAGGTAGACGTCCATGTTCTGCGAAGCCTCGGGGCCCATGTCTTGCCACCATTGCAGGTAGTTGGGCTGCCAGTGCTCGAGCGCGCGCTGCAGGGTGCGGTCGCTGGAAAGATTGACGTTGTTGGGAATCTTCTCGGAATAGTTGATGCCAGACATGTCTATGCTCCTTAATGGATCTGATTATCTTGCGTTTAAACGCGGTTCCAGTCGAAGTTGGCCTTCTCGCCCTTGCCGTACAGCTTGAGCGCCCCCTTTTCGCCAGAGGCGTTGGGGCGGTAGAAGATCCAGTTCTGCCATGCGCTCAGGCGGCCGAAAATGCGGGTTTCCATGGTTTCGGCCACGCCGAAACGCAAGTTGGCTTCGAGGCCGGTAAGCGAATCGGGCGACAGCGCGCTGCGCTCTTCGAGGGCCAGGCGGATTTCATCGTCCCAGTCGAGGCTGTCGAGCGCATAGGTGACCAGGCCGAGCTCTTCGGCTTCGGCCGGGCTGATGCGCTTGCCGACGGTGGCCGCGACAGCACTGATGGCGGGCTCTTCTTCGTAGAAACGGCGCTGGATGCGGGTCTGGGCGCTGACCATGGGATAGGGCCCCAGGTTGAGCGGGCTGACGGCGATCTCGGTGGCCTGGTCGGCATCGGGGTCGTCGAGCATGTAGCTGCGGTCGCAAGCCAGGGCCAGCTCGAGCAAGGTGCCTGCAAAGCAGGAGCCGGGCTCGATCAGGGCGAACAGCGAACGCGAAGTGACGTCGAGGCGGGCCAGCGTGCGGCGCAGCATGCCGCGGGTTTCGCGCACGAACCAGTGGTCGGCGAATTTTTCAAGCGTGGCGTCGGCTTCGAGCACCTTGGCGATGTCGCCCTGCGTGCGGAACACCCAGGTGCCCACATCGAGTTCGTTGGTGCGCAGCTGCAGGATGGCGTCGTCGAGTTCGCGGGCCATTTGCAGGGGCCACCACGAAACGCCCTCGGCCACGATGGCGTCGATGTCGGCGGGCACGGACTCGGGTCCGCGCACCACCAGGTTGGCGATGCGTTTCTGGCGGTCGATCTGGACTTCGACGTATTTGTAAGCCAGGCCGTCTTCGGAATCGGTGCGCTGCAGCGGAGTCAGTTCAACACCCTTGCCGTCGGCGGGACGGTCGCTGCCGGACGCCAGTTCCTGGGCGCGCTTTTGCACACCCTCGGCGAACTGGGCGGGCTTGATGACGTCGTCGACCAGGCGCCATTGCTTGGCACGCTCGCCGCGCACGCCCTCGACCAGGGTGCAGAAGATGTCGGCGCGGTCGTGGCGCACTTTGCGCTTGTCGGTGACACGGGTAAGACCGCCGGTGCCGGGCAGCACGCCCAGCAGGGGCACTTCGGGCAGCGAGACCGACGACGAGCGGTCGTCGACCAGCAGGATTTCATCACACGCCAGGGCCAGCTCGTAACCGCCGCCGGCACATGCGCCGTTCAGGGCCGCCACGAACTTCAGGCCGCTGTGGCGGCTGGAATCTTCGATGCCGTTGCGGGTTTCGTTGGTGAACTTGCAGAAGTTGACCTTCCAGGCGTGAGTGGAAAGGCCCAGCATGAAAATGTTGGCGCCCGAGCAGAAGATGCGGTCTTTGCCGCTGGTGACCACCACCGTGCGCACTTCGGGATGTTCGAAGCGGATGCGCTGCAGCGCGTCGTGCAGTTCGATGTCGACACCCAGGTCGTAGGAGTTCAGCTTGAGCTTGTAGCCGGGGCGCAGGCCGCCTTCCTCGGAAACGTCCATGGTCAGGGTGGCGACCTGGCCATCGAAGGCCAGTTTCCAGTGCTTGTACTGGCTGGGGTCGGTACGGAAGTCGACGCGGTTGGCAGCGGCTTGCTCGACCGCGGGGGTGGCGACTTGATTCATCGATATCTCCTAATATTTTCGAAGCCCGAACAATAATGCATCTTTCAAACGTAGATGCATAATAATGCAAGTCAGACTACGCGTCAATCAAAACATGCAAGAAAATGCATAATGACTTCAGGCGGCCTGCAGGGGCAGGCCGGCCGCCTCCCGAATGTGCGTGCGCAGCACGTTGAACGAGTCGGAAAGCGAATGGTTGCTGGTCGAGCAGATGAAGTCGGCCTTGGAGTAAAAAGCCTCGCGGCTGGCAAGAATACGTTTGAGATCGGCCATGGCTTCGTTGTTGCCGGCCATGGGACGGAAATCGCCTTGCGCCATGACCCGTGCCATATGGTCTTCGGGCGTGGCCTTGACCCACACGCTGTAGCAGTGGGCCAGCATGAGATTCATGGTGGAAGGTTCGGACACCAGGCCACCCGGGGTGGCCAGCACCATGTCGGGATACAGTTGCAGTGCTTCTTCAAGGGCGCGGCGCTCGTAGCGCCGATAGGCGGTGGCGCCGTACAGGCTGTGGATTTCAAGTATGCCGCAGCCCGCCACGCGCTCGATCTCGCTGCTTAGCTCAATGAAAGGATAGCCGATGTCGGCCGCCAGCATGCGCCCCAGCGTGGATTTGCCCGCGCCGCGCAGCCCTATGAGGGCAATCTGGCGCAGGCGGTTGCGGGGCGCACTTTCGGGCTGGCCGGCAAAAAGCTCGGACAGCGTCTGGCGCGCCAGCTGCAGCTCTGGCTCGCCACGGCCCTCGAGCAGTTCGCGGATAAGCAGCCATTCGGGCGTAGAGGTGGTGACGTCGCCGACCAGCTCGGCCAGCGGGCAGTTGAAGGCGCCGGCAATGCTTTGCAGCACCAGTATCGACACATTGCCTACGCCGCGCTCGAGATTGGCCAGATGCCTTTCCGATACCGCCGCGGCCCGGGCGAGCTCTTTGCGCGTCATGCCGCGCCTGGCGCGCAGCCGGCGCACGCGTTCGCCCAACGCGACCAGATAGGCATCGCGCACTGTCTCCGTATTGGCCGCCGTGGTAGCGACCTTATCTTCTAGTGCTTTATTCTTCACCCAGAAAAACCCTAAGAAAGCCGTAGATATGCATTATAGTGCTTGACACGGTAGAAGAAAAGGCATAATTTTCAGCCTGACAAGCACATCGGGGATCGGTGTTTGGGGGGCCCCTGTGGCCATGCGCCCCGCCGATCCAGGAAGGACGTATTATGAGCAACATCGAGACATTTCAGGGGCTTATCCGCCAGGTAACAGATTTTATCGGCAGCCAGTCCCTCGACAAAGCCCTTCAGGAAAAACTGAATCAGCAATTTCCCTATAACGGCGAGGCCTGTCAGCGCATTGTAGAAACCTGTAGAAGCGGGGTGGAAGAAGGCTGGATGTGCCAATACGAAGGGGGCGGCGTGCGCTATGGGCGCGTCATCAAGCCGTCGGCCGAGCTGCACGGCTACTCGGTCGACGTCGTCGACATGAACGACCTCGCAGGCCCCCACCATCGGCACCCCAATGGCGAGATCGACCTCATCATGCCCATCTCGCCCGAGGCGCGTTTCGACGGACAACCCGGCGGCTGGCTGGTGTACGGACCCGATTCCGCCCACAGCCCCACCGTGACGCAGGGACGCGCGCTGGTGCTCTATCTGCTGCCCGAAGGCAAGATCGAGTTCACCCGCCAGTAAGGGCTTCCGCCCAAAGCGTTGGCGACACACGCCACGACCGGCCGTATTTTTCGGCGGACTCTGTTCGCCTCGCTTCAAACAGCACAGGACACTTATGAAGAAACTCGCTAACTATGTTCAAGGCCGCTGGCAGGAAGGCACCGGCGAAGGCGCCGTTCTGTTCGACCCCGTGCTGGGCACTGCGCTGGCCTCTGTTTCCGCCCAAGGCATCGACATGGCCGCAGCCTATGATTTCGCACGCGAACAGGGCGGCGCCGCGCTGCGCAAGCTCAGCTACGCCGAGCGCGCAGACTTGCTGGCCCAGGTGGCGCAGGTGCTGCAGGCCAACCGCGACAAATACTACGATATCTCGCTGCAGAACTCGGGTACGGTCAAGAACGACACGGCCGTCGATGTCGACGGCAGCGTCTATACCCTCTCTTATTACGCAAAGCTGGGCTCGAAGCTGTCCGACGGCCAATTACATCTCGACGGCGAGGCCGATTCGCTGGCCAAGGACAAAGCCTTCGCCAGCCAGCACGTGCAGGTTCCCGTCCGCGGCGTCGCCCTGCTGATCAACGCCTTCAACTTCCCGGCCTGGGGGCTGTGGGAAAAGGCCGCCCCCGCCTTGCTGTCGGGCGTGCCGGTGGTGGCCAAGCCCGCCACGGCCACGGCGTGGCTGACCCACGAAATGGTCAAGGACGTGGTCGAGGCGGGCATTCTGCCCGAAGGCAGCCTCAATATCGTGTGCGGCCGCCCCGACGGCCTGATGGACGCCCTGAACGGCCTCGACCTGGTCTCGTTCACCGGCTCGGCCGACACCGCCGCCACCCTGCGCCAGCACCCCCGCATACAGCATGACGGCGTGCGCTTCAACGCCGAAACCGACAGCGTCAACTGCGCCCTGCTCGACCCCGAAGGCAGCGGCGCCGACCTCTTGGTGCGCGAAGTGGTGCGCGAGCTCACCATCAAATCGGGCCAGAAATGCACCGCCATCCGGCGCATCCTGGTGCCTCAGGCCAGCTACGACGCCGTGTCCAAGGCCATTGCCGACAAACTGCAGACCATTTCGGTGGGCGACCCGCGCAACGAATCGGTGCGCATGGGCAGCCTGGTCAGCGCGCAACAGAAAAAAGCCGTCCTCGAGGGCATCGAGCTTCTGGCCGGCCACTGCGACGTCATCTTCGACGGCCGCAACACGCCGATCCAGGCCGAATCGGCCGACCACGCCTGCGTGGCGCCCATGCTTTTCGGCACGCGCGACCCCGACGGCCAGGCGCTGGTCCATGAAACCGAGGTGTTCGGCCCCGTGGCCACCATCATGCCCTATCGCGACCCCGAGCACGCCTACGCACTGGCCCGGCGCGGCATGGGCTCGCTGGTGGCTTCGGTTTACGGAGAAGACCCCGTCTTTCTCGCCCAGGCCGCGCTGAACCTGGCTGAAAGCCATGGCCGCGTCCATGTCATCAACAGCGAAGTCGCCAAGGTGCAGACCGGCCACGGCAATGCCATGCCCCAATCGAACCACGGTGGGCCCGGCCGCGCCGGCGGCGGACAAGAACTTGGCGGCTTGCGGGCCCTGGCCTTCTATCACCGCCTGGCGGCGATACAGGCCTCGCCCGAGGTGCTGGCCCAACTGACGGCGGGTTCCTGAATAAGCCTCTTTATATATAGATAGTGGCTCACGCCGCACCCGATACACCCAAACCGAGAAGACGCCTGGCGCCGCCCCGCAGTACCTACGCAAGATCTGGAGACACTGATGCAAGCCTGCCCCGCAGAATTCAACTTCGCCCAACACCTCGCCGAAATCAACGCGGGCCGCGCCGACAAAACGGCCTATGTCGACAGCCAGGGCACGCTGTCCTACGGTGAGCTGGCCCAGCGCGTCGCCAAGTTCGCGGGCCTGCTGCAAGAACTGGGCATCCGCCGCGAAGAACGCATCTTGCTGTCGATGCTCGACATCAACGACTGGCCGGTCGTCTTCCTGGGTGCCCTGCACGCCGGCGTGGTGCCGGTGGCCGTCAACACGCTGCTGCCCGCGGCCGACTATGCCTACATGATGGAGCACAGCCGCTGCCAGGCCGTGTTCGTGTCCGAGCCTCTGCTCGGCACCGTCCAAGAGGCCATGGGCATCGCCCGCCATGAAGTCAGGCATGTGGTGGTCGCCCGACCCGAGGGCAAGCTGGCGGCCGGCCTCATCGAGCTCGAAAGCCGCCTGCAGCAGGCGGCCGAGGTTCCGCCCGCGGCCACCAAGGCCGATGAAATCGCCTTCTGGCTTTATTCGTCGGGCTCCACCGGCCAGCCCAAGGGCGTGGTGCACAGCCACGCCAACCTGTGGCACACGGCCGAGCTCTACGGCAAGCCGGTGCTGGGCGTGCGCGAAGACGACATCGTGTTCTCGGCCGCCAAGCTTTTCTTTGCCTATGGCCTGGGCAATGGCCTGACCTTCCCGCTTTCGGTCGGCGCCACCGTGGTGCTGATGGACGAGCGCCCCACCCCGGCCGCCGTGTACAAGCGCCTGGTCGAGCACAAGCCCACCGTGTTCTGTGGCGTGCCCACCCTGTACGCCAGCATGCTGGCCTTCGACGCCATGCCCTCGAAGGCCGATGTGGCCATGCGTGTCTGCGCCTCGGCCGGCGAGGCCCTTCCGCGCGACCTGGGCGACCGTTTCACCCAGCAATTCGGCTGCCGCATCCTCGACGGCATCGGTTCGACCGAGATGCTGCACATCTTTCTTTCCAACCGCGAAGACGACCTGCGCTACGGCACCACCGGCAAGCCGGTTCCCGGCTATGAAGTCGAACTTCGCGACGACGAAGGCCGTCCCGTGCCTTGCGGCACCATCGGAGACCTATACATAAAGGGCCCCAGCGCCGCCCTCATGTATTGGAACAACCGCGACAAGACCCGCTCTACCTTCCTGGGCGACTGGGTCAAAAGCGGCGACAAATACGTATGCGACGAAGAAGGCTATTACACCTATTCGGGCCGCAGCGACGACATGATCAAGGTCAGCGGCCAGTATGTGTCGCCCATCGAGGTCGAGAACATCCTCATCCAGCATACGGCGGTGCTCGAGGCGGCCGTCATCGGCGCCGCCGACGGCCAGGGCCTGGTCAAGACCATCGCCTATGTGGTGCTGCGTTCGGGCAATTCGGCCTGCGACGCCATCCAGCAAGAGCTGCAGGCTTTCGTCAAGGGCCAGCTGGCTCCCTTCAAGTATCCGCGCACCATACATTTCGTCGACGAACTGCCCAAGACGGCAACCGGCAAGATCCAGCGCTTCCGCCTGCGCGAACAGGAAAAGCACTGATATGGCAGACAGCACGCCCCTTGCCGCCGCCACGACCCATGCGCGCATACGCGCGCTGGGCCGCGAAACCGACATCGAGTACTACCTGATCGCGCCCGAAAAACGGGACGCCGACCTGATCATCTTCCTGCACGAAGGCCTGGGCTCGGCCTCGATGTGGAAAGACTGGCCCGCCCAGCTGTGCGAGGCCGCCGGCTGCCGCGGCCTGGTCTTTTCGCGCTATGCCTATGGCGCCAGCACGCCCCGGCCGCCGGATGAAAAATGGCCCGTCGAGTATATGCACGACCAGGCCCGCGAGGCCTTGCCGGCATTGCTCGAGGCCCTGGACCTGCAAGACGAAAGGCCCATACTGTTCGGCCATAGCGACGGCGCCTCGATCGCGCTGCTGTATGCCGCCATGTATCCCGATGCCGTGAAGGCCATCGCGGTGGCCGCTCCGCACATCTTCGTCGAGGACATCTCCGTCAAGAGCATCGAGGCCGCCCGCGAAGCCTATCTGCACACCGATCTGCCCCAACGCCTGGGGCGCTATCACAGCGACACGGATTCGGTGTTCTGGGGCTGGAACGACATCTGGCTGAACCCCGAGTTCCGCAAGTGGAATATCGAGGCCTATCTGGACCAGATCCGCTGCCCCATCCTGGCGCTGCAGGGCGTCGACGACGAGTACGGCACCCTCGATCAAATCCAAGGGATTAAACGGATTGCAACACATGCAAAGCTCTGTATCATTGAGCGCTGCCGCCATTCCCCTCACAAAGACCAACCAGAAACAGTCATTCGCGAAGTCGTGGATTTCCTCCACGGCCTCACTTGAACCGCGCCCATTTGCGCATCCCCTGAAGTCACCCCTTTTCATAAAAAACAGGAGTAGGCAATGAAAAAAACCCTTACCCGCACGGCCCTCGCAACGGTGCTGGCATTCAGCGCCGGCAGCGCATTCGCCGCCGTCAAGGTCGGCTTCATGCTGCCCTATAGCGGCACGTATGCGAAGCTGGGCGAAGCCATCGAGAACGGCTTCAAGCTGTATGTGCAAGAGCAAGGCGGCAAGCTGGCCGGCCAAGAAATCGAATACTACAAGGTCGACGACGAGTCCAACCCCTCGAAGGGCCCTGAAAACGCCAACCGCCTGATCAAGCGCGACGGCGTCGACATCCTGGTCGGCACCGTGCACTCGGGCGTGGCCATGGCCCTGGCCAAGGCAGCCAACGACTCCGACACCACGCTCATCATTCCCAATGCCGGCGCCGACGCCATCACCGGCCCCCTGTGCAGCAAGAACGTGTTCCGCTCTTCGTTCTCGAACTGGCAGCCCGGCTATGCCATGGGCGTGGTCGCTGCCGACGAAGGCTTCAAAACGGCCGTTACCATCTCGTGGAACTACGCCGCGGGCAAAGAGTCCACCGACGGCTTCAAAGAGTCGTTCGAGAAAGGCGGCGGCAAGGTCGTCAAGCACCTGACCCTGCCCTTCCCCAACGTCGAGTTCCAGCCCCTGCTGACCGAAATCGCCTCGATCAAGCCCGACGCGGTCTACACCTTCTTCGCAGGCGGCGGCGCCGTGAAGTTCGTGCAAGACTATGCCGCGGCCGGCCTGAAAGATTCCATCCCCCTGCTGGGCGCCGGCTTCCTCACCGACGGCACGCTCGAAGCACAGGGCGAATCGGCCCAGGGCCTGCAAACCACCCTGCACTATGCCGACGGCCTTGATACGCCTCGCGACAACCAGTTCCGCGAAGACTACATCAAGAACTTCCCGCAGCTTCCCCCCGACGTCTACGCCGTGCAGGGCTATGATGCGGCGCAAATGCTCGACGCCGGCCTGAAGGCCGTCAACGGCGACGTCAGCAAGAAAGACGAAATGCGCACCGCCATCCGCAGCGCCAAGATCGACAGCCCGCGCGGCGAGTTCACCCTGTCCAAGGCCGGCAACCCCGTGCAAGACATGTACCTGCGCAAGGTCGAAGGCGACAAGAACCAGTTCGTGAAGATCGCCGTCGAAAAACTGGCCGACCCCGCACGCGGCTGCAAGCTGTAAATCCGTACCCGCATGGGGCGGGCGCGCCGCGCCTGCCCCGTGCACCCGTTGAACCAAAGGAATATTCGTGGACCCGGCCATCCTCCTGATCCAGTGCCTCAATGCCGTCCAGTACGGCCTTTTGCTTTTTCTCGTCGCCAGCGGCCTGACCCTCATCTTCGGCATCATGGGCATCATCAACCTGGCCCATGGCAGCTTCTACATGATCGGGGCCTACATGGCCTTCGCGCTGCAGCCGCTCGTGGCCCAGTACCTGGGCGGGGGCTTCGTCATTACCGTGCTGGTGTGCGTGGTGCTGGCCACCGTGCTGGGGTACTTCCTCGAATGGGCCTTCTACAGCTACCTGTACACACGCGAGCACCTTCAGCAGGTGCTCATGACCTACGGCCTCATCCTCGTCTTTGAAGAGCTGCGCAGCATCATCGTGGGCAACGACGTGCACGGTGTGCCGGTGCCTTCGTGGCTGAACGGCTCGGTCGCCCTGGGCGACGTCATGACCTATCCCGTGTATCGCCTGTTCATCTCGGCGGTATGCATCCTGATCGCGCTGCTCATGTTCTGGGTGCTCAATCGCACCCGCCTGGGCATGATGATCCGCGCCGGCGCCAGCAACCGCGAAATGATCAACTCGTTGGGCATCGACATCAACCGCCTGTTCCGCATTGTGTTCGCCATCGGCGTGGCGCTGGCGGCGCTGGCCGGAGCCATCGCCGCTCCGGTGTCCTCGGTGTACCCGGGCATGGGCAACGCCGTGCTCATCATCTGCTTCGTGGTGGTGGTCATCGGCGGCATCGGCTCCATCAAGGGGGCGTTTCTGGCCGCCATGCTGGTGGGCTTCGTCGATACCTTCGGGCAAGTGTTCTTCCCCGCGGCCGCGGGCGTCATGGTCTACCTGCTCATGGCCGCCATTCTTCTGTTCAAGCCCGAAGGGCTCTTTAAACACTAATCAAGGCCGATCATGCGTTTCATTCTTCGTGCCGTTTTGCTGCTCGTGCTGCTGGCGCTGGTGCTGTCCTTGCCGTCGTTCGCCTCCAGCTATTACCTGGGCCTGGTCATCAAGATCATGATCTACGCCCTGTTTGCGCTCAGCCTCCAGCTGCTGGTGGGCTGTACCGGCCTGGTCAGCCTGGGGCACTCGGCGTTCTTCGGCATTGCCGCCTATTTCGTCACCCTGCTGTCGCCCGAATCGGGCGCGGGCAACATGCTGTGGCTGCTGCCCGGCGCCATGCTGGCCGCCATGGGCTATGCGGTGGTCACCGGCGCGTTGGCGCTGCGTACCAAGGGCATCTACTTCATCATGGTCACCCTGGCCTTTGCCCAGATGGCCTATTACGTATTCCACGACACCGCCCTGGGCGGCGGCACCGACGGCATCTATCTGTACTTCCGGCCCGAAATCCGCCTGGGCGACTGGGTGGTGCTCAATATCGACAACCAGTTCGTGTTCTATGTGTTCACGCTGGCCTGCCTGCTGCTTACCTGGGCCTTCCTGGCCCTGCTGATGCGCTCGCGCTTTGGCGCGGCACTGACCGGCATACGGGTCAACGAGCAGCGCATGCGCGCGGCCGGGTTCTCCACCTTCAAGTACAAGCTCATCGCCTATGTCATCGGCTGCGGCCTGGCCGGCGTCGCGGGCTTCTTGTATGCCGCCAAAGACGGCTACGTGAACCCCGAGCTGCTGGCCTGGGAGCAATCGGGCCTGGTGCTGCTCATGGTCATCCTGGGCGGCATGGGCCGCCTGTGGGGCGCCGTGCTGGGCGCCGTGGCGCTGACCCTGCTGCAAGAGCTCTTCCAATCGCACGCCCTGTTCGGCGAATTTGCCAGCCGGTGGCACCTGACCTTCGGCCTGGCCATCATCGCCCTGGTCGCCGTCCTGCCCCAGGGCCTGGCGGGCCTGCCCGAACAATTGCGCAACCGCCGTCGCTCCAAGTCCATCTCGCCGGCTTCGGCCCAGTAAAGGCAGCACCATGACGCAAACTTTATTATCGGCCCAGCACATCACCCGCCGTTTCGGCGGCCTGACGGCCATCGACAACGTCTCGCTCGAGCTCAAGCGCGGCGCCGTGCATGCCGTCATCGGCACCAATGGCGCGGGCAAATCCACCCTGGTCAGCGTCCTGTCGGGCGAACTGGCGCCCAACGAGGGCACCATCCACATGAACCAGCAGAACATCACCGACTGGCCCCAGCCCCGCCGCGCGCGGGCGGGCCTCGGACGCAGCTACCAGCGCACCACCATTTTCCCGTCCCTCACCGTGCACGAAAACTGCCGCCTTACCGCGCAGGCCAACCATCAGCACTTCTGGAGCTGGACGCCCACCAGCCGCTGCCTTAAAAGCAACGAGGCCGCCGACCGGGCGCTCGAGCTGGCCGGGCTGTCGGGCTTTGGCGACCAGATCGCCGGGCTGCTGTCGCACGGCGGCAAGCGCCAGCTTGAAATCGCCATGAGCCTGTCCACCCACCCCAGCGTGCTGCTGCTCGACGAACCGCTGGCCGGCATGGGCTCTGAAGAAACCGATCGCATGCTCAACCTGCTGGCCTCGCTCAAAAGCGAGCACGCCATCCTGCTGGTCGAGCACGACATGGATGCTGTCTTTCGCATTTCCGACGAGATCACGGTCATGGTCAACGGCGCGGTCATCGCCCATGGCGATCCGGCCAGCATCAAGGCCAATCCGCTGGTGCAAACGGCCTATCTCGGAGACGACGAATGACAACGCTTATCGAAGCCTCGGGGCTGCATACTTATTACGGCGCCAGCCACGTGCTGCACGGAATCGACCTGCGCATCGAGGCAGGCGAATCCATCGGGCTGCTGGGCCGCAACGGCATGGGCAAGACCACGCTCATTCGCACGGTCATGGGGCACCTGGCCCCGGCGCAGGGCAAGATCGTGATTCGCGGGCGCGACAATACGCGCGCCCAGCCGCACCAGATCGCCCGCCAGGGGGTGGCCTATGTGCCCGAAGGCCGGGGCATCTTCCCCAATCTCGACGTGCGCGAGAACCTGCTGGTGGCCGCGCGCCCGGGCTACAAGGGCCGCAAAGACTGGACCTACCAACGGGTGCTCGATACCTTCCCGCGCCTGACAGAACGCCTGGGCCACGGCGGGCAACAGCTTTCGGGCGGCGAGCAGCAGATGCTGGCGATCGGCCGTGCGCTCATGACCAACCCCGACATTCTCATTCTTGACGAGGCCACCGAAGGGCTGGCGCCGCTCATCATCAACGAGATCTGGCGCATTATCGAGGCCATCCGCGATACGGGCGTGGCCACGCTCATTGTCGACCGCAACTATCGCAAGGTGCTTACACATACCGACCGCTGCGTGGTGCTTGAAAAAGGCAAGGTGGTCGAGCAGCGCGACAGCCCCACGCTGGCCAGCCAGACCGAGCTGCTGACACGGTATCTGGGGGTTTAGCGGCTCTACTTCCGCGACATGTCTCGGTGACAACGCCTCGTTTTTGAACCTGGCCTCAAAGGTTGGAATCTGTATCCAACTTTTGAGGCCAGTTCATTTAGATAGGCTGACGTCGAAGGCCGCTGCGGCGCGGCCCAGCCTGTCGTTGACGGCGCGCCAGGGCGCCGAGCGGGGGGGCTGCTCGAAGACCAGGCGGGCATAGCCGTCCTGATCGAGGCGGCGCAGCAAAGCGTAGAGCTCGCGGGCGTAGGCGTGAGGCTCTGCCTTCACCACGAACCAATCGATTCCGGGCACGGAGGAAGGCTTGCCCTCGGGTCGCTCGAACACGATGCACGCCAGGCGTTGCCCGGGGAGAAAGCCGGCATCGGCCAGCTTCTGGATTCCGTCCCACGACGATACCTGCAACGGCGTGCGAGGCGCGTAATGGGCCTTGAGCGAACCCGAAACGCGGGGCGCCTGGCTCTGCGCCCGGTCTTGAACTTGATCCTGTCGCGGCTCCTGTCTTTGGCTCCCCGCTCGAGCCTGGCTCAACGGCTCTTGAACGAGGCCGCCCCCGCCTCGCTGATGTGCTACCTCGACTCTGCTCGAGTCATGCATGCCCTCGCCTGCTTCGCCTGGAATCAGGCTCTCGGGCGCCAGGCCCAGCACTTCGCCCATCTGGGCGGCGGTGATGTGGCCGGGGCGCAGGACGACGGGGCCCACGCCCTGCTCCAGGCGTGAAAGGTCGAGTATGGTCGATTCAATGCCCACTTCCGAGGCGCCACCTTCGAGGATGAGCAGTTCGTCTTCAGGCATGCCGGGGAACTCGGCCCGCACGTGCTCGGCCAGGGTGGGAGACACCTGCCCGAACTGGTTGGCGGAAGGCGCCGCGACCCCGCCGTGCCCGCCCTTGAGTTCGGCGAAGCGGCGCAGCAGGGCCTGGGCGACAGGATGAGAGGGGCAACGCAGGCCGATGCTGTCCTGGCCGCCGGCCACGGCGGCGGGAATGCGTTCAGCCCTGGGCAGGATCAGGGTCAAAGGGCCGGGCCAGAAGGCGTCGATCAATTTCTGTGCCTGGGGCGGCACCCTGGCGGCCCAGTACTCCAGGCTGGCGCCCGGCGCCAGATGGACGATGACAGGATGGTTCGCGGGCCGGCCCTTGGCGGCATAGATGCGCGCAATGGCCTGCACGTTCTCGGCGTCGGCGCCCAGGCCATATACGGTTTCGGTCGGAAAGGCGACGAGGCGGCCTTCCAGCAGGCGCTGCGCGGCCCGCCGGATTTCGGCTTCCATCGCGTCGTCGAAAAAAAAGTTCATGCTCTCGTCTTTATCTACTTATTCACTCGCCCGTAAGCGGCGGATAAACGACCATCCCACAAATGGCTTTGGCCCCCGACGCCATATCGTCACCTCCACGACCCTGCCCCCGATCAAGGCGGCCTTTCCGGCCACCGTATCGAAGGATCAGGCCTGAAACCGCTTGAACCAGGAACCCCTTAAACGTCGAAGGGGATGCGCAGCGCGGCGGCCGCTTCACGCGCGCCTTCGCGGGCCGCCCCGAGCGTGGCGCCCAGCACGGTGACATGGCCCATCTTGCGTCCGCGGCGGGCCTCGGCCTTGCCGTACAGATGCAGCTTGGCGCCGGGCACGCCCAGTACACGGGTCCAGTCGGGCTCACGCAGCTCGCCCTGCGCGTCGAACCAGACGTCGCCCAGAACATTGAGCATGACCGAGGCGCACAGGCAGGAAGGGTCGCCCAGCGGCTGGCCGGCCATGACGCGGGCCTGCTGCTCGAATTGGCTGCTGATGCAGGCATCTATAGTGTAGTGCCCGCTGTTGTGCGGCCGCGGGGCCATTTCATTGGCCACCAGCCGCCCGTCGTTCAGCACGAAGAACTCGACGCACAGCACGCCGACATAATCCAGTGCATGGGCGACGTCTTGCGCGATGCGCGCCGCGGCTTGGTGAAAAGCCTGCGCCGACTTGGGAGCCTGGGGCTCTACCGTGGAAACGGCAAGAATGCCGTCGCGGTGCTCGTTGAGCGAGGGCGCATAGGCCACGGACTGGCCCTGCGCATTGCGCGCCACCACCACGGAGATCTCACTGGCAAGCGGCACCAGGGCCTCGAGCACGCAGGGCACGCGGCCCATGGCTTCCCATGCTTCGATGGCCTCGGCGCGGCTGGCGACACGCACCTGTCCCTTGCCGTCGTAGCCCAGGCGGGCTGATTTCAAGATGCCGGGGAACAGCTCGTTGCCGGCCTGCTCCAGCTCGCCAGGCTGAACAATGGCGGCATGCGGGGCCACGGGCACGCCGGCCCGGGCCAGAAACGACTTTTCGGCGATGCGGTCCTGCGCAATGGCCACCGAACGCGAATCGGGGCTGACGCGCACGCTTTGCGCCAGCCTTTCCAGGCTTTGCGCGGGCACGTTCTCGAACTCGGTGGTTACGGCGGCGCACAGGCCGGCCAGGCGGTCCAGCGCCTGTGCATCGTCGTAGGCGGCCTGTATGTGCAGGTCGGCCACCACACCGGCCGGACACTCTGCCGCCGGATCGAGCACGGCCACCTTGTAGCCCATGCTTTGCGCCGCATGGCAGAACATGCGTCCCAATTGCCCGCCGCCCAGCATGCCAAGCCAGTTGCCGGGTGCAATTACGGAAACATCGGAGGGTGTATTCATGTCGGATGTGTTGTGCGCGGTGCTAATGAATGCGGCTGGAAAATGCATCGTAAGGCCTGGAGCCTGTTGCCGCCCAACGCAATAATGTTCAAGTGCAAGGCAGGCCCTAAGCGGTTTGATCATTGCCTGGCGGCGGCACGACCATATTGCGCGCGGCCTCGGTCTGCCTGGCGCGGAAGGCATCGAGCTTGTCGCGCAGCGCGGGCTCGGTAACCGCCATGCAGGCAATGGCGTGCAGCGCGGCGTTGGCCGCACCCGCCTCGCCGATGGCGAAAGTGGCAACCGGTACGCCCTTGGGCATCTGCACGATGGACAGCAGGGAATCCTCGCCCCGCAGATAGCGCGAGGGCACGGGTACGCCATAGACGGGCACCGGCGTAAGCGCCGCCATCATGCCCGGCAGATGGGCGGCGCCCCCCGCTCCGGCGATGATGCCGCGCAGCCCGCGCCGGACAGCCTGAGCGCCGTACTGCGCCATGTCTGCGGGCATGCGGTGCGCCGAGATGACCAGGGTTTCGTGCGGCACGCCGAAATCGCTCAGCATATCGGCCGCATGCTTCATGATGTCCCAGTCGCTGGACGAACCCATGATAATGCCGATCAGCGGTTGCTTATCGGTGGATGTATCGGCAATAGAGCTCATAAGCCTGTCGGAAAAAAGCCCGGCTGGCGGGCGTGCTGCGGTGGGTTTCAGGAAGTGAGGCGGGTAACCGCCTCGCGATACTTGGCGGCGGTTTTTTCAATGACCTCGGCCGGCAGGCGCGGCGCCGGCGGGGTCTTGCCCCAGGGCTGGGTTTCGAGCCAGTCGCGCACGAACTGCTTGTCGAACGACGGCGGGCTGATGCCCTCGGCGTATTCGCTGGCGGGCCAGAAGCGCGATGAATCGGGCGTAAGCACCTCGTCCATGAGATGCAACGTGCCTTCGGCATCGAGCCCGAACTCGAACTTGGTGTCGGCGATGATAATGCCTTTTTGCGCAGCGAAAACGGACGCTTCGGAATAGAGCCGCAGCGTGACGTTGCGGATCTGCTCGGCCATGTCCTGGCCGACCTCGGCCACCACGTGGGCGAAATCGACGTTCTCGTCGTGGGCGCCGACCTCGGCCTTGGCCGCCGGCGTAAAGATGGGCTCGGGCAGGCGGCTGGCCTGCTTGAGGCCCGCGGGCAGCGAAATGCCGCAGACAGAGCCGGTGGCCTGGTAGTCTTTCCAGCCCGAACCGATCAGGTAGCCGCGCGCCACGGCCTCGACCATGACGGGCTTGAGACGCTTGACCACCATGGCGCGGCCCGCCACCTGATCGCGCTCGTCGGCCGCCACCACGTCTTCTGGGGCAATGCCGGTGGAATGATTGGGCACGACATGGGCCAGCTTGCCGAGCCAGAACTGGGTAAGCTCGGTAAGCACCTGGCCCTTGCCGGGGATGGGGTCGTCAAGAATGACGTCGAAGGCGGAAATGCGGTCGGAGGCGACGATGAGCAGCTTGTCGTCGCCCACGGCATACATATCGCGCACCTTGCCGCGTGCCAGCAGGGGCAGCGACTTGATCTGCGACTGATGCAGTGCTGTCATTTACTGCACCACCTGGGCCAGTTCGCCGGCCGCATAGCGGCGTGCCATTTCGTCAAGCGCGACGGGCTTGATCTTGCTGGCGTTGCCGGCGGTGCCGAACTGCTGGTAGCGCTGCAGGCAGATCTGCTTGGCGGCCAGGCGCGCGGGCTTGAGGTATTCGCGCGGGTCGAACTTGGAGGGGTTCTCGGCCATGAAGCGGCGGATGGCGCCTGTCATGGCAAGCCGGATGTCGGTGTCGATGTTGACCTTGCGCACGCCGAACTTGATGGCTTCTTGGATTTCTTCGACCGGCACGCCGTAGGTTTCTTTCATGTCGCCGCCGAACTGGCGGATTTCGGCCAGCAGGTCTTGCGGCACGCTGGAGCTGCCGTGCATGACCAGGTGGGTGTTGGGCAGGCGGGCGTGGATCTCTTTGATGCGCGAGATGGAAAGGATGTCGCCCGTGGGCTTGCGCGAGAACTTGTAGGCGCCGTGGCTGGTGCCGATGGCGATGGCCAGGGCGTCGAGCTGGGTCTGGCGGACGAAGTCGGCGGCCTGCTCGGGGTCGGTAAGCAGCTGCTCCATGGTAAGCGTGCCCTCGGCGCCGTGGCCGTCTTCTTTGTCGCCCTTCATGGTTTCAAGCGAACCCAGACAGCCCAGCTCGCCCTCGACCGTGATGCCCAGCTTGTGGGCCATGTCGACCACGCGCTTGGTCACGTCGACGTTGTATTGGTAGTCGGCAATGGACTTGCCGTCTTCTTCAAGCGAGCCGTCCATCATGACACTGGTAAAGCCCAGGTCGATGGCGCCCTGGCATATGGCCGGAGACTGGCCATGGTCTTGGTGCATGACCACGGGCAGGTGCGGATAGCTTTCGACCGCGGCCTGGATGAGCTGTTTCAGGAAGCCTTCGCCGGCGTATTTGCGCGCACCCGCCGAGGCCTGCATGATGACCGGGCTGTCGGTTTCGTGCGCGGCCTCCATGATGGCCTGTACCTGCTCGAGATTGTTGACGTTGAATGCCGGAATGCCATAGCCGTTCTCGGCGGCATGATCGAGCAACTGGCGCATGGAAACTAGGGCCATGACAAGACCTCCAAATCAAGAATAAAGGGGATTGCAGCAATTTTACCCGAATGGGCGGCGGGCATCGGCCCGCGCGGCGTCTCGAAAACGTTTGGAGACAAAGGCTTGAAGCCTGTAAACACATCGGGGCCCGTAGGCGGGCTCCGCCTTCGCCCGCCTGCGCGCCGACCATCCGGCGCCCAGGGGCTTAAGCGCGCGGCGCGCGCACGGCCGACTTGGGCCGAAAGGCCTTCACGACCCGCTCGTGCGTCTCGATATAAGGGCCGCCGATAAGATCGATGCAATACGGCACGGCCGCAAAGATGCCCGGCACAAGCTGCGCGCCATCGGCGTCCTTGAGCCCTTCGAGCGTTTCCTTGATGGCCTTGGGCTGGCCCGGCAGGTTGATGATCAGGGCGGCATGGCCGGCCGTCTCGCGAACAACCGCCACCTGGCGCGAAAGTATGGCCGTGGGTACGAATCGCAGGCTGATTTGGCGCATCTGCTCGCCAAAACCCGGCATCTCTTTGGTGGCGACCTCGAGCGTGGCCTCGGGCGTGACATCGCGCCGCGCCGGGCCTGTGCCGCCGGTGGTCAGCACCAGATCGCAGCCCACCTCGTCCACCAGCTCGATGAGCGTGCGGGCGATGAGGGGCTTTTCGTCGGCGATGAGGCGGGTCGCGTACTGCGCCGTGCCCAGCAGGGCATCGTCCAGCCATGACTGCAGCGAAGGAATGCCCTGGTCCTGGTAGGCTCCGCTGGATGCGCGGTCGGACACCGATACCAGGCCGACCAGAAGCTCGTCGGCATTGCGGCGCGTCAGGCGCGGGTTCGTAGACATGGAGACCTCCTGCATAGTGTCGGCTCGGGCGGCCCGGCATGCCTGCCGCCAGCGCGCCCGATCAAGGCGGATGTTTCAGGCGGGCGGCCTCAGGCGGCGCGCTGCTGAAGGATGTCGACGGCGGGCAGCACCTTGCCTTCGAGGAACTCAAGAAAAGCGCCGCCCCCGGTTGAAATATAGCCGACCTTGCCGGCGATGCCGTACTTGGCGATGGCCGCCAGGGTGTCGCCGCCGCCGGCAATGGAAAACGCCTCTGATTCGGCGATGGCGCGGGCGATGGCCTCGGTGCCGCCGGCAAAGGCGTCGAACTCGAATACGCCCACCGGGCCGTTCCACACGATGGTGCCCGCCTTGCGCAGCATCTCGGCCAGCGCGGCGGCGGTTTCGGGGCCGATGTCCAGGATGAGGTCGTCGTCGGCCACTTCATTGGCCGGCTTGACCACGGCGGCCGCGTCGGCCGCGAAAGACTTGGCGCATACTACGTCGACCGGAATGGGCACATCGGCGCCGCGTTGCTTCATCAGTTCGATGACCGCGCGCGCCTGGTCGACCTGCTCGGCCTCGGCCAGCGACTTGCCGATGGACAGGCCCTGGGCCAGCATGAAGGTATTGGCAATGCCGCCGCCCACGATCAGCTGGTCGACCTTGTCGGCCAGCGAACGCAATATGGACAGCTTGGTCGACACCTTGGAGCCGGCCACGATCGCCACCATGGGGCGCTTGGGGTCTTGCAGGGCGCGGCCCAGGGCGTCGAGCTCGGCCTCGAGCAAGGGGCCGGCGCAGGCGATGGGCGCATAGCGCGCAATGCCGTGCGTGGTGGCTTCGGCGCGGTGCGCGGTGCCAAAGGCATCGTTCACGTATACGTCGCACAACGCCGCCATCTTGCGCGAAAGCGACTCGTCGTTCTTTTTCTCGCCCACATTGCAGCGGCAGTTTTCCAGCAACACGACCTGGCCCGGATCCACTGAAACGCCGTCGATCCAGTCTTGCACGAGCCGCACCGGCTGCCCCAGCAATTCGGTCATGCGTGCCGCCACGGGCGACAGGGTATCCCCCTCTGCCACGGTGCCTTCGACGGGCCGTCCAAGATGTGAGGTCACCATGACCGCCGCTCCGGCGTCCAACGCCATGCGAATGGCGGGAATCGAGGCGCGGACGCGCGTGTCCTCTGAGATTTCGCCTTCGTCGTTGAAAGGCACGTTGAGGTCGGAACGAATGAAGACGCGCTTGCCGGACAGCGCGTCAGTCTTGGCCAGGGCGGATAGAGTTTGGATCGAAGACATGGAAGCGGGTGGTAATTGAGGCGAAGAACGCCGGCCTTCAAGCCGGAACATCTCCGCCACTGTTTCAAAGGAGCCTTCGGCTCCGCGACTTGACGGTCAAAGGGCGGGATGACTCCCGCCCTTCATGCGCTGTGGCGCCCGATTGCTACTTGGCCGACATCAGGGCCACGGTGGTGTCGAGCATGCGGTTGGAGAAGCCCCACTCGTTGTCGTACCACGATCCGACCTTGACCAGATTGCCCGAGACTTTGGTCAGGCCTTCGTCTACCGTGCTGGACGCGGTGGAGTGGTTGAAGTCGACCGACACCAGCGGTTCGTCGGTGTAGGCCAGAATGCCCTTGAGGGGACCTTCGGACGCCGCCGCCTTGAGGATGGCGTTGACCTCGTCGACCGAGGTTTCACGCGCGGCCACGAACGACAGGTCGACCAGCGACACGTTGATGGTGGGAACGCGAATGGCGTAGCCGTCGAGCTTGCCGTTGAGCTCGGGCAGCACCAGGCCGACCGCGGAAGCCGCACCGGTCTTGGTGGGGATCATGCTGGAAGTGGCCGAACGCGCGCGGCG